>ERZ1026944.37-NODE-37-length-89034-cov-25.679363_pt1 | contig 89034 bp, 57 predicted proteins | sample MGYA00519569_ERZ1026944 | MGnify/ENA primary metagenome ERZ1026944 (study PRJEB26926, sample SAMN06164618) | human gut metagenome | biome: ENVO:00009003; feature: ENVO:2100002; material: ENVO:00002003 | host: Homo sapiens | place: USA | collected 2012 ... | reverse complement strand
CGTAGGGCGAGAACAGCGCGGATTTTGCGCAGCAAAACCAAGCGAGCGAGTTCAAACTAAAAAATCAAAAAAAGGTTTTCCGTATGGAAAACCTTTCAGCACTATAAAAAAATATTTCGCAAACGAGGCGTCCTCGCAGTTTTTAGCGTTTAGAAGCGGCGACCCGAATTGTTATTCATCATTCCGGGGATTCCGCCTTCCCAGTCGGAAGGACGCCCCCAAGGGAGGTCGCTGCCATCGGTCTGACGCGACGGCAGGGACTTTTTCTTTTCGGTCGACGCGCACGACGCCACCAAAAGCCCGAGAATTAGAACTACAATAGCGGGTAGATACTTCATCGCAAAAACTATTCTTCCGAAGTCGATTCGGCAGAAGAGGATTCTTCGGAGGCCTCGGGCTTGGCTTCGGCAGCCGCGGCGGTGTTCGCCTTAATTTCGGGAGTGGCAAGCTCGAACTGCGCATTGAGCACGACGTATTCTGGAAGTGCCGAGTTTTTGTCGAGCAACAACGCCGACATATTTTCCGAAACATTCTGGACTTGCGCCTGCGCCACAACAACACCCTCTTTTTTGAGAACGACAACCTGCAACGGATTCAGACCGTCGGCCTTACCCTTGTTGATTGCCACAACACCGTTTTGTGCATCGGCGGCAACGACTGTTGCGATATCGCCAGTGGGAACGTAGGGAACTTTAACAAACTTGCGCTTGACCTTGTTACCCGCGGCGTCGGTTTCGATGACTTCGACAACTTCCGCCATGTCGGCAATTTTCGCCTTTTCCAAAGCGGCGGTCAAGTCCTTCTGCTGTTCGGCGACTTTGCGTTCAAGCTCGGCAATTTTGTCTTTGAGGGTGTCGACATTATCCTGCTTCGCAAGCAGTTCCTTCGACGCCAAAATTTCCTTTTTGAGCGATTCTATCGTAGAGTCGCGCTCTTGGAGAAGTTTCGAAACCGAAGCGAGCTTCGTGTTGAGGCGGCGGATTTCGCCGTTGTTCTTGACGATTTCGGCGGAGGCAGCCACGTTCTTGGAGCGTTCCGATTCAAGTTCGTCCGAAGCCGACTTGACGTCGGATTCCAAACTCTTGACGCGCTTTTCGAACGCGGTGATTTTCACCTTGCGCTGATTGTTTTCTTTGTTGATTTTAGCGGCTTCGGGTGCTTTTTCGACAAGCGTCTGGCCTTTAATGTCGGCCATATGCTGTTCGGCCGAGCTGATTCTGCCTTTGACGTCGAACCACGCATACACGCAGAAAGCCGCCGCCAAGACAACGAGGATTTTTAGGATAGGGGATAATACTTTCATAAACTATTTGCTTTTTTTAAATTTCCTGTCGAAACCTACGCCCTCGGAAACAACGTTCCATTGAGCGTTGCATTCAAGGTGTGATAGAAGTTTAAATACTATTTCGGTTTCGTTTTCAAGCTTTATTTCTTTTGCGATTTCGTCCGCCGACATTTTCGCGCCGCCGTCGAGAACCTTCAAAATTTCCGCCTTAATCTGCAACATCTTGCTTGCCGCTTTCTTGCCAGCTTCGACACCGGGCTGGTGGTAGGCGTTGATGTTGACGAGGCTCGCGTAGAGGCCGACCGCGCGGTCGTAGAGGGCGATAAGCATACCGACGGTAAACGGAGAGCAATCGCGGACGGTGATTGTGATGCTTTCCCTGCCCTTCGCCGAGAGGGCTTCGCGCGTGCCGAGCATAAACGCCTGCAAGTAGTCGCCGGCGGTTTCGCCTTCGGCGACTTCGGGGCTTGCGCCGCGGCGGTCGGAGAGGACTTCGATAAATGTGACGAAGAAGTTGTCGATACCGTCCCTGAGCTGCTGTACGTATGCATGCTGGTCGGTCGAGCCCTTGTTGCCGTAGACCGAAATGCCCTGCTCGACTTTGTTGCCGTCGAGGTCGAGCTCTTTGCCGAGCGATTCCATAATCAGCTGTTGCAAGTAGCGCGAAAGAAGCAGGAGTCTGTCTTTGTAGGGAAGGATAACCATATCCTTCAACCCCTTGCCCGACGTGCATTTATACCACATAAGCGCGAGCAATGCCGCGGGGTTTTTGCGCATATCGGCAACGCGAGTTGCTTCGTCCATCGCGCCCGCACCCTGCAAGAGTTTGTCGATGTCGACACCCTGCAATGCGGCGGGCAAAAGCCCGACTGCGGCAAATTCGCTTGTTCTGCCGCCGACCCAATCCCACATCGGGAAGAATTCCAAATAGCCTTTTTCCTTGGCGAAGTTGAAGAGCTTGCTGCCCGCGCCCGTCGTGACGACCGCGTGTTTTGCGAAGTCCAAGCCCGCGGCTTCCCAGCGGGCGATTGATTCCATCATCGCGTTTCTGGGTTCGGGAGTGCCGCCCGACTTCGAGGCGATAACCGCGAGAGTCTTGCCGAGTTTGCCTTCGAGTTTGTCGAAAACGACATCGTAGCCGTCGGGGTCGGTATTGTCGAGGAAGAACACGTTCATCTTTTCGTTCTTGGGGTCAGCCAGGGCTTCGCGCACGAATTGCGGGCCCAAAGCCGAACCGCCGATACCGATGCAGAGGACGTTTTCGAACTTGCCGTCCGCACCCACGATTTCGCCGTTGTGGATTTTTTCGGCAAAAGCCTTGATTTTGGCGACTGTCGAGGAAATTTCGTTTTTGATTTCGTCCGAGGGCGCGAGAGCCGCATTGCGCAGCCAGTAGTGCCCGACCATACGCTTTTCGTCGGGGTTTGCGATAGCCCCGCCTTCAAGTTTTTGCATTGCCACAAAAGCCGAGGCCATTTTCCCTTCCATAGAAGCCAAAAAAGCGTCGTCGAAAGCGACTCTGCTTACATCAAGACCGAAACCGAGGCTGTCCAAGCCGAGGTAGTATTTCTTATAGCGTTCCCAAGACATAATTAGGTGTATTCCGTTTATATATAAAGTTATTTATACACTAACGCCCGCGCGGGCGTTGTCAAAAAATTTTTTCGAATATTTTGCGGAAGAAAACGATATAGCCTACCGCGCCAACGTAGTTTTATGCGCGTTTGAGGACGGCGACGTTTTCGATGTGGCGCGTCTGCGGAAAGAGGTCGAACGGCTGCAAGACTTCGAGCGCGTAGCCGTTGCGGGTCAAATACGCCAAGTCCCGCGCCTGAGTATCGGGCGCGCACGAGACGTATACGAGCTTCGACGGCGCAAAGTCGACGAGCTGCCGCAAAAAAACCTCGTCGCAGCCCGCGCGCGGCGGGTCGATAATCATCGACGTTTCAGACCCGACAAACCGCGCCGAAACGTCGGCAAAAATCGCCTCCGCCTTGCCTATCATAAAATCGCAATTTTCGATTCTGTTTATTTTGGCGTTGGCATTGGCGCACTCGATGGCCTTCGCGCTGATTTCGACGCCCGCGACGTTTTCGAAGTGTTTAGCCCCTGCGAGCGCGAACATTCCGACGCCGCAATATGCGTCTACCAAGTTGCGGTTGCCCTTTGCGTGTTGCATTGCGAAATCGACAAGTTCGGGCAGCACAAACGGATTGTTCTGGAAGAATTCGCCCGCGCAGAAGCGGTATGTTATGCCGCCGACGGTTTCGCTTACAATGGCGTTGTTGTCGCGGCAGACGCCCTCGTTGCAGGCGCGCAAAAGCAGAGTTCCGCCGCGGCGCAGTTTTGACGAGCGCGCTAGAATTTCGGCGCGAGCCTGCGGCAAATCGGCGTTGATTGCGTCGACGGCAATCGGGCACTGGGGCACGTCCACGAGCGCGTTGCGTCTGCCGCGCATTATGAAGCCTATGGGCATTTCTCCACCGCGCGGACGCTCGTAGTGCGGGGTGAGTTTGGAGCGGTAGGCATACTGGACGGGCGACGGGTGTGTGGGCGCGACTTCGAAGTCGATTCCGCCTATGCGCTTCATCAAGTCCGAAACCTGTTTGTTTTTCCAGCGCAGTTGGGCGTCGTATGAGAGATGTTGATACTGGCAGCCGCCGCACTTTTCGAAAAGCGGGCATTTGGGCTCGACGCGTTCGGGCGAAAAGGTCAACACTTCGACCAAGTCCGCCTCCGAATAGTTTTTGTGGTTTTTATACACGCTCGCCTTCACGCGTTCGCCCGCGAGCGCGTTGGGCACCATTACGACCCAGCCGTCGATTTTCCCGACGCCCACGCCCAAATTCGAGAGGTCGACGATGTCTACCTCAATTATCTGTCGGTATTCGAACGGGGTCGGAACAAAATTGCGCGGGGGTTTTGATTGGCTCATACGTTATTGAAAAATTAAAGTTGTAATCCATTTTTTTCTGTTTTTGTATTAGTGCAAGAGTAAAAACAATGTCGGAAGAATTTATACAAAGCAGGCAAAACCCGAGGGTCAAAATGCTAATGAAGCTCCAAGACCGCGCCGCGCGGCGCAAGCTTGGGCTTTTTGCCGTCGAGGGGCTGCGCGAGCTTTCGCGCTGTGTCGAAAAAATCGGCGTCGACGAAATCTATTTCTGCCCCGAGTTTTTCAAAAGCCCCGACCACATCGCGTTTCTTGACAAAGTCCGCGCCGAAAAACAAATTCCGCTTTGCCGCCTCTCAGAGGGCGCGTTCGAAAAAATTTCGAACCGTCAGGGTTGCGACGGGCTTGTGGGCGTAGCCCGACAATGGGACACTTCGCTTGAAAACATCGAGCTTGCGCAGAACCGCGCCCCGCTCGTGCTCGTAGCCGACTCAATAGAAAAGTCGGGCAACCTCGGCGCGATAATCCGCTCCGCCGACAGTCTCGGCGCGGACGCGGTAATCGTCACCAATCCCGTTTGCGATGTCTTCAATCCGTCGGTTGTAAGGGCTTCGCAGGGCGCGGTGTTTTCGATACAAATCGCGCAGGCTACGCCGCAACAGTGCGCCGACTGGCTGAAAACCCGTTCGATAAAATCCTACGGGGCACATTTGAAGGCGGAAAAATACATTTGGAATGCCGACCTCGCTTCTGCTGCGGCAATCGTCATGGGCAGCGAAAAGGACGGGCTTGGAAGCGACTGGGAGGCGTTGCTTGACGAAAAGGTGATAATACCGATGTCGCAAAACGGATTGTCCGACAGTATGAATGTCAACGTAGCTGCGGCTGTCTGTCTCTACGAAGCCCTCCGCCAAAAAAACGCCTGAGGACGTGCGCCTCTGGGGCAAAATTTATTTCATAATGCTGAAAGAAGTTCCATTCGGAACTTCTTTTTTTGATTATTAAATTTGCCCCAGAGGCGCACTCACGGCTAAAAGACGGTTTGTTCGGGTGGTCTGTGCATTAGCACTATCCCACCAGCTCACAAACGCGTCTTTTAGCACGCGCCTCAGCCGTTTTTTACAGAACCCACGGTTATCCTAATCCGACAAACAATGTAAAAAGTCTTTCCCATTCGGGAAATCCTTTTTTGTTTTTAGATTCACAAGAATCTAAAAACAAAAAACACTATAAAATCGGCTTAGAATTGACATAGGTTCTTGAACTAAAAATCGCGAGGCTCGAGGCAGGATTCGCGTTTTCGAGTGGTGGGATAGTGCTAATGCACAGACCACCCGAGGAAACCGAATGATGCCCGAGAGCGTTTCTTTGGTGGTGAATTTATTTACAAAAAAAAGGCGTTCTTACGAACGCCTTTTCTCATTTTTAAAATTCACCACCACCAAAGAAACGCGCCCTCGCGGCTTTTAGAGGAAGTAGCGGACACCGGAACGAAATATCCCTTGCGACTTGTTGCCCGAAATATTCTTGCCGACATTCACACCAAAACGCTCACTGTGCCCCATTTTGCCCAGCACAAGCCCGTCGGGACTCGTAATGCCCTCAATCGCGCACATCGAGCCATTCGGATTAAACGGAATCTCGCCCGAGGGCTTGCCCGAACAGTCGACATATTGCGTGGCAACCTGCCCATTCTTTTCGAGCTGCCGAATCACACTTTCGGGCGCAATGAACTTGCCTTCTCCGTGCGATACGGGAATCGTATGGATTTCGCCCAGCTCGCATTCGGCAAACCACGGGGAAAGCTTGCTGACAACCTTGGTGTTCACATAACAGCTCACGTGGCGGGCAATGTTGTTGTATGTCAGCGTCGGACTGTCCGCTTTCAGCTCGCGCACCTCGCCGAACGGCACCAGCCCGAGCTTGACGAGAGCCTGAAAACCGTTGCAAATGCCGAGCACAAGCCCCTTGCGGTCTTTCAATAGCGACATAACCGCGTCCGCAAGCGCATTGTTGCGGAAGACCGCCGCAATAAACTTGCCCGAACCCGCAGGCTCGTCGCCCGCACTGAACCCGCCGGGAATCATCAAAATCTGGGCTTCGTCAATGCCGCGCTTCATCGCCATAATCGATTCGGATACATCGCGGTCGGTAAGATTCTTGAAAACGAAAGTCGAAACGTCCGCACCCGCCAATTCAAATGCGCGCGCCGAGTCGTATTCGCAGTTCGACCCCGGGAAGACGGGAATGAACACCCGCGGACGCGCAACCTTGCACGGGGCGAGAGCCACATTCTTGCATTCGAAGGCGATTTCCGAAACCGCGCCACTTGACGCCGCAGCCTTCGTCGGATACACACTTTCGAGCGGCTCACACCACGCCTTGTAAAGCTCGCCGACCGAAACCTTCATCGCGCCGAGCCCGATTTCGGGCTTCGCGACAGTCGAACCAATCAGCTCCGCGCCGAGCTCCGCCGCGACCGATTCGTCCGCAAGCTCCAACACAATCGCGCCATAGTTTAGCGCAAACACATCGCGCATAAAACCGCCGATGAACTCGAAACCAATCGAGTTGCCGAACGACATCTTCGCGACCGCTTCCGCAAGCCCGCCGAAACGCAGCGAGTGCGCCGCCAAAACCCTGCCCGCTTTGACCGCTTCAAACAACGCGCCGTATTTTTTCATCGCGTCATTCCAGTCGGGCATCAAGTCGCCCGATTTCGCGACTTCAAGCAACGCAACCGCCGAGCCGGCCTTCTTGAATTCGGGAGAAATCACAAAACGCACATCGCACGGACACATCGCAAAACTGACAAGCGTCGGCGGTACGTCAATATCGTTGAACGAACCCGACATCGAGTCCTTTCCGCCGATTGCCGCACACCCCAAACCCATCTGGGCTTCGAACGCGCCAAGCAACGCAGCCAGCGGCTTGCCCCAGCGGCGCGGGTCGGTTCTGAGCTTTTCAAAATACTCTTGGAACGTGAAACGGATTTTCGAAATATCGCCACCGGACGCCGCAATTTTCGCGACCGATTCCAGCACCGCATACACAGCCCCATAGTAGGGACTCCAACTCGACACATTCGGATTGAACCCGAACGAAAAGAGCGTTCCCGCATTCGTTTCGCCTTTTAAAAGCGGAATCTTCGAGCACATCGCTTCGGGTTGCGTTGCCAAATTCTTTCCGCCGAACGGGTGCAAAACCGCGCTCGCGCCAATCGACGAGTCGAACCGCTCAATCAGCCCCCTCTGACTCGCGCAGTTGAGCTGGCGCAAATTGTCCAGCCACCTGCCTGCGTCTTCATTGACCGCGCCGCCAGCCGATTCTTCAAGCGGCGATTTCCCGCAGGGCTCTTCAATCTCGGCGGACGCAAGCGCGACAGTGCCGTTCGTGTCGAGGAACGCCCGCGACAAATCCACAATGCTCTTGCCGCGCCATTTCATCACCAGACGCCCCGAATTCGTGACAGTCGCCACATGCGTACACTCCAAATTCTCCATAGTCGCATAGCGCGCAAATTCGTCCGCATCTTCGGGCGAAACCACGACCGCCATACGCTCCTGCGATTCCGAAATCGCAAGCTCCGTCCCGTCGAGCCCGTCATACTTCTTCGTGACCGCGTCCAAATTTATCTCCAAACTCGGCGCAAGCTCGCCTATCGCGACCGACACGCCGCCCGCTCCGAAGTCGTTGCAACGCTTAATCAGCAAGCTCGCTTTCGGATTGCGGAAAAGCCGCTGCAATTTGCGCTCCATGGGTGCGTCGCCCTTCTGGACTTCGGCGGAATTTTCCAACGCCTTCTCGGTGTGGTCTTTCGACGAACCGGTCGCCCCGCCAATGCCGTCGCGCCCTGTGCGCCCGCCGACAAGCAGAATGAAATCGCCCTCCGCAGGCACACCGCGGCGCACCATAGCCCGCGGCGCGGCGGCGACAACCGCCCCGATTTCCATACGTTTCGCCACATAGCCTTCGTGGTAAATTTCGCAGACTTGCCCCGTCGCCAAACCAATCTGATTGCCGTAGCTGCTGTATCCGTTCGCAGCCCCGAGCACAATCTTGCGCTGCGGGAGCTTGCCGGGCAAAGTCTTTTCGAAGGGCGTGCGCGGGTCGCCCGCGCCCGTTACGCGCATGGCCTGATACACATAGCTGCGCCCCGAAAGCGGGTCGCGAATCGCGCCGCCCAAACACGTCGCCGCGCCGCCGAACGGCTCGATTTCGGTCGGGTGGTTGTGCGTTTCGTTCTTGAACATCACAAGATACTCACAGGGCTGGCCGTCGATGTCGATGTTCACGACAATGCTCGCGGCATTTATCTCTTCGCTCTGCTCCAAGTCCGCAAGCTTGCCCTGCTCGCGCAACGCCCGCATACCGATGAGGGCGACGTCCATCAGACAAACATTCTTGCCTTTCGCGTCCAGCCCCAACACCTTGCGGGTCTGCAAATATTCGCTCCACGAACGCTTCGCGGCGGCATTGAACCTGCCGTCGTCGATTTTCACATTTTCGAGCTTCGTCAAAAACGTCGTGTGGCGACAGTGGTCGCTCCAATACGTATCGAGAACCCTAATTTCCGTAATTGTGGGATTTCGCTTCTGCTCGTTCGCAAAATAGTCGCGGCAAAATTCGAGGTCGTCAACCGACATCGCAAGCGACAGCCTTTTGTGCAACGCTTCAACCGCCACCCTATCCATATCGATGAACCCTTCAACCACCGCAACGTCTGCGGGCACTTTCACCTCCCGCACAAGCGTTTCGGGCTTCGACATCGACGCTTCGCGGCTGTCCACCGCATTGATTAAATATTTCTTGATGCTTTTTAATTCCGCTTCCGACAGCTTCCCGCGCAAAACAAACACCCTCGCGCACGCGACCTTCGGACGACTCTTCGCCACAATCTGAATGCATTGCTCCGCCGAGTCCGCCCGCTGGTCGAATTGCCCCGGCAGATATTCGATTGCAAACGCCACTTCGTCGGCGGCAATCGGGAACTCTTCGCGGTAAATATTCTCCACGGGAGCCTCGCAGAATATGAGATTTTCTATTTTTTCATACGATACATCATCAAGTCCCTCCACGTCATAACGCTGCAAAACGCGCAGCCCGACGAGCGGCGCAATGTTTAAATTGCCCTTGATGTCATTCAGGAGGGCTGTTGAAGTCGAGGGAATTTTTTCTTCTACAAATACTCTACGAATCATACACACATTCTCACACCCCCGTCCCCCCATTGCAACAAAAAACGGGCGAGGTCATGCGCCTTCGTTGCAAAATTTTTTATTACATACGGAAACATTCCGCGTTGCGGAATGTTTTTTGTAATTAGATTTGCAACGGAGGCGCATTCACGGCTAAAAGACGGTTTCCTCGGGAGGTCTGTGCAAAAGCACTATCCCTCCACTCGAAAACGCGTCTTTGTAGCACGCGCCTCGCCCGTTTTACAACATAAAGCTGGGTCTAAACCAAAAAATAATGTAAAAGCTTAACTTCGTCCCGCTTTATTTTTTTCACAAAAACAGAAAAGGATTTCCCGAGCGTAAAAGACTTTTTACATTATTTTCGGTTGAGAATAAACATAGGTTCTTGGGCTAAAAATCGCGAGGCTCGAGGCAGGATTCGTGTTTTTCAAGGCGTCGGCGGGCTGAAGCCCGCAAGTCCGAAGAAAAACCGAATGATGCCCGAGAGCGTTTGCTTCGACGAGTTTTCTATTATCAAAAAAAAGCGGAACTTCCGTTCCGCTTTTATACATTAAATTAAAACTCGTCGTCGAAGTAAACGCGTCATCGCGGTTTTTAGCGGCGTTTGCGGTAGGCTACAAAGCCCATCGCAAACAACCCGAAAATCGCCGCAACCGTGGCAGGCTCGGGCACCGCCGCAGAAGAATTGACATACCAGCCACCCTTTGTTTCATTGTAGATAAGGAACGCTTCCTGACCGTCTACGAAGATGTTCGAGGCGCGGACGTCCGTGTCGTCAAGATAACTTTCAATGTTGGCAATGTCGGCAGTTCCGTCGGCCTTTTTGCCGCCCTTGATGAAAATCTTGAAGTCTTCCGATTCGGTGATTTTGAGCGTTACACTGCCAGTAGATCCCACAACATTTACAGTGCCCCCAGAGGAGGTAGTATAACTGTAAGATTCCGTGTCGACAACATCAAACCCGCCGATTGTCGAGCTAAACCCGTTGGCGACAAACGTCAAAACCGAGGCTCCATAGAAGTTGAACTTGCCGAAATCGTTGTCGGCATCGAGAATAATCTTGGACGTTTTGGAAGTGTTGAGATGCTTGTGGGATTCAGCTCTATCAACACCGCAAATGTCGAACGAGGCTTCGCCTTGTTTTTTGCCGCCAATCGTAATCAGATTGCTCGCGCCGAGTTGGAGCGTGCCGCGAATGCGCAAATCCCTTTCAAGGTCGAAATTCTTCACACCAGCCTTAATCTGTAATTTGCCGCTTTCGACAACATTACCGATAAACGAGTCAGACGTTCCCGAGTTTTGCTGAACGAAAGACGACCCCGCTTCAAAGACAGTCGTGCCGCCATCATAACCCAACAAAGAAGTGTTGTTTTCCCTGTTTTTGTTGATTTCAATAGAGCCGAAAACTTGGGCAGATCTGAGAATGATACCGCCAGCAGAACCCGTGCCGACCTTTACAACCGAATCCGCATGGAATACAGACGCCCTCTTGGTTGAAGCTCCGAACATATTAAATTGCTGGGCAACATTTATATTTCCGTGAAAATCCGCATAACTGTTGCCGAGAAAAATAACATTGCTTGCAGCCGTGAAACCTTTATTGAACGTAACCGCAGCGGCAGAAAAATGCAGCTGACCACTTACAATCGAAACATCCGTGTTGAATTCCAGAGTCGAAGCCGTCGCGACAACATTCCAAGCCGCGCCCCTTAATTCGAGCATCCCGTCGCCATTGAACGTGAGCTTTTTGCCCGCCGCAACACCGAGACTATTTGCTTTGTCCAGATGAAGCGTGCTACCGGAAGCGATGTCAATCGTCGCATTATACGAGCCGAAGTTCAGCGTCCCAACCGATTTCTTTCCACTGCCGTCAACCGTAAGCGTAATGTTGTCCGCCCCGAAAATAACATTGTCCGACACTGTCGTCGAGGGAACTTCCCCACCCGACCAAATCGAGGCATCATTCCAATTTCCCGATTTCGAAACCGTGTAGTCCGTGGCAGAGACAACCGCCGCCGCCATAAACAACGCGCCCGAAACCATATAATTTCTCGCTTTTTGTATATTCATAATTTCTCTGTTGTTTTAGTTGATATAAAAATCCTTAAAATTTTCTTCGACGAAAATACCCCCCCCGAGAAAACGTCAAGTCCTTTTTTACAAAAGGCTTAACTTTCCCCAATTCAAACGTTTTTTTCGCATTCCGAAAACATAAAACACACCCATAACCATTGGCTTCGCCAATCCGACAATTGCGAATTTAAAATACAAAAAAAGAAGTTCCAACTGGAACTTCTTTCAACATTATAAATCGGCTTAGAACCAACATAGGTGCTGGCTAAAAACCGCGAGGCTCGAGACAGAAAACAAGCGAAGCGCGTTTGAGCGTTGCGAAGCAACGACCCCGAAGGGGCGAGACGGGGCGTAGCCCGCGAGTCAATTCGCGTTTAGATTTTAAAACGCTCCTATCGTCGCGCAGCTCTTGGTTTCGCCAATTCAAGGTGGGATAGTGCTGTTGCACAGACCACCCGAGGAAACCCATTTTTCGGATTAGGATAACCGTGTGAGCCTGTTAAAAATCGCGAGGCGCGTGCTACAAAGACGCTATTAGATTTTAGAACGCTCCTATCGTCGCTCAGCTCTTGGCTTCGCCAATTCAACGTGGGTGCGCCTCTTAATCGAATCTAAAAATCAAAAAGCGTTCTTCGTGTGAAGAACGCTCTGGTATAAATTAAATAAATTCGATTAAGAGGCGCACGCCCTCGCGGTTTTTAGTTGTTTGCGGACAAGGGAATGGGTCTGCCCGACGATGTCCGCTTCAAGCTTGCCAACGTCCGATGCCCCCGACTTTATAAACTCAATCACTTGCTTGTATCCAACCGAGTTTCGTAGCGGCGGATTGCGCTCGATGCCAAGCTCAATAAGCTTCTTGGTCTCGTCAATCAACCCCAATTCAAACATCTTGCGAGTGCGCTGCTTTATCCGTTCCAATAATTCATTGTCGGGCAAATTAAGACGAATCACCCGCCGCGAAAAATCGTCACCCATGGGGCAGGGCAACGCCGCAAAATCCTCGCGCAAACGCATAACCGATTTTCCCGTGGCAAGACAGCGTTCAAGCGCGTTTTTCGTGCGCCGCGGATTGTTGATGTCAAGCGCGGACGCCGCATTCGGATCGACTTTCAGCAACTCCCGCGCAAGAGCCTCCGCGCCGCCGACGCGCTCCAAATCCTCTGTAAACGCGCGTATCTCGGGAGGAATCATAACATTGTCGGCAACCGCGCAAAACCACGATTTCAAATAAAAGCCGCTGCCACCGACAACAACCGCCTTTTTGCCCCGCGCCGAAATGTCGTCAAACGCGGCTTTCGCAAGCTCGACATACCGCGCCACGTCGAAAACTTCGGAAGGCTCGGCTACGTCAATTAGGTGGTGTTTTACCCGCGCAAGCTCGGCGGCATCGGGCTTTGCCGAACCGATGTCGGCGTGCCGATACACCTGCACACTGTCGCACGAAATAATCTCGCCCCCGCATTCTTCGGCGAGTTTCAGCGACAGCGCGGTCTTGCCCACACACGTCGGACCCGTTATAATAACAACTTCCCTCATTTGATTTTCTTTGCCAGTTTCCGACAAATCGGACACTTTGTCGCTTCACTCTTGCAGGTGTGTGCCTTGCAAAATTCGCGTCCATAGTAAATCAACTGCAAATGCAAATCGTGCCATTTTTCAACGGGAAAGATTTTTTTGAGATCGGCTTCGGTTTGTTCCACGCTCTTGCCCGACGACAGCCCCCAGCGCGCCGCAAGTCTGTGAATGTGAGTGTCGACGGGAAACGCGGGCACCCCGAAGGCTTGCGACATTATTACCGACGCCGTCTTGTGCCCCACGCCCGCAAGCGATTCAAGCTCTTCGAACGAGCGCGGCACTTCGCCGCCGAATTTTTCGCAAATCGTCTGCGAAAGCTTTTTGATGTTCGCGGCCTTCGACGCCGCCAGCCCGCACGGGCGTATAATCTTTTCAATCTCCGCCGCATCGAGCGACGCCATTTTTTGCGGCGTCCCCGCAACAGCAAAAAGCTTCGGCGAGACTTCGTTCACGCGCTTGTCCGTGCATTGCGCCGACAACACCACCGCCACGAGGAACGTGAAAACGTCCCTGTGTTTTAGCGGGATTTCGGGCGACGGATAAAGCCCGTCAAGCACCGAAACCACAAAGTCCGCCTTCTGCTTTTTCGTCATCTCGCAGCAATTAGTCGTTGTCGACACCCGAGAGCGAGAATCGCATCTTGTAGGTCTTGCCGCTCTTTACAACAGCGAAATCTTCGGGCAGCTCGCCCCACGACGTAATGCCGCCCGCGCCCAGATTTTTTGCCGAAACATTCACCACATTGAAATTGCGCTTCGGCAGCTGGTGCGGGTGCGCGGCTTGCTCTATGTCCTGCGGCAGACACGGATACACCGTCAATTCAAACAGACTGTCCTTGTCGGCGGCGGCAATCGAAATCGGACTAGCCCCGCCCAAGAGTTTCGCCGAGCGCACCTGCGTGACATTGCCCGATTCCTGCGGGTCGGTGTAGCGGTAGAAGAGCTCGGAAATCTTCGCCCTGAATTCGGCAACCCAGCAGCCCGAGTTGCGGTCGATGTAGTTTTCGACGGGGCCCTTGCCGACCCATTCGAGCGTGTCGCAGCCCGCGGGAACGCGGAATTGCAGCCCAACGCGCGGCGGATTTACAACGCCTTCGGCAATTTTGATGTCGGCTGCAACGTCGATTTCGCCGTCGGGCTTGACCGTGTAGACGAGTTTCGCGCGCGAGTCCTTCGCGGGCACAATCACTTCCGCTTCCACAACCACATTCGCTCCCGCAATGTGCGACTTGCATTTCTCGGCAATCGAGCGGCTTCCCGCGTCGACCCACAACGCAAGGCTTTCGCGGTTAGACACACCGTCCTTTTTGCGCCCCATATCGTTGTTCGTTTCGGGTCGCCAGAAATTCAGCTCGAACGGCGATTCCAGCAATTCGCGCCCTCCGCGTTTAAACGACGCAATCATACCCGTAGACTTGTCGAACACCACGCTGAAATACTTGTTGTAGACCGTAATCGAGTTCGCCGAAAGCACGCGCGTAAGCGCGGCGCGGTCGTCGGAAGCGAAAGGCTTTTTTACATAGTCGCCTTTGAGCTTGAATTGCTCGAACGCGATTTCCTCCCCCGCTTTATGACCGTTTGCAAGCGGCTGCGTAAGCTCGAAGCCCGCGCGCAGCAAATATTCGCCCTCTCCCGACAAGGCTTCCGCGGGTAGTTCGAGCACGGTTTTAAGCGTCTTGCGCGGTTCAAGCTCGTCAATCAGAAGCTCGCCGCTTGCCGCGGGCTTGCCGTCGCGCGTCAAGAGCCAGTTCAATTTTACGTTCCTGAACGGCTCGAAAAAGTTCTCGTTGAAAATCTCTATTTCCGCCGAGTTCTCGGCAAATCCCGCCAACTTGCAGTGGATGTCCTGATGGAAATACTTCACCTCCGCGCATTGGGGCGTCGCGCTGCGGTCGGGGGCGACAATGCCGTTGCAGCAGAACGCGCGGTCGTTGGGATAGTCGGCAAAATCACCGCCGAACGCATAGAAAGTTTCGCGCGTGTTCTTCTGGACAAACTTCGAAAAGTCAATCGAGCAAATCGGCTTAATCTGCGACGGCACAATGAACGGCTCGTTTTCCACAAAGCGGTTGTAGACTTCGAGTTTTTCGACCGCTCCGTTGAAATATACGGCATACTTTTCGTTCGTCCGATATTTCGACGCCGCCTGCAACGGATTGTTCGACTTGAACACGCCGTTTGCCGCGCATTCCTTTTGCGCCACAAGCCTGCCGTTGCAGAAAAGTTTGAGACTTTCCACACCCGCAGCCGCGGCAATTTGATACGGACGCTCGACTACCGCCTCGATGTTGTCCCATCTGAATCCGTTCCATACCGAGAACGACAAAATCTTTGCGCCAGACTTCCGTTCGGCGTTCTCTCCGCCGTTCTTTTCGCCGTATTTTTGCACGTCGTAGAATTTGAGCGAGAATACCCCCGCGACCTCCGCGATAATTTCCTGCGCCGCCGGCTTGCGCTTTGCGTCGAAATTCTTGCGCGGACCGATAGAATTTATAATTGGCTCTCTCGGCTCGAAACCGTTTTTATTGACATTCGCAACAATAGTGAATTCCTTCACGGGTTTTGCGAAAACCGACGGATACGCCACAATCGAGGCGTTTTCCAGAATCCGCCCGCGCGTTGCGTCGGGGAAGACAGCGACCGAGCGTTCGGGCATCGCGTCGTCGCGCAGTTCGATTACGGGTTCGCGGACAGTCGCCAGTCCTTGGTCCTTCCAGTCCCAAATGAAACCGCCTTGGAAAGCCGGCGTGGAGCGGATATCAGTCCAGTATTCGCGCAGACACCCGCCGCTGTTGCCCATCGCGTGGGCATATTCGCAAATAACCGCGGGCACTTGAAGCTCCTTGATTTTCTTGGCAATCATATCGAGCCTGTTTAACACTCGCTTTGGCGGCGTATACATGCACGAGAACACGTCGACATAGTTGAGCGCGTAGTTGCGGTCGAAGTGCACAAGCCGCGTCGGGTCCTTCGCGCGGATTTTCTCCGCGGCATTGGCGAACGCCGTTCCGTCTGTCGTTTCGTTGCCGAGCGACCAGAAAATAATCGACGGATGGTTCTTGTCACGCTCGACCATATTCATTATGCGCGAGACAATCGCTCCCTTCCACGACGGCAGATTCGACGGATGCCTTTCGGCCGCCACCGAGTCGAGCTGGTGGGCTTCGATGTTGGCTTCGTCGATTACATAAAAGCCAAGCTCGTCGCACAAGTCGTAGAAAAATTCCGCATTCGGATAGTGCGACGTGCGCACGGCATTGATGTTGTATTTGCGCATTTCAAGCAGGTCGGCTCGCGTTGCGGCTTTGTCCACCGCGTGTCCGAATTTCGGGTCGGTCTCGTGGCGGTTGACGCCCTTGAAAAGCACGGGCTTGCCGTTTACCAAAATCTGCATGTCGCGGCGTTCCACACTTCTGAAACCGACATTGAAACACGCATACGATGTTTCTGCGTCAGCCTTTATCTCCACGACAAGCTTGTAGAGATTCGGCATCTCCGCGCTCCACAACTTTACATTTTCAATTTTCGGGAACGTCCACAGACACTTCGCCGCACTTTCCTGCGTTACGACCACATTGCTTTTGGCCACCGCCGCGACCGAGCCGTCGGGGGCAATGAGCTTTCCCGAAACCTCCGCGTTAAGCGACGCGTTTTTCGTGTTGTCCACAATCAGCTCCGTTTTCAACTGGCCGTCCTTGTAGCCGTTTGAAAGCTCCGTTTTGTTGAAGATGTCATAGAGGCGCGCCGCGGGCGTCTTTATTATTTTTACGTCGCGGAAAATGCCCGCCAGACGCCAGAAATCCTGGTCTTCGAAGAACGAGCCGTCGCTGTATTTGTAAACCTTGACCGCAATGCGGTTCGTTCCAGCGCGTATAAATTTCGTGATGTCGAAACTCGACGGCAGACGGCTGTCTTCCGCATAGCCTACGGGCGCGCCGTTTACCCAAACTTTGTACGCACTCGAAACCCCGTCGAAGCGCAGAATCACTTTCGTTCCCAGCCAGTCCGACGGCACGCGGAAATTGCGCACATACGCGCCCGTCGGATTTCGCTGCGACTTCGGCGCATTCGTGAAATACGGGTCTTCGGGTTCGTCCATTACGCGCGGGTAGTTTTTGTAGTTGAACGGATAGTTTATGTTCGTGTAAAGCGGCGTTCCGTATCCGTGCAGCTCCCAGTTCGACGGAACGGGAATCGTCCTCCACCCCGATGCGTCGAAATTCGCTTCGTGGAATTTTTCCGAAATCAGCTCGGGCGAGCCCGCATACATGAACTTCCAGTCGCCGTTTAGCGAGCGTTCATAATCCGATCCGCTCTCCCGCGCAACCGCGGCCTGTTCCGAGCCGTATAGCTTAATCGAGGCCGTCGCGGGCAGCGCGTTTTTTTCGAAGACGTTTTCGTCCTGCCAAAACGGCGCGGCATTCGCAACCGCGCCCGAGAGCGCAACCGCGCCCGATATAGCCGCCGCCAAAACGCACGGCGAATTTTTTAGAGCCTGTATAATTTTCATATTTTTAAATGCTTTTCTTTTTTTTTGAATCGCGCCGGAAACATTCCGACGCTCCCTCCCGGCGATTTTTCGGAAACCGCCAATTTTTCAATTATAAGTCGCAAACAAAGACCATTAGCAAATCGTCCTTGCTTTGTGAAGTTTTTTTTTTAGCGCTCCGCCGCCGCGTTTTCTGCCGATTTTCGCATGTACTTCAATTTTTGTCCAAGCCCGCTTTTTTTTGTGTTGATGCTTCTTTGATTTTTTTGATATACATTTGCCCCAAGCAAAATTTCCTCCGCCGCGTAACTTTCCGAGCCGCGCCCGCGGCGCATTTTGCGGAAATTCCCGCATGATTTTTCGAAAAATACAAACCACCAAACTATAATATATGAAAACATTTAATATTCTGACAATCATAGCCTCCGTTTTTGCGGCTTTGACGCCTTTCGTCCTCGACGCAAAATCGTATTCCAACACGGGGGCGGAAACCGACGCCGTTGCCGTAATCTGGCCTGCATATCAGGACGAGCCGCGCTGGAAGGAACTGGGCATCTTCGCCCACGGCTGCGGCGAGTGGCAAAACGTCTACGAGGGCAAGCCGCGCTTCGACGGACACTACCAGCCGATGCAGCCTCTTTGGGGCTACGGGCGCGACGACGACCCAATCGAAGTTGCCCGCCAACTCGACGCCGCCCTTGCCGCGGGTATCAACGTCTTTATGTATGATTGGTATTGGTACTGCGGCCGTCCCTTTCTCGAAAACGCACTCAATGAAGGCTTTCTCAAAGCCCCCAACAACGAGCGTATGCACTTCTATTTGATGTGGGCAAACCACCACGTTACACATCTTTGGAATAACAAAATCGCAATCGATAATTGGAACGACCCCATTTGGCGCGCTTGGGTGGATTACGACGAATTTACAAAGGTTTTAGTTCCCCGCTGGATTTCGTATTTCAAAAAGCCCAACTACTATAAAATAGACGATAAGCCCGTCTTTATGATTTACCTCGTCAATAAGTTTGTAGAAGGTGTCGGCGGCGTAGAAAACGCCAAAAAAGCCCTCGCCTACTTTCGCGCCGAAGTTAAAAAGGCGGGATTTGCGGGCTTGCATTTGCAGATAGCATTCTACCCGTGGCAGAAACCGTTCGCAGTCGAGGGCGACGGCGGCAAACCCTCTTGGGCGGCATTCCATAAATATTTGGGCGTCGATTCCGCAACGTGCTATAACTGGGAGCCGCTCGTTGTCGACATCTTCAACACATACACTTCGAAAGACAATATCGAATATGAAAAATACGGAGCATGCGCCCTTTCGAAATTCGACGAAACCGCCGCAAAACTCGGCGTTCCGTTCCTTGCCAACATCACAATAGGCTGGGACAACAACGCCCGCTATCCGCTTTCGAAAACAACAAAAACCACCGTCGGCAAGTCGCCCGAACTCTATGGAAAATTCCTGCACCAAGCCTTGCAGTGGACGGATAAACACAACCCCGGCCTCCCGCGCTTCGTGCTTATAAACGCGTGGAACGAGTGGACGGAGGGCGGCTACCTCATGCCCGATAAAAAGTTCGGCTACGGCTACCTCAACGAAACCGCCAAAGTTCTCTCCACATTCCCCGCGCGTTCCGACAATCCCGCTACTTCTTCCCGACCCGCACAGCAAAAGCCCCAAAACAAAATCAAAAAACACCTCGCAAAATAGCAGGATTTCCCGATATCTTCTCCACGATACACAACACTTCCCTCTCCAAGCCCCGTCCGGAAATTTCCCGCGCGGGGCTTTTTTTGTTGCGTATTTCCCATACGCAAATAATAGTCCGCTTCGAAATGACACACACATTCGCTAAATGCATTTTCACCTCTGCGGCTTTCTGTTTCGCGCTTGTTGCCGACGCAGGGCAAACTCTCGAAAACTCTTCGGTATCGGTCTCCATCTCCGAAAACGGAATATCGCTTCTCGACAAAAAAAGCGGCAAAACTTTCGCGCAACTTCCGCCGCAGTATAAAATATCGAAAATCATAAAAACAGGCGAAAGATTAAAATTTGATGTCGCGGCACGGCCTCCCATTTCCGCTTCCATAACACTTTCGCAGCGAGGCTTTACACTGAGCCTTTCCGCCGACGGAAAATTTCAAGCCCCGATAAAATTTCCGCCCGCTTGGCAAATGCAGCGCGGCGACATCGGCATATACCCAATCGGAACGGGGCTCGCCCTTCCCGTCGAAATGAAGTGCCCCACACGCCCAAATCCGCCCGCAATCCGAGGCGTGGCTTGGTCTATGTCGCTGACCGCCTTCGAGCGCGGCGGCACATTCGTAATCACTGCAATCGAAAAACCCTACGACGCCCAAATCTTCAACACCTTAGTCGGCGGACTCAACCACACTTCAATCGGCTGGCTTTCCGAAAAAGGCAATTTCGCCTACACGCGTAGTCTGCGCATTTTTGTCGGCGATTCCCTCGCTTCGACAGTCTCCGAATACCGCCGTTGGCGCGAGTCTCAGGGCTTGGTCAAGGCATTGCGCCAAAAGGCTAAAACAAACCCTCTTGTAAATAAACTTGTCGGCAGCGCAAACTTCTGGATATGGGACGAAAACTTCTACAACCAAATGTATCGCAAGCCCGAAAATCCCGCAGCTCCCGCGCGCAACCCGCGCAAAATCGCCGAACAAATGCTTGCGCTTGGCATCACAAACGTCCTCTGGCAAAACATCTCGGGCGAAACCGCCGACGATTGCAATTTCCTAAAATCGCACGGCTTTCTCGTCGGCAAATACGACATCTTCCGCGACGTTCTCCCCGCCGACATCGCCCATAAAATCATTCCCGCCCGCGTCAAAATGAGCGCGCAACGCACCAAATATTGGCCGGACGTCGTTTCCATAGACGAAAACGGCGAATATTACAAGTCTTGGAAAGTCCACGGTATAGACGGCAAAATGTATTGGCAACACGCCGTCTGCGACGAGTGTGCCGTCCAAATGACGAGGGAAATCGTCTCCGCCGACCTCGAAAAAGTTCCCTATGCCGCCCGCCTAATCGACGTTCAGGCGGGCATGCCTCCGCGCGAGTGTTACTCGAAAACACACCCCACCACGCGCCGCCAAAGCTCCGACGCAATCCGCCGACAGGGCGCATACATGCATTCAATCGGACAAGTCTTGGGAGTCGAGTGCGGACACGAATTCTACATCGCAAGCTACGATTACGCCGAGGGACTTCTCAGCCCCGAGCTCGCCCGCGTCCCCGATTCGGGGCGCAAACAAACCGCCGTCCATAAGCTCTCCGAAATGCCCCCGCAGACATTCGCCCTAATGCTCAACCCCCAATACCGCATTCCCCTTTGGGACTTGGCATACCACGATTGCGCCGTCCAATATTGGTATTGGGGCGACACTCCCGCAAATTGCCCCGAACTCATCGAAACATTCGATTGCTTCAACCAACTCTACGGCTACCCTCCAATATATAGCTTGGATGTTTCCCATTGGGAGCAACTCAAAGAAAAAATCGCCGCCTCCTACCACCGCACCCAGCCGCTTGCCAAAAAAGTCGGTTTCGCAAAGATGATAGATTTTGATTACCTTAATCAAGAAAAAACAATCCAGAAAACGACCTTCGATAACGGCATATCCGTCATCGCAAACTTCGATAAAACCCCCTTCACCCTTCCCGACGGCAAAAAACTCCCGCCGCTTTCTACCCGCATTCTCGAATCCAACGCTTCCGATTAGCCAACCCAGTCAAACCAATCAAAAACATCAAACTAAGCGGGTAAAAATTGGAGTCCCGAAAATCTCGCCAATTCTCATCTGAAATCGCTCCCTGTTGAGCTCATTTTTCTGTTTTTTTTGCCTTACTTCTCTTTGAAAAACCCTCAATTCTTCGCTCAAAAACTCAATATTTTTTGTTTTTGTCGCTGCTGGGGAGATATGTTTTGCCTGCTTTTTTCTTTCTAAAAGCCCTTCGTTAAACCCTTTTCCGACCGTTTTTATGCCTCGCTCGCAGGGATAAACCCGAAAAAGACAAAAAAAATTCATCCCTTGCTTCCCGCTCGGAAATCCGTTCTATCAGCGGATTAGCGGGCGATTGGCGCGTCCTGTCCGACGCCGGAAAACTAAAAAAATAAAAAAAGTTCTTGACTGTTTCTTGGCGATATGCACCATGGGAGGTCTTTTCCATTAAGGAAGGGAGTTGAAAACGAATCCGCGAGGGTTCGGAAAAAAGTTGAAAAAAACTTAAAAAAACTCTTGACATTGAAAAAATGTTTCGCCTTAATGGGAGGCTCTTTCACTCGGGAAAGGGGCTTCTGATAAAGCTCATTGAGTGAAGAGAAGAAGTTCTTTGAAATTTACTAAGTACGATTGTGCGAACCAGCCAAAAATTTTTTTGGCAAACAACTTTGAAATATAAGTCCAACGAATCGAATAGTTAAAAAACGATACAGACGTTGAACTTTCAAAAAATCTTAAAAAAAGATTTTACGGAGAGTTTGATTCTGGCTCAGAGTGAACGCTGGCGGCGTGGTTAAGACATGCAAGTCGAGCGAGAACAAAAGCGTAGCAATACGTGGATGAGAAAGCGGCGAACGGGTGCGTAACACGTAAGCAACCTGCCTTAAAGACGGGGATAGCTCGGGGAAACTCGAATTAATACCGGATGTGGTTCTTCAACGCATGTTGAAGATACTAAAGCTTGAAATGGCGCTTTAAGAGGGGCTTGCGGCCTATCAGCTTGTTGGTGAGGTAACGGCTCACCAAGGCAAAGACGGGTAGCGGGTCTGAGAGGACGATCCGCCACACTGGAACTGAGACACGGTCCAGACACCTACGGGTGGCAGCAGTTTCGAATCATTCACAATGGGGGCAACCCTGATGGTGCAACGCCGCGTGGGGGATTGAAGGTCTTCGGATTGTAAACCCCTGTCACACAGGACTAAACGCGAGGTTCATAGCCTCGTCTGAATTAACTGTGAGAGGAAGTAGTGGCTAACTCCGTGCCAGCAGCCGCGGTAATACGGAGACTACGAGCGTTACTCGGATTCACTGGGCGTAAAGGGAGCGCAGGCGGACTGGTGTGTTATGTGTGAAATACCGGGGCTTAACTCCGGAGCTGCGCGTAAAACTATCAGTCTAGAGACTTGGAGAGGTAAGCGGAATTTCCGGTGTAGCGGTAAAATGCGTAGATATCGGAAGGAACACCGAAGGCGAAGGCAGCTTACTGGACAAGATCTGACGCTCAAGCTCGAAAGCGTGGGGAGCGAAAGGGATTAGATACCCCTGTAGTCCACGCCCTAAACATTGTACACTAGGTATTGGAGGAATCATCCCCTTCAGTGCCCCAGCTAACGCGATAAGTGTACCGCCTGAGGACTACGACCGCAAGGTTAAAACTCAAAGAAATTGACGGGGGCCCGCACAAGCGGTGGAGCATGTGGCTTAATTCGATGCAACGCGAAGAACCTTACCTGGGTTTGACATGTATCTGAATATAGCTGAAAGGTTATAGTCCTTCGGGACAGGTATACAGATGCTGCATGGCTGTCGTCAGCTCGTGTCGTGAGATGTTCGGTTAAGTCCGGCAACGAGCGCAACCCTCGCCCTATGTTACTAACAGGTCAAGCTGAGGACTCTTAGGGGACAAACTCGGATTCGAGTGGGAAGGTGGGGATGACGTCAAGTCAGTATGGCTCTTACATCCAGGGCTGCACACGTGCTACAATGGCCGGTACAGAGGGAAGCCAGACCGTGAGGTTGAGCGGAACCCGAAAGCCGGTCCCAGTTCGGATTGGATGTCTGCAACTCGACTCCATGAAGCCGGAATCGCTAGTAAAGGCGTATCAGCTACGACGCCTTGAATACGTTCCCGGGCCTTGTACACACCGCCCGTCAAGTCATGAAAGCCGGTTTCGCCCGAAGTTCGTGAGCTAACTCGCAAGAGAGGCAGCGACCTAAGGCAAGGCTGGTGATTGGGACTAAGTCGTAACAAGGTAGCCGTAGGGGAACCTGCGGCTGGATCACCTCCTTTCTAAGGAGAAGTTCTGATGCATAGAGATATGCATGTAAGAATGAGGATGGGGTTTGCGCAATTGTACTTAGTAAATTTCGATGAACGTATGAAGTTCATTGAAAGTCGGGAATAAGGAATTTAGGAAGAGTTAGGATTAAAAAGAGAATCCGAGGCTGTTGAATTTGGGGCCGTAGCTCAGTTGGAAGAGCGGCTGATTTGCATTCAGCAGGTCATCGGTTCGAACCCGTTCGGCTCCACCAAAAAGCAAGAGGGCTCATAGCTCAGTTGGTTAGAGCACACGCTTGATAAGCGTGGGGTCGATGGTTCAAGTCCATCTGGGCCCATATTTCCGATAAAAGGATTTAGTTCATTGACAGTATGTAAGACGAGATTTAAGAAACATAGAAGATTGAAAGTTTTTCAAGCGAGTAAATTATACAATGTGAAAAGAATCTTAGAATAGAATGCGTAGAGAAAAGGACCAAGCATAGTAGCCCAATTTAAAAAAAGGAAAAAGGTTTGTAAATAAACAAACGAAGGGCAACAGGAGGATGCCTTGGCGACACATGGCGAAGAAGGACGTGGCAAGCTGCGAAAAGCTTCGGGGAGCCGCAAGCAGGCTTTAATCCGGAGATATCCGAATGGGGAAACCCGGCCGATTAGAAATCGGTCACTTCCATATGAATATATAGTATGGAAAGAGTGAGACCCGCTGAAGTGAAACATCTCAGTAAGCGGAGGAAAAGAAAGCGAACGCGATTCCCTCAGTAGTGGCGAGCGAAAGGGGAACAGCCTAAACCAGAGAGATTTATCTTTTTGGGGTTTGGACTTCGATATAGTATTGCATAGGATAGAAGAACGGTATGGAAAGGCCGACCAAAGAGGGTGATAGTCCCGTACTTGAAATCCGAAGTAAACTTAGGAGTATCCAGAGTAGCACCGGACACGTGAAACCTGGTGTGAAGACGTGCAGACCACTGCATAAGGCTAAATACAAGGTGTCGACCGATAGTGAACAAGTACCGTGAGGGAAAGGTGAAAAGAACCCCTGTTAGGGGAGTTAAAAGTACCTGAAACCTGTTGCCTACAAGCGGTCAGAGCTTCGAATGAAGTGATGGCGTACCTTTTGCATAATGGGCCTAGGAGTCAATATTAGTTGCGAGCTTAAGCGTTTACGACGTGGAGGCGAAGCGAAAGCGAGTTTGAATAGAGCGAAAGTAACTAGTATTGCACCCGAAGCGGAGGCGATCTAGCCATGGCCAGGTTGAAGCATCGGTAACACGATGTGGAGGACCGAACCCATTAACCTTGAGAAGTTAAGGGATGAGCTGTGGTTAGGAGTGAAAGGCTAATCAAGCCCCGTAATAGCTGGTTCTCTCCGAAATATATTTAGGTATAGCGTGATATGTTTATTAGAGGGGGTAAAGCACTGAAAAGGCTAGGGCTCACACCCGAGTACCGAACCTTATCAAACTCTGAATACCTCTAAATATAATATCGCAGTCAGTCAGTGGGGGATAAGCTTCATTGGCGAAAGGGAAACAGCCCAGACCATCGAATAAGGTCCCAAAGTTAATACTAAGTGGTACGAAGGAGGTAGATTTTCTTAGACAATGGGGATGTTGGCTTAGAGGCAGCCATCATTTAAAAAGTGCGTAATAGCTTACCCATCGAGAGAGTTTGCGCCGAAAATGATCGGGACTAAAGTATTACACCGAATTTGTGGATAATAGCAATATTATGGTAGGAGAGCGTTCCAACATCGTAGAAGGTTGAGCGGAAGCGAGGCTGGAGAGGTTGGAAGTGAGAATCTAGGCATGAGTAACGAAAAGTATGGTTAAAATCCATACCGCCGTAAGGATAAGGTTTCCTGGGGAAGGTTCGTCCGCCCAGGGTTAGTCGGGAGCTAAGGCGAGGCCGTAAGGAGTAGTCGATGCACATTAGGTTAATAATCCTAAACCTGCGATATAATGTTTGAGATGTATATTGACGGATTTGTGAATGCGAGCTGGGTGATGAACGTCCCAGTCTAAGGCAATGGAAGTTGCTGGGGACTTTGAGGCTACGGCCGAGAGGGATTCGCAGTGGCAAGTTCCAGGAAAATTTATACATTTAGTTATTTAGCAGCCCGTACCGCAAACCGACACAGGTATCCGGGATGAGTATTCTAAGGCGCGTGAGTTAAATCTCCCCAAGGAACTCGGCAAAATGGCCCCGTATCTTCGGTAGAAGGGGTGCCAACGCGAGTTGGTCTCAGTAAAGAGGCCCAACCGACTGTTTATCAAAAACACAGCTCTCTGCTAAGTCGCAAGACGACGTATAGGGAGTGACACGTGACCAATGCGGAAAGGTGAAATCTGGTTGTTAACGCTTCTGGACTAAGCCCCCGTGAATGTCGGCCGTAACTATAACGGTCCTAAGGTAGCGAAATTCCTTGTCGGGTAAGTTCCGACCTGCACGAATCGTGTAACGAGTTGGGTGCTGTCTCAGGGAGATGCTCAGTGAAATTGTAGTCGCGGTTAAGATGCCGCGTACCCGCAGAAGGACGGAAAGACCCTATGAACCTTTACTATAATCTGATATTGTCGTTTGACTTTTAATACGTAGAATAGCTGGGAGGCTTTGAGACGGTGCTTCAGGGTATCGTTGAGCCGCAATGTGAAATACCAGTTTTTAACTGTTAGGCGTCTAACCTCTATCCGTAAGCCGGAGGGGGGACAGTGTTAGAGGGTTAGTTTGACTGGGGCGGTCTCCTCCTAAAAAGTAACGGAGGACTGCGAAGGTTCCCTCAGACCGGTTGGTAATCGGTCGGCGAGGATATGGCTAAAAGGGAGCTTAACTGTGAGACCTACAAGTCGAGCAGATGGGAAACCAGGCCCAAGTGATCCGGCGATAGTTCGTGGGAACGTCGTCGCTTATGGGATAAAAGGTACTCTAGGGATAACAGGCTGATTTCGCCCAAGCGTTCATAGCGACGGCGAAGTTTGGCACCTCGATGTCGGCTCATCACATCCTGGGGCTGTAGAAGGTCCCAAGGGTTTGGCTGTTCGCCAATTAAAGTGGTACGCGAGCTGGGTTCAGAACGTCGTGAGACAGTTCGGTCCTCTATCCTCTGTGGGCGTTGGAAATTTGAGGGGTTCATTCTCTAGTACGAGAGGACCGGGAATGACGTACCGCTGGTGTTCCGGTTGTCGTGTCAACGGCAGCGCCGGGTAGCTAAGTACGGAAGAGATAAGCGCTGAAAGCATCTAAGCGCCAAGCTCCTCCCAAGATTAGATTTCCTTTGAGGGACCAAGTAGACGACTTGGTTGATAGGGCAGATGTGTAAGTGCAGCAATGTATTGAGCTAACTGCTACTAATTACCCGAAAAAGTTTATTTACAATCTTTAACGCCTTTTTTTAAATTGCACTATTATGAATGGTTATGCATTCGTTCTAAGAAGTCTTAAATAAGTCTTACATACAACACTTTCCAAGAAGGCTGAGCGCGAGAGTAAGGAAGAAACGGCAACAACGACGTACTGATGACTCTGGTGATCATAGGCGAGAGGAAACACACGTTCCCATCTCGAACACGCTCGTTAAGCTCTCAGCCGCCGATGGTAGTACGACCCCGCTGTTGTGCGAGAGTAGGTTGTTGCCAGTATTATGAGGCGCAGGCTCGATTGAGCTTGCGCCTCTCTTCGTTTTGTCCAAGACGATTTTGTCCCCTCCCTCTCTTCTTATTTGTTCCCAGTTGTTGTATGTTCTGAGGCGGGACAGCTAAAAAGCTCGGGCGTTTTCGCTTGCCTTGAAGAGCGAAAGTTGGCGGAGGGTTGCCAACGGCGGTTGGAATCACCCGCCTCCGCCCCCCCCATGGGGGCGATAATAAAGTCACATCGGCAAAGCCGATTGCCGCCGGTGCCCTTCATTTAAAATTTTTAAAAAATGGCGCGGAGCGAGGCGATGGCTTGGGAGTGGATTTGACAAATTCGCGCTTCTGTGAGATGGAATTCTTTGGCAATTTCGCCGAGCTTTTTGCCCTTGAAATAATAGCTGTCGAGGACAATCCGCTGTTTTTCAGGAAGGGTGCGCATAATTTTACGGATTTCGCGCGCCATTTCCTTGCGTTCGAGGTCGGCGCGCGGAGTGGAGGCGGTTTCGTCGGCGATTGACTCGATTATGCTGGGCGCGGAGGAGTCTGCTGAATCTGTCGGAGTGTTGACGGATACAAACGTCATCGTCTGGGTGCGCCGCATGATTTTATCGAACTGCTTTTGCGAAACGCCGAGTGCGCCTCGGACTTCTTCGGGAGTGGGCGGACGGAAAAGTTTTTGTTCGAGTTTGAGGACGAGCTTTTCGATATTTTTTGCGTCGTTGCGGGCGGAGCGCGACATGTAGTCGAGGCTGCGAAGCTCGTCGATTATCGCGCCGCGGACGCGCGTTGCGAGATAGCCGTCGAAAGTGTCCTGTCGGACGGGGTCGATTCGCTTGACCGCCGCGGCAAGACCCGCGACGCCCGCGGAATGGAGTTCGTCTATATCGGCGTAGGACGGCAGCCTCCCGCGCATTGAATTTACGACTTTGGCGACAACGGGAAAGTATTTTACGAATATTTCCTGCTGAAACTTTGTGAGTTCGCGGGAGTCGGATTGGGTTGCCGTTTTTGTTGACATTGCAGAGTCTTTCTAATGGGATGTCCCGAGTTGGCGTCGGGAGAACGGGGCAAATGGATTTATCGTCCGATTTAGTTTAAGAATAAGCCCCTTTTTTTGTTTTGGTCGTAATTATTTTTATGATTTGGTTTTTTGCGTTGCTTTTATTTTCGTTAATCAACTCGGTAACGATTTGATTAACCAGCGGTTCAAGCTCGAAGGGCGCTTGATTTCGGGATTGCACGGCGTCGGGGCGCTGTGGTGGGCGGTAGATGTTGACGGCTTTTTGGCGTTGTTGGGAGATGCGTGAGTTTTTGCGGGGGTACGCGTTTTGGGTTGACGCATTTTGAAGCACGGATAAAGTTTTGTCCCTTTAATTGGAGTCGGTTTTGGCTATGGGTTTATCCGTTATAGTTCGGCATTTTTTGAGGCGCGGTGCGGTTTTGTTGTGCGCGGCGCATATGGCTATGTCGGCTTTCGCGGAGGGCTCGGAGCCTACGGAAGTCTCGGGCGGAGGCGCGGAGAATGCCGAGGTTGCGGACGTTTCGGAAAATTCGGGGACGGTATCGGAAGCCGTGTCGGACTCGATTACGGATGTCGAAAAGCCCGTAATCAGGTTTGTGTTGTCGACGGGCGAGACGCTTATCGGCGAAGTCATTTCGCGCGACGATGTGAGTGTGGAGATTAAAAATTCATACACGATAATAAAATTTCCGTCTCGTCTCGTGTTGAATGAAACGCTCGAACAGGTCGTTCCCGAGCCCGCCTCCGCGCCGATTGCCGAAAAGATTATGGCGGAAAAATCCGACGACGAATGGCGGCCGTTTTTCGGCTCGGAAAAATCTGTCGTGGGGCGCAATGACCCGCTTTATACTTATTTGAGGGGAACTCGCAAGGCGTATCGCGATTTTATGGACTCGATTGTGCCCGAGGGGTTCAGCGCAAAATTCAGTATCGGATACAGCAACGAGGTGACGACGCTTGCTAAGGACAAGCTCTATTTGTATTTGACTGCGATGCACGAATGGGACGATATGAGTTTTTCGCTGACGGGTTTTTACAACTATGAATGGCAGAAGACGTTTGCGGGGGTCGAGACTACGACTACCGATAAATACGGGCTTTCGGGCGATTACAGGTGGTCGTTTTGGGGGCGGGAATCGGACTGGTTTTTGTCGGTGTTTTCGTCTTACAGGCACGATTCAATCAAGCAAATTTACCACCAATGTGACGAGTTTGTTGCGTTGGGTTATGACTTCAAATTTCCGCGCTGGGGCTTTAAGTGGTCTGTTGCGGTCGGCCCCGGAGCGCGGTATATCAATGCTGCGGGTTTCGACAGGCATTTGGTGCCGATGGGGTATGTGAACGAGTCTTTGACGTGGGATTTAACCGAATTGTTGCGCTTTGAGCACACGGGGCTTTTCGGACTCGATGTCGAGACGAGCGATTACGGAACGGCGTATGTTATGGCGGGGCTTGTGTTCGCTCCCGAGGGGATTGTTTCGATTGCTCTGCGCTACACGATTGACTACGACGGGGTGAAATCGCAGATTACGGACGAGCGCAAGCTGATTTTGTCGCTCGAAATCCCGATAACAAATAGTGTTAAAAAGTAGCGTTTTTTTGATTTTCGGTGATTGGCGTTATGCGTTTATCGCGCGGGGATTGTTATCGCGCGACGTATGCGGTGTAGGTGTGTGGCGGAATAGGGTTGTATTTTTATCGAATTTTTGAAAACGGTCCCTCATGCGAAAGTGCATTCCGATTTTGCAGGGGATTTTTTCGCGTTGTTTGCGGAAATCTGAAAAATGAGATTTGATTTATTAGGACATTTTTTGACAACACGCGGGTGGATGCTTTTCTCTGTGCCGCGAGCGTTGTGCTTTGTGTTGCCGTATAGTGTTCTGTGTTTTTTGTGGGGTATGGGATTTTTTTGAACGGGGCGTATTTGCAGTGCGGGTTGAGGGGTTATAAGACATGAATTGCCCTGTTTTTCGCCCGATTCAGCCGAAGATACATCAATACCTTGTTCCAAGCTTTGGCCTGATTTATGAAGTCAAAGTCAGTGGATTTAACCTTGAAGACCTTATGCCGCCTTTTATCCGTCTTCCGAAAACCAAATCCTATACTGTAAACGGGCTTGTCAGGATTGTCGTAGGGTTGAATGTCTGATAGAATTTGCATTTGAGTTGTTAGGGCGACTTGCAAAAGACAAAAGCAGAGAATGAATCAGATTCACAGAAGGCAGTTTTGCTACCCAAAGTGTTACTAACTGTTACTGTCTTGAAAAATAGGTAGAAAAAAAGCAATTCACGAAAAATTCGTAAATTGCTTAAAATTAAAGAAGCTCTTGATTTGAGGTCAAGAGCTTCATAATATTTTACCCTCTGGCGTCCCCACAGGGATTCGAACCCTGGTCGCAAGAATGAAAATCTTGTGTCCTAACCGGGCTAGACGATGGGGACATTCCAAAGAATTATGTTGTTGTATTGTGCGGACTATTATCCGTGTTGCAAGCTTTTTTTTCGTTTTTTATGAAAAAAATTTCTTCTTGCCCGTCCCGTCTTTCTTTCGATAATTCAGCCTATGCAAAAAAGCAATGTCGCAAAAAGAATTTTAGAGCTTCGCAAGTTAATTGAACATCACGAATTCCTATACAGAATCAAAAATTCTCCCGAAATATCTGACGATGATTTCGATGTTCTTATGCGCGAATTGCGCTCGCTTGAAGCTGAATATCCTGAATTTGCGCAAGTCGGGTCGGTTGCGGGCAAGGTCGGCAGCGATTTATCGGAAGGGTTTATTTCGGTAAGGCATCTCTCGCCGATGTTGAGTTTGGACAATGTTTTCGACACGCGCGAGCTTGAAGACTTCGACGCGCGTCTGCACAAGTTTTTGGGTATTGAGCAGGAGCGGAAGTTTATGTATTCGGTTGAGCCGAAGATTGACGGGGCGGGGGTATCGGCGGTTTATGTCAACGGGCGTCTCGAACGTTTGCTTACGCGCGGCGACGGCGAGATGGGCGACGACATCACGAAGAATGCGTTTGTTTTCAAGAATCTGCCGCAGCGGCTTAAAGAAGGGTATCCCGAGCTTTTGGAGATTCGCGGCGAGGCGTATATGACTGTTGCTGAATTCGAGCGGCTTTCGAAGCTCGCGCTTGAAGCCGAAAAAATCAAGGCTCAGAAGAAATCGAAAGAGCCGCTTTCCGCTGAGAAGATTGCGGAAATAGAGAAGAAGCGTCCGTATGCGAACCCCCGCAACTTGGCGGCGGGAACGCTGAAACTTTTGGACGGCGACATTTTAAGCGGGCGCAATTTATTGGTTGTGTTTTACTCGGTCGGGGCGTCGAAGGGTTTTGAATTGGAGCGTCAATCGCAGCTACCCGAGAAGCTGGAATCGCTGGGGTTGCCCGCCGTCAACTGGCACAAGGTTGCGCTCGGTACAACGGCGGCGTTCGAGAAAATCTGCGAGCTTGAAGAAATCCGCAACGATTTCCCGTTCAACACCGACGGCGCGGTTTTGAAGCTCGACGACTGCTCTCTGCACTCGGACGCTGGCTGGACGGGGCACGCGCCGCGCTGGGCTGTTGCGTGGAAGTATCGCGCGGTTCAGATGACGACGAAGCTTTTGTCGATTGCGCTGCAAGTGGGACGCACTGGGGCGGTGACGCCCGTTGCGGAGCTTGAACCCGTGTTTATTTCGGGCTCGACGGTTTCGCGCGCGACGCTCCACAATGCAAGCTACATTGCCGAAAAGGATATTCGCGTGGGCGACAGTGTGGTGATTGAAAAGGCTGGCGAGATTATTCCCGCGGTGATTCGCGTAGACTTGGCGCGGCGCGCCGAAGGGGCGCGGAAGTTCGAATTTCCGGAATATTGCCCCGAATGCGGTTCGAAATTGAAGATTTACGGCGAGAAAATGCAGCACCGCTGCCCGAATTTGTCGTGCCCACCGCAAGTCAAGGGGCGCATAGAGCACTTCGCCTCGCGCGACTGTATGGATATAAAGGGGCTTGGCGGCGCGGTTGTGGCGGCGTTGGTGGACAGGCTCGGGGTGCGCAGCCCCGCGGATTTGTATATGCTGACGAAGGAGCGATTAATGCTGCTTGATAAAATAAAGGACAAAGCAGCGGAAAATATTTTGGCGGCGATTGAGTCATCGAAGCGTCAGGACTTGGGGAGGCTGATTTTCGGGCTCGGGATTTTGGAAATCGGCGAGCGGTTTGCGAAGGAGCTCGCGCTGAAATTCGGTTCGCTCGACGCGCTGATGAATGCGGGTGTCGACGAAATCAGGTCGATTGAAGGTTTCGGCGGGAAGGCGCGAAATGCGGGCGAATCGGTGCGCGCGCTTTCGGTGCGGGCGTTTTTCGACGATGTGCACAACCGCGAGCTGATTGAGCGGCTCAGGGCGGTAGGCGTGAATTTCAAGTCGCTTGCGGTGTCGGCGGGGAGCAATGAATTTGCGGGCAAGCTTTTTGTTTTGACTGGGACGCTGAAATCTATGGATAGAACCGCCGCAAAAAAGCGCATTGAGGCGTTGGGTGGCAAGATAGGCTCTGGGGTGACGAAGCAGACGGATTTTTTGGTTTCGGACGGGAAGATTGCGGGCAACAAAATGTCGGCGACGTTGAAGCTCGGGACGAAGATTATTTTGGAGGACGAATTTTTGCGAATGCTTGGACGCGCCGAAAACGGCGGCGAAGCCCAGCCCGAATCGGCGGTTGCCGGTGCGGGAGACTCGGGTGTTGGCGAAGCTGCCTCGGCTGGCGAAGCTGCGGCGGAGGGTTCTGTGAAGTCGGAAGCCCCCGCGAATGTTGGTGCGGATTTTGATAGCAATGCGGACGGCGGCGCGGAAAGGTCGGAAGAAAAATCAGAATCAAAAGAAAACGAAATTGGAAAAGCCGAAACTGGGAGTGGCAACGCGGAAAAATCCGAAACGAATGTAGGGAAAGCGGACGGGCAGATGACGTTTGATTTTTAGGTGAATGCTTTTGGGGATTTCATGAAAAATATTTTATGTTAAAAACGGTCTGTCGTCAACTTTTACTAACTGTTTTTATTTTTTTGGCGGTAGCTTTTGCGGTTATTTCGTTCGTGGCTGGTGGCAGGCGGAGTCGATGAAATCGACTATTGGAGCGTGGCGGGGAACACTGCGGGTTGTGGTCGCCGACATCGGCGGAGACTGTGGGGAATGCGCAAGTCACTAAAAGCAGGAATAGTTTTTCTCGGTTCACGTTAGAAATGCCGAACTTGAATGCGAATCGTGCCAAGGTTTATCGGGAGTGCGGAATCTGCGGAAAGCGCGTGTTTGTGTTGCACTGTGTTATGAAATGCGGCGTTTGGGGTCGGTTTTTTTTGATGTGGTGCTCCGGCGCGTAGCAACATAATGCGAAAAAATGTCTCGCCAAATTGCGGGGGATTTTTTTAGGGTTTTGGGTTTATGAAGAAGGCTTTTATTTTCGATTTTGACGGGACACTTTCGGAGACGTTCCCGCTTATTTTGGAGTCGGTCGACATTGCGTATCGGCGTTTGGGACTTGTTCCGCCGACTAAGGAGGTTTTGTTCGCAAACTTTGGCCCGAGCGAGCGCGGTATGATTAAGCGCATTACTCCCGACAGGGCGGACGAATTGTTTTCGCAATATTTGAAAGCCTCGGAAGAGATAATTGCCGAGCGCGGATTGAAGGCGTTCGACGGCATCGAAGAGGTTCTTGCGGCGTTGAAGTCGGCGGGGGTGAAGATTGCGCTCATTACGGGCAAGAGCGAGGAATCGCTGAGGCTGACGCTTGCGGCAATCGGGCTTGGGAAGTATTTCGACTTGCTCAAATGGGGCGACGAATCGGGCTCGGTCAAGCCGCGGAGGCTGCGCGAAGTCTTGTCGGATTTTGCGCTTATGCCCGAAGACGCCGTTTACATCGGCGACTCGGTTCAAGACATCAAGGACTGCCGCGAAGTCGGCGTGCCGATTTTATCGGCGGCTTGGGCTGACTGTGCCGATGTGTCGGCGTTGGAGGCGCAATCGCCCGACGCTGTGCTGCGTTCGCCGAAAGAGATTTTGGCGTATTTGTAATTCGGAATTTTTCGGGGGGCGATGTAGCGGCGCAAAAAATGCGCGTCCTTTTTTCGGGGGACGCGCGTTTTTTATGCGGATTTAAGTAGAATTTTTCTATTCGATAGCCGCCCTGATTTTTTCGACAATCCGCTCGGGCGAGAGACCGAACTGGGCGCGGAGTGTCGCGACATCGCTGCCGTGCGGTATGAATTTGTCGGGCCAGCCGATTGTCAGAAGCCGACATTTCTTGTTGTTCGCAAGCAATGTTTCGCCGACTGCCGAGCCGAAGCCTCCCTCTACTACATGGTCTTCGAGGGTGATGATTGTCTTGTTCGCGTCGGCGTGTTGCAGGAGCAGGTCTTTGTCGAGCGGCTTGACGAAGCGGGCGTCGACGACGCCGAGTTCTATGCCGAGCTCGCTTTTGATTGTGTCGGCGGCGGCGAGGGCGTCTTTAAGCATATTGCCGAGTGCCCAAATGCAGGCGCGTCCGTCCGACTTGCGAACTTCCCGAGCCTTACCGATTTCGAGCAATGCGGGAGTGTCCTTTATTTTTACGCCCTCAGCCTTGCCTCGCGGGTAGCGGATAAATGTGGCGGTGGGCGTATGCAACGATGTCCAGAGCATATCGGTAAGTTCGTCCTCGTTCGATGGCTGCATTACGACTGCATTCGGAATCGGACGCAGGAAGGAGATGTCGAAAAGCCCGTGGTGGGTCGCGCCGTCGTTGGGGCTTAATCCCGCCCTGTCCATACAGAAGACGACGGGCAGTTTTTGCAGGCAGACATCGTGCAGGGCGCAATCGTAGGCGCGCTGCATAAATGTCGAATAGATTGCCACGACGGGCTTTATCCCTTCGCAAGCCAAGCCGGCGGCGAATATTGCCGCGTGTTCCTCGGCTATGCCGACGTCGTAGAACTGTTCGGGCAGGTTGTTTTTGAGAAATGAAAGCCCCGTGCCCGACGCCATTGCGGCGGTTATACCGACTACTTTCTTGTCGGCCTTCGCAAATTTCAGCAAAGCCTCCCCGAAGACGTCCTGATAGTTGGGAATTGACTTGTCTTTTGCCAGCGACTCTCCCGTCTCGACATTATACGGCGACGCGCCGTGGAATTTTTCGGGGTTCTTTTCCGCCACGGGCAAGCCCTTGCCCTTTTTGGTGACAATGTGAAGAACGACGGGTTTGTTCGCGCTTTTGCAATATTTCAGGTAGCGTTCGAGTGTGGGAATGTCGTGGCCGTCGATTGGCCCGACATACATCATTCCGACATTTTCGAACACTGTCGAAGGCAGGACAAGACCCTTTATGCTCTTGTGGATTTTTTCGTTAACTTCGACGGCGGAATCGCCGAGAATTTTTTTGAGAAACTCGTTGGTGTCGGAATAGAGTTTGCTGTAATAGGGGTTTGTGAGAATGTTGTTGAGGTGTTTCGACATCGCGCCGACGTTTTTGGCTATCGACATTTTATTGTCGTTCAGCACGACTATCATCTTTTTGGTGGTTGTCGAAATGTTGTTGAGTGCTTCGAGCGAGACGCCGTTTGAAATGGAAGCGTCGCCGACCACGGCTATGACGTTTTCGTCGGTGCCGTTGCGGTCGCGGGCGGCGGCAAACCCGAGAGCCGCCGAGAGCGCGGTGCCCGCGTGCCCCGCGCCGAATGCGTCGTGCGGGCTTTCGCCGCGGTTGCAAAAGCCGCTTATGCCGCCCGTCTGGCGCAGGTTGCCGAATATCTCGCCTCCGCGTCCCGTAAGGATTTTATGGGTGTAGCACTGGTGCGAGACATCGAAAATGATTTTGTCTTTCGGGGTTTCGAAGACGCGGTGCAGGGCTATGGTAAGCTCGATTACACCGAGATTGGGGCTGACGTGCCCGCCCTTTTGCGAAGTGACGTCGATGATTTCGCGCCGGATTTCCTCGGCAAGTTGGGGCAGCTTCTCTGCGGGAAGCTTTTTTAAATCTTCGGGTGATTTTATTTTTTCCAACATTTTAAGGGCTTTTGCGTTTTGTTTTTGAGCGTATCGGCGGGGAAGGGGTGGTGTTGCTTGCGGCGGTGCGGGTTATTCGCGCGGCTCGGCGTTTACGTCGAAGTCTTCCTCCGCGCCAGTGTTGTCGATTTTACGGATTTTCAGTTCCGCCTGAGCCAATCGAGCTTTGCAGACGTCGAGGCAGCGTTTGGCGCGCTCGTATTTTTCGAGCGATTCGTCGAGTGTCGGCGACGCGCTTTCGAGTTCTTCGAGCAGTTTTTCAAGTTCCGCCAAAGTAGTTTCGAAATCTGGTTCGGTTTTATTCTTAGAAGCCATTATTGTCCGAGTCTTACACACGCGCGCATTTTTGCCAAGCATAAAATTGCGGTGGTGTGCAAGGGGGCGAATTGGACGGGCGGCGTTGTTGTGTATAAAATCGGGGGGATGGGTTTGCGGCTCTTTGGTTATTTGCGGGGATGTTATTCGGGGCGGGTTGTTTTGTTTTCGGCAGACGCCGAAGTTGCGATGTCAGCGCGTTTTTTTTGTTCGTAATATGTTTAAAACAAAAAATATACTAAATTTTTTGCTGGACATTTATTTTTCTTTGTGCCTTAATTGAGAATAAGGTGGTCTATGTTATGGACTGGCGGGGCGTTTTTTGCGTTTCGCTTTCGGCGGCGGTCTTTATTCTTTCGGAATGGGATCGGCTCTTTTGGAACTTCGGGCGGGTGTCGCTTTTTGTGGCGGTTTTTCGGGGTTCGAAAAGAATTGTGGTCGCTTCGGTTCGTCGCTTGGGCTGCAACGTTTTACATTCGGAATACAATATGGCTATCAAGAAAAACATCGGAAAAATAAATTTGAAATCTTCCTACGCTTATCTCATTGAAAAGAAATGTGAAGGCGATGAATTTACGGAAGAGGAAGTGCGCAATATTGTCGATTCCATTTTGGACGACGAAATGCCCGACTACCAGTTGGCTGCGCTTATTATGGCGATATTTTTCAAGGATATGGCAGCTCAGGAAACCGCTTTTTTTGCCGATGAGATGATTGGCACGGGCGAAACCCTCGACCTCTCAAATCTGTCGAAGCCAAAAGTTGCCAAGTATTCCACGGGCGGCGTCGGCGACAAGACAACGATGATTCTTTCGGCAATCGGAGCAGCGTGCGGCGTTGTGATTCCCTCGATGTGCAGTGCAGACGAGGACTTTGTCGTGAGTGTGCACGACAAGCTTTCGTCGATTCCGGGGTTCAAGACAAAACTTTCCTTGCGCGATTTCGAAAAGCAGCTTTCTACTGTCGGCTGCGCGATTTGCGAGCACGACGCATCTATTTCGCCCGTCGACGAAAAGCTTTTCAAAATGCGCCAAAATACGGCAACCATTGCGAGTTTGCCGCTGATTACGGCGAGTGTGCTCAGCAAGAAGTTTGCGGTGGGCTCGGAAGGGTTGGTTGTGGACGTAAAGTGGGGCAACGGCTCTTTCATCAAGGACTTGGAGCAGGCAAAGCAGCTTGCGCGCACCATCACCCGCGTTGCGCGTGTGATGAAACACCGCTGCGTCGCACTTGTTACAGATATGAGTCAGCCGCTGGGCAACTCGGTCGGTATGGGTTTTGAGGTTTTGGAGGCTCTGGATTTTCTGCGCGGCAATGGCGCGGAAGATATGAAGGAGCTTGTGCTCAAACTCGGTATGGAAATTTTGAGGCTTGCGGGCGTTGCGGGCTCGACGCTTTCGGCTAAGCAAGCTGTCGAACGCGCCATTGAAGACGGTTCGGCGTATAAAAAATTTCTCGAAATGATTAAATCCCAAGGCGGTGCGGCAGCGTGGCTTGAAGATCCGTCGAAGTATCCGATGCCCAAGCATGTGCGCAAGTTACCCGCCCCCAAGCGCGGCTATGTGCACAACATCAATGCCGGTCAGATTGCCCGCGGTGTGCAGATTTTGTCGACATCGAAATCGGGCAAGGTTGATCCGTTTGTCGGTGTCACGGAAGTCAAGAAGATTGGCACTCAGGTCAAGCAAGGTGAGCCGCTCTTGATGATTCACTACAATGACGAATCGAATCTCGATTCGGCGATTGACTATTTCCGCAATGCATACAGACTTGCGCCGCGCCGTCCGTCGGCGTCTACGATTGTTGTCGAACGTGTCGCCTAAAAAAACGGGCGAGGGTATGCCTCTTTGGAGGTGAATTTATTTACAAAAAAAGGCGTTCAGAAGAACGCCTTATGTAGCGGACAGACAAAGCAACATTGCAAAGCAATTTGCGCCTGTGCCCTAAATTTAAAATAATTCACCGTCATTAAAGAAACGCGTCTTCACCCGTTTTAGCTATTGGCTATCGGGCTTTGTCGATACGTTCTATAAGCTCCTGCGGCGAGCGCACTTCAAGTCCGATGATAGTATCCAAAACCTTCCCGTCGGGCGAAAGCACAACAATAGTGGGGAACCCGCGCAACTGAAACTTTTCGGCAAGTGCCTTATTCTTGGCGGCAAATTCCTTGCTCTTGGGTTCGCCATACCTGTCAAAATCGGCAATTACAACGTGGAGCTTTTCGTCGGCATACTTCGCAAAGTCCTTTGTCTTGATAACAAACTTGTGCATCATCTGACACGGCGGACACCAGTCCTGCCCAGAGAATTCGAGCATAACCTTTTTGCCGTCTTTCTTGGCGGCGGCCATAGCCTTGTCGAAATCGGCTTCCACCTTGACCTCGGCGGCTTTTGCCTCCGATTTAAGTCCTGCGGGTGCTGCCTGCTGTGCCATACTCATGGGAGTGGCGCAAAATGCCGACAACACCGCCATAAAAAAATACGTTCTCTTGCTGATTCTTTTCATGTCAAAAACCTTTCAGGCACATTATCGTAAAACATACCCGAATTTTAAGTTAGAACGAGGAAATTTTTATTTTTTCGCGGGCTTGTCGAAGAACGACAAATCCCATTCGTTATACCACCTTATGACGGGCAGGCCATCTTCCCATTCGACGGGGAGGAAAACATAGCGGCCGTCGAGCGCATCGCGGGGCGTCCATCTGTCGCCGAGATAAATGAACGCGTCCTTCCTGCCTTCAACCTTGATTACCGCCGTGCTCTGGGTCTTGAAAGTGTCGGCAGTCTGCTGGGGAACATTGTCGATTTTCGCCTGCTCGTTGAGCTTCGTGCGAATGCGGTAGTTTGATTCCGAAGCGTTAAGCCCGCGGGTTCTGTCGCCGAGATACTTCCACTCTCCCATCATAGAGTCCGCAACCGACACCCTGAACGGATTCGGTGCCCAGCCCGTGCAGTGCGACGAGAACATAAAATACTTGCCGTCCTTCTTGAAAATCGCGGGCGCTTCGTTGTACATATCGGGGTGGACGCGCTTGAATTTACCCGTGAAGCCGAGATAGTCGTCGGTGAGCTCGTTGATATGGATTGTGGCGTTTTCTTCGGAGGAGCAGACCAGATACGCCTTGTCGTCGTCATCAACAAACACGGTCATATCGCGCGCCATTTGGCCTCCGTCGAAATCAATAAGGAACTTGTGCCCGTAGTATTTGCTCGTTTTCGCGTCAGGCCTGAAATTCGCCGTGCGCCAGTTCGGCAGCTCTTTTTCCATTTTCGCGCGCGACTGCTTCAAAACAGCCTCTTCGCCGATGGGATACTTTTTCGGATTCGGACGGAACGAGCCGATATACTCATACGGCCCCGTGATTTTGTCGGCAACCGCAACGCCGCAACGCGCGGTTTTGTAGTCGTTGCTTTCCTTGGCAATCACGTCGAAGTCGGTCGACGCGGCAGTCTTGCCCTTGCGGAATTCGAGGTGCATCCACATGACATACTTGCCCGTCTTCTTGTTGAATACGACCTTCGGACGCTCCAAGACAGTGCCGATAATTATGTCGCTGCCCGCCTTTTTGTCCATTTTAAGGGAAATGCCTTCGTCCTTCCAGTTGTAGAGGTCGGCGGAGCTGTAACAGTGGACGCCCACAACCGCCTTGTTGCCGAGATTGCCGCAAACCTTGTGCTCGCCGAACATGTAGTAGCGGCCGTTGTCGTAGATAACCCCCGCGCCGTGCGCGTTAACGTACCTGCCGTTGTTGTCGAGCAGCACCTTCCCGGGCGAGAACGTCTTCGCGGGCGGAACAAGCGCCGCCGTGTTTACGCCGGTGTCCGACGCGCACGCGCCAAGGAGCAACACCGACGAAAAAAGAGTGATTAATTTTGCGTATTTTTTCATTGTGAGTATTTTTTTTACTGATTTTGATTTAAGCCGTTTTCCTGTGTGAAGATGTAAAAAGCCCGAGTTCCAAGTCCGACGCGGCGGCGGGAAAATTCCGAACTCCCGCAGCGATTGCGCAACCCGAAAGGCTCCGCGCGCCGCGCCGAAGCCCGCGCGGACTACTCGCGCAACAGAATTCTGTATTCGCCAGACTTCACGCCTTTGAGCACTCCGCCTGCGGCGTCCGAGCCCGCGCTAAGGTTTAGAGGCTCGCCGTTTACGCGCACGGTGTCAAGCTTCTTCGTGGGCAAATGCAAAGTTCCCGTGGCATTCGGCGGAATTGCGACAGTCCATTCCAAAACGCCGTCGCTGCGCCGCCAACTTGACGCCGCGCGTCCATACGGCGTTTCGAGCGACGCCGAGGCAAACGACAGTTTCTCCGAAGTCTTCGGCGCAAAAACAATGTTCTTGTAGCCCGCCGCCGACTCGTCATTCCAAAGCCCCGCGACATCGCCGTAAAGCCATTGGCCAACCGCGCCATAGGCATAGTGGTTGAAGGAATTCATATTCGCGTCGCCGAAACCGTCCTTTTTCGAGAAACTGTTCCAGCGTTCCCACATAGTCGTAGCCCCCTGATTGACGGTATATAGCCACGACGGATACGTTTCGGTAAACAGCAGCCTGTAAGCCAAGTCGCTGCGCCCGAATTTCGTGAGCACAGCGTTTATAAGCGGCGTCCCGACAAACCCCGTGCGCAGGTGGTAGTCGGCGCGTTCGAGCGTTTTGAGGAACTTTTCGAACGCCGCCGCGCGCATATTTTCGGGCAGAATGTCGAACGCAAGCGCAAGCAAATACGACGTCTGACAGTCGTTGTCGACAGTTCCGTCGGGCTTCAAATACGCCGCATTGAACGCCGCGCGAACCTTCCCGCCGAGCGCGTCAAACCGCGCGGCGTCCTCGGAGTGCCCCAAAATTCGGGCGATTTTCGCCATAATGTCGACATCGCGGACAAAATAGGCTGTCCCGATGAGCTTCTTGGAGGCGTCGCCGCGCCCGAGCGGCGCATACGGTTGCAGCCAGTCGCCATAGGCGGTTTCGGGACGGATATAGTTCTTGGAAGTGCGCTCCATAAACGCAATCCATTTTTTCATGGCTTCGTAGTTGTCGCGTAAAATTTTTTCGCCGCCGTAGGCGCGGTAAACCTCCCAAGTGCAAATCACGCCCGCGTCCGCCCACGCCGCATTGCCGCGGTTCTTGAACCAGCCCGTCAGATTGCGCTTTTTTGGCGCAATGTCGGGATACGCGCCGTCGTCCGATTGTCCGTCGCGCACGTCGGTGAGCCACTTGCTAAAAAACGCGTCGACATTCATATTGAACGCCGCAGTCGGGACAAACACTTGGGCGTCGCCCGTCCAGCCCAAACGCTCGTCGCGTTGCGGACAGTCTGTGGGAATCGAAAAGAAATTACATCTCTGCCCCCATTGAATGTTGCTTTGCAACTGGTTGACTTTCGCATCGGAACACACGAAAGAGCCAATCAGTTCCAAATCGCTGTAAACTACTTTGCCTTCCAGCCAGTCGGCAGACGCTTCGATTTCCTCGGGCAACCCGCTGAGCTCCACATACCTGAACCCGTGGAACGTGAGCGAAGGCTCGTATTCGGCAACGCCGTATTTGCCGCAAATGAACGTGTCGGTGCTCTTGGCGGTGCGGTAGTTTTCGGTGTAAAGATGTCCGTCGCTTTTGAGCATTTCCGCATAGCGAATCGTGATTTCGCGCCCCGGCATAGACGGGACTTTTATCTTCGGCCAGCCGACAATGTTCTGCCCGAGGTCGAAAATATACGTTCCCGCGCCGACCTTGCGCACCGAAACGGGATACAGCGTTTCCTTCACGACAATCGGCTGCGCCCTGTTGGGACAAATCGCGGGCAGTTCGCCAATATTCTCGACTTTGACTTCGCGCCAGCCCGAGTCGTCGAACTTGTCGCCGCCGCCGAAAAGACCCCAGAGATTTTTGAACGCCCGCGGCGTCGCGGCGTCGTTCCAGCCGTCTTGTTGCAGACGCGCGTCGTAGACTTCGCCCTCGAAAATATCCGCGCTTACAACCGCCCCGCGCGACCACTTCCAAGAGGCGTCGGTCGCGACAGTGCGCACAGTGCCGTCTTCAAATTCGACTTCAAGCTGAAACAACAGCTTCGGGTCGTCGCCATAAGTGCACGAGTCGAACAAAAAGCCCGAGCGCCCCGCATACCAGCCGCCGCCGAGCAACACCCCGACAGCATTCCCGCCCGAGCGCAAATAGCCGGAAACATCATACGTCTGCGCCTGAACGCGCACGCCGTAGTCCGTCCAGCCCGTGCCCCAAAAATCGCGCCCGACTTTCTTGCCGTTGATGTAAAGCTGGAAAATTCCGAGCGTAGAAATATACGCGCGCGCCTTCTTAATCTTCGCCGAGCCGAGCGAAAACTCCTTGCGCATATATGCGGGCTTGTCGCCGCCAAGCTTGACTTCGCGCCGCTTTTCCCCCATCGGACGAATCTCCTTGCGGAAGACGGGCTTTTCGCCCGAACTAATCCACTTCGCCACCCAGTCTGAGTTCTTCAACAAACCGAATTCGAACGTCTTAACGTCAGACCATTCCGATTGCCCGCCCTTCTCGTCCCAGAAGGCGACTTTGTAAAAATATTTCGCCCGCGCCGCCGAAATTTCAGCCCCGCCATACGGCACCTTCACCGAGCGGTCCGAAACAACTTTACCCGAGTCCCACACGGGATTTTTTTCGAGATTCTCCTCCGAGTCCGCAACTACAATCCGATACGCCGTCTGCATAATCCCTTGCCGAATCGCGGGCAGCTTCCACGAAAACGACAGTCCCGATAAATCATAGCCCAACGGATTGTCGAAAAATTCGCCGCACCGCACATCGACAGGCTTCATCGAGCCGAAAGCCGCCGACAAAAAACATACCCCGAAACATAAAATCGAAACCGAAAATTTTTTCATATGATAGATAAAAGTTGTGTGAATTTAGCTGTTTCGGAAGATAACAAAACCCGACTATAACCGTCAAGATTTTTCACATGGAAAGTCCAACATATTTCTACAAAACCCAACAAAAAAAGAGATTCGGGCGAACCCGAACCTCTTACGAACACAAAGTTAAAAGGAGAAATCAACTTACTTTGCTTGCGCAGGCGCAGCGGGAGCTTTCGGGCATTGAGCCTTCGGGCATTGAGCTTTCGGGCAGTCCTTCTTCTGCTGACATTGCGTTTTAGCGCAAGCTTGCGGACACGCACCCTTCGGACACACGCAGGGATTGCACGCGCAAACACAGTTCGACTGCTTTGCACACGCCGATTTACTACACGAGCCGCAACACGCCGACAACGCGAACGCCGCAACTGCAACCATACTTAATGCTATAATTTTTTTCATAATAATATCCTTTCAAAAGTAGTTTCTCGTAAAAACCTCTTGTAGGTTAAGATACTTTCAATACCCAAACCGAATGAATTAGACCCCCACTTCCACCAAAAGTTCCCACCCCATTAAAATTTTTTTTGTTTTTTATATGTCTCGAAAGCGGCGCGGATTGCTGCGCAATACCCGCTTTACTTTAACAAATAGTCAAAGGCGGGATTGGCTTTGCCAACCGCCGCCACTTTCGGAACAATAAAAGTGTTGCGTTGGGGAGGGTGGAGTTTGTATAGTGGAGGTTGTTTTATGGAAAAAAGTCGGAAAGTAGCAGTTATCGATTACGGAATGGGCAATTTGCGCAGCGTGTTGAAGGCGTGGCAAACTGTCGGGGCGGACGCGCGCCTGATTACATCGCCAAAGGAAATGGCGTGCGCGGACGTCGTCGTTTTTCCGGGGCAGGGATGCATTGTCGATACAATGAAACTTTTGAAATCGACGGGGTTCGACTGCGCAATAAAAGATTGGATTGCCGCGGGCAAGCCGTTTTTCGGTATTTGTCTGGGATTGCAGGCTTTGTTTGAATTTTCCGAAGAGGGCGGCGGCGTGGAATGTTTGGGCGTGCTCAAAGGCTCGGTCGTGAAACTGCGCGTGGCAAAGGGCTTCAAAGTTCCGCATATGGGCTGGGACAATGTGGCATTCGACAGGGCGAAGAATCCGCGCCTGCTCGACGGTATCGGAGACGCCGACCAGTTCTATTTCGTGCACAGCTACTGCGTCGACTGCCGCGACGCCGACGCGGTTTTCGGCAAAACCGAATACGGCGGCGTGGAGTTCACGAGCGCGGTGCTCAAAGGGAATATGGCGGCAACGCAATTCCACCCCGAAAAGAGCCAGACAAAAGGCTTGACGCTTTACCGCAATTTCTTAGATTTCGCAAAATAGCAACCTCAATTTTTATCACGAAGCAACAATGGACAAACCAGAAACAGTAGCACTTAACGTCGGGGGAAAGACGTTCGAATTCCCCGTAGACATAGCAACGACGGGCGAAAAGGCCATAAATATATCGAAGTTGCGCGCTCAGACGGGTTACGTTACCATTGATGACGGGCTGGCGAACACCGCCGCCTGCGAGAGTTCCATAACTTACGTCAATGGCGAAAAGGGGATTTTACAATATCGCGGTATCCCGATTGAGGTCTTGGCGGAAAATTCCACGTTCACCGAAACGGCGTATTTGATAATCTACGGCAAGCTGCCGACGCGCACGCAGATGAACGATTTCTCCCAAAAAGTGTTGCGCAACGCGAGCCTGCACGAGGGTATGATGCACTTCTTCGACGGCGGTTTCCCGTTTACGGCGCACCCGATGGCGATTCTGTCTTCGCTGCTGAACTCGGTCGGGTGCTACTATCCGCAAATGGTCACAAACCAGCGCGAGCAGGACTTGGAGCACTTCGACGACGCCGCCGCGCTGCTTATCAGCAAAGTGCGCACAATCGCCGCTATGGCATACCGCATGAAAAACGGGTTGCCGATGATTTATCCCAAGCGCAACTTGGGTTATGCGCAGAACTTTTTGCATATGATGTTTTCCGAGCCGTATCACGAATACTATCCGAACGACGACATCGCGAAGGCTCTCGACCTCATTCTGCTTCTGCACGGCGACCACGAGCAAAACTGCTCGACTTCGACCGTCCGCATTGTGGCAAGCTCGGGCGCGAATTTGTTCTCGTCGGTATCGGCGGGCGTGTGCGCCCTCTGGGGGCCGCTGCACGGCGGGGCGAACCAGCAGGTTATCCAAATGCTCGAATATATCCGCAATTCGGGCGGCGACATCAACAAGTTTATCGAGGAAACAAAGCATGGCAAGCGTCGGCTTATGGGGTTTGGACACCGCATTTACAAGACCTACGACCCCCGCGCCGTCATTTTGCACGCCGCCGCCGAAAAGGTTTTGCGCGTAATCAAGCGCAAGGATCCGCTGCTTGACATCGCCCAGCGTCTCGAAGACGCCGCGCGCAGCGACAGTTATTTTATCGACCGCAATTTGTATCCGAATGTCGACTTTTACAGCGGACTGATTTTGAGGGCTATCGGTATTCCCGTCGATATGTTCACGGTTATGTTTGCCATCGGCAGAATGCCGGGGTGGATTGCGCACTGGTATGAAGTCGCCTCGCAAGTCAAGGGGCGTATTACGCGCCCGCGCCAGATTTACAAAGGTTTCGGAACTCGCGGCTATGTGAAGATGCGCAACCGCGACGGAGAAAATTCGAGCGATTACGAGTCGGACGAGCACAAAGCCGTCGGCGACTCCCAGCGTTAAAAAAACGTGCGAGGGCGCGTTTCTTTGGTGGTGGTGAATTTTAAAAATGTGAAAAGGCGTTCGCAAGAACGCCTTTTTTTTGTAAATAAATTCACCACCAAAGAAACGCTCTCGGGCATCATTGACGCGCGGTTGCATACGCAACCCGTCGCGCCCCTTCGGGGTCGTTGCTTCGCAACGCTCAAACGCGCCTCGCACGTTTTGCCTGAGCACCCAAGCTACTTCTCAGCCGAAAAATAATGGAAAAAGTCTTTTAAATTCGTAAAATCCTTTTTTGTTTTAGTCGATAAACAAAGGGGCATTGTGAATGTCTTTGTGTCGATTTCGGAAGAATAAAAATGGGGGAAGTGCGGAGATATTTTACGGTAGTAAAATCCGCACTCGGGGGCTTCGCCCCCGCAATGGAAGCCGCACCTGCGGACGCCGCTTACGGAAGTATAAAAAACTTTAACCAATAAGCAAAGCGCATTGGCGAATGCCAATCGCGCCGCTTACGGAACATTTAAAATAAAGAAAAATGTTGAAAAGGAGGAGGGGAGTGTTAGAGTTGGTGAACCAATTTTTTTAATAGGAAGATATTATGGAAGGTGAAATTATCACGATATCAAATGGCGAACTCAATGTTCCCAATAATCCAATTATGCCGTTCATTGAAGGCGACGGTATCGGACCCGACATTTGGAAGGCATCGGTGCGCGTGTTCGACGCTGCCGTGAAAAAAGCGTATGCGGGGCAGCGCAAAATCAACTGGCTCGAAGTTTTGGCGGGCGAAAAGGCTTTCAAACAGACGGGCAGCTGGCTGCCGCAGGAAACGCTCGACGCGTTCAGCAAGTATTTGGTCGGAATTAAAGGCCCGCTCACGACGCCGATTGGCGGCGGGATTCGCTCGCTGAACGTGGCGTTGCGCCAGCAGCTCGACCTCTATGTGTGTCAGCGTCCGGTGCGCTATTTCAGCGGGGTAGACAGCCCCGTAAAGCGTCCCGACTTGGTAGATATGGTGATTTTCCGCGAAAACACCGAAGATATTTATGCGGGCATTGAATTTGAACGCGGCTCGGAAGATGTGGAAAAACTCAAAGAGTATTTGAAGAATGAGTTTCCTGCGAAGTTCGCAAAAGTGCGTTTCCCAAATTCTTGCGGGATTGGCATAAAGCCCGTTTCGGAAGAGGGAACGGCGCGTTTGGTGCGCTCGGCTATCAAGTATGCGATTGCGCAAAATCGCAAGTCGGTGACGCTCGTGCACAAAGGCAACATTATGAAGTTCACAGAAGGCGCGTTCCGCGACTGGGGCTACAAGGTCGCCAAGGAGGAATTCGGCGCGGTGGAAATCGACGGCGGCCCGTGGTGCAAGTTGCCAAACGGAATAGTAGTCAAAGACTGTATCGCCGATGCGTTCTTGCAACAGATTTTGACGCGCCCTGCCGAATATGACGTGGTCGCAACGCTCAACCTCAATGGCGACTACATCTCCGACGCGCTCGCCGCGCAGGTCGGCGGTATCGGCATTGCGCCGGGGGGCAACATCAACTACACATCGGGACATGCGATTTTCGAGGCAACGCACGGGACTGCGCCCAAATACGCAAATCTCGACAAGGTCAACCCCGGCTCGCTCATTCTCTCGGGGGAAATGATGTTCCGCTATATGGGCTGGAACGAGGCCGCCGACCTCATCATCAAGGGGCTTGAAGGTGCGATTTCGGCGAAGGTTGTCACATACGACTTGGCGCGGCTGATTGCGGGCTCGAAGGAAGTCAAGTGCTCGCGCTTTGCCGACGAGATTATCGCGCAACTGGAAAAATAAGATGGCGTCGCTGCTTGTTTTCGGTTCGGTCGCCTACGACTGCATAGAAACGCCCGCCGCGAAGGAGGACTATATCCTCGGCGGATCGGCGAGCTACGCGGCGTTGGCGGCATCCTACTTCGCGCAGGTGAAAATGGCGGGTATTGTCGGGTGCGACTTTAAGGACTCCGACATTCGGCGTCTGGAAGCGCGCAATATAGATGTTTCGGGGCTTGAAAAAAGTCCGAAGCCCACGTTCTTCTGGCGCGGAAAATATCACGACAATTTCAATTCGCGCGATACTTTGGACGTTCAACTTAATGCGTTTGAAGGATATACGCCGACGTTGCCCGACTCCTACAAGGGCTCGGAATACGTTCTGCTCGGCAATATTTCGCCCGCGCACCAGAAGGCGGTGCTGGATTCAATGTCCGCGCCGAAGTTTTCGATTCTCGACACGATGGACTTGTGGATAAGCACCACGCGCGATGAGCTTGAAAAGATGATTGCTCGGGTAGACATTCTGATTGTCAACGACAGCGAAGCCAAGCTGCTTTCCGACGAGCGCAATATCATTAAGTCGGGCGAGAAACTTGCGCAAATGGGCGCAAAGTCGGTGATTGTCAAGACGGGCGAATACGGCGCAATGCTTTTCCATAAGGAGGGGTTCTTTGTGATTCCCGCGTTCCCCGTTCGCGAGTTGCACGACCCGACGGGAGCGGGCGACTCCTTTGCGGGCGCATTGGCGGGCTATTTGGCGGGCAGGAATGCGACGGATTTCGAATCGCTGAAAATGGCGATGATTTACGGCGCGGCGACGGCATCGCTTACGGTGGAGTCGTTTTCGTGCTACAAGCTCGAACAAAGCGGGTTTGCGGAAGTCGAACGTCGGGCAGAAGTTATAAAAAAAATATCGCAACTGTAATTTGGCTTTATGGTTCTGGAAATTGCAAAAAAAGCGCGCGCGGCAAGCCTGAAACTCGCCAACGCGACAACCGAGCAGAAAAACCGCGCTTTGGCGGCGATTGCCCAAAATTTGCGCAAAAACGCCGAGTCGGTCTTGGCGAAGAATGCCATGGATTTGGAAAAGGCACGGGCTGCGGGAATTTCGAAGGCAATGCTTGAACGCCTTGCGCTTTCGCCCGAGAAAATCGAGGCGGTTGCAAAGGGCGTTGAAGCCGTTATTGCGCTCGAAGACCCCGTCGGTGTTGTTTTGGAAAATCGCAACCGTCCAAATGGGCTTAATATCCAGAAAGTTAGCACGCCGATTGGCGTTATTGCAATTATCTACGAAAGCCGCCCGAATGTGACGATAGACTGCGCGGTGTTGTGTCTTAAAAGCGGAAATGCGGCAATTTTGCGCGGCGGCAGCGAGGCGTTCAACACGAATGCGGAGCTTGCGCAGATAATTTCGGTGTCGCTCGAAGAGGCGGGGCTAGATTCGGCGTGTGTCCAGATTATCCCGACGACCGACCGCGCTGCCCTCAATGAGCTTCTCAAACTTCGCCAATACATACACTGTGTTATCCCCCGCGGAGGCGAAGGACTTATAAAATTTGTTGTGGAAAACTCTACGATTCCGGTAATCAAGCACTACAAAGGTGTGTGCACGGTTTATGTGGACAAGTTTGCCGATGAAAAACTGGCGTCGGTTTTGACTATTGACGCTAAATGTCAGCGTCCGAGCGTGTGCAATGCCGCCGAAAATCTGATTTTCCACAAAGACTGTGCCGAAAAACTTTTGCCAGAAGTCGCGCGTAATCTCGCTGCGCGCGGGGTTGAGTTGAGGGCTTCGGCGCGGGCGAAGAACATTTTGAATGCAAGCAAGATACCGTGTGTGGATGCGACCGCCGAAGATTTTTCGACGGAGTATGTCGATTTGATTATTTCGATTGACATTGTGGACTCGCTCGAAGAAGCAGTTGATTTTATAAATACCAACGGGTCGGGGCATTCCGACTTGATTATCACGCAGGATGCGGCGCGGGCGCAAGATTTTCAGAACAAAGTGGACTCTTCGACTGTCTATTGGAATGCGTCGACGCGTTTTACTGACGGCTATGAGTTCGGGCTTGGCGCGGAAATCGGAATTTCGACCGACAAGTTGCATGCCCGCGGTCCTATGGGGTTGCGCGAACTGTGTTCCTACAAATACAAGGTCTGCGGCAATGGGCAGACGCGCGGCGCGCCCGCCTTTTAACCGACGAAATGCGCTTCGGGCGGTCGGCTGGAATATTTCGGGTTATGTCTGAAAACGAAAACAATTTAGAGCCAAAAACTTCGTCGGAAAACGTCGCGGGCGGTTCGGATTTTGCCGCAGCGAACGGCACGGATAGCAATTCGACGGGCGATAGCTCGACGAATGGCGCGGCGAACAACTCGGCGGGCAATGGTATTGTGGACGATACGCGAAATGGCGGCAACATAGCGAAGCCTTCGGCGGTGAGTGGTTCGAAAGACGCGAAAAAGAGGAAAATTCCGCGGGCTGCGGGTTCGATATATTCGACAGTTCGCCGCGAGTATCCTGATTCCGCAAATAACGAGGCCAAGGTAGTTTACGACGACGGCGAATATGAATACATCGCGGTCGACGCCGACGACGCCGAGTATGCCGAGTATGCCGACTTTCAAGACGGCGATGAAATTGACGACGGCGTTTTTATCCCGACTACGCCTTTCCCCGCGGCAGGGTTTCCTCCGCCTCCGCCGCCGTATTGGGTTCCGCCCGAGGTTTATCCTATGCCGAATATGCCGCGTTTTGTCCCGCCGCGTTATCCGAACGCGAATGCTGGTATGCCGCGTTTTGGCGGGGGGCAGGCTGGAAATTTTAATGCTGTTGGCGGTATCGCTCCCGTTTCGAAAGCGGGGGAAAATGTGAATGTCTACGGAGACAATCGAGATTCTGTGCCGTCGGGTGGCGTTGCCGCAAATTTTGGGCCCGATTTCGTTGGGCAATCTGGCGGGGCGGGGGGAGTTATTCCTCCGAATGGGACGAACAATTCGGCGCAATCGGAAGTTCCCGATATCGGTTCGGGCGGCGGCGCGGGTATGCAGCGTCGTCGGGAGGACGGCGGCGAAATTTCGCGCAAGATGCGTATACTCGGAGAGAAGCAGGAAGCCGAGATTCGCCAAACTGCCCGCCGCTATTTTTGGCTGAGGCTTTTTAAGTTGTTCCTTTCGGTTGTGGCTGTTGCGGCTCTTATGGCGGCGTTTGCATATGCTGTGAATATGCTTGTTTCGGGCGGTGTGCAGGCCGAGAAAGGAACTGTGCAACATATTGCGCAAGAGCAGGCTAACGAGAATTTCGAAAAGTCGCTTTTCCGCATTCCCCACGGGCTCACGCGCGACTGTTTGGAGTCGTTTTATAGAGCCGTCGGATTCGTTGACGACAATTCCGTTGTGCCCGACATTCTGCTCAAAGGCGAGCTTAAAATGGGCGGGAAGACCGAGCCGATTTACTGCATAAAAAAGACTGTCGACAACAAGATGTTTGTGAAGGTCGGCAGGGGTGCGTCGGCGCGGGCGTATCTCGTTTTGGACGCCGTCAATGGTGTAAAGCACCTTTTAGACGGCGGTATGTCGGGTGGGCGGCGTGACTTGGGCGATGCCGAAGCGCGTATTATCCGTGCGATTCCCACGTTCGACGAGCCGCTATTTATGCGGGCGTTTTCGCGCAACTATGGCAAGAGTGAAGACTTGTCGGTTTCGTATGAGGGCGATGTCGAGCTTGGCGGTGTCGCCTACAAGTCTGTCGGCATTTCGCTGGAAAACGGCGGGCGGGCGTTATTTTATTTCGACCCGAAAACCAAGTTGCTCTCCCGCGTTTCCTACAAGTTCGGCTCGGACGTAATTGATGTTTTGTTTTCTGACTACAAGCCCATTGGCGACGGTCAGCAACGTCCGTATGTGCGCAGGATTTTTAAAAATTCCAAACCCTTCGCCGAAGTCGATTTCGACTTCATCGTAAAACGCGACGGTCTCATTTTCCCCAATTAGTCCCGCTGGGCGGGCTTCCATTGCGGGGGCAAAGCCCCCGAGCGCGGATTACGCGTCCGCGTAATATTTCCGCGCTTCCCCCCCCCCTTTTTTCAGGGGGCACGTCCCGCTGGGTTTTTTGTATTTTCGAAAGAGGCGGCAATCGGCGTTGCCGATGTGCCTTTGACTTATCTATTAAAGCAAAGTTTTTTATATGTTTGAAAGTGGTAGCGATTACCAAAGGCAATTCGTGTCTGTATCTTCCATTTTTATGTTGCGAAATTAAAAAGGATTTCCTGAATAGGAAAGACTTTTTACATTATTTAATCGGCTTAGAACCAACTTAGGATTGGGAAAACTGGCGAGGCGCGTGCTACAAAGACGCGTTTTCGAGCTGGTGGGATAGTGCTTTTGCACAGACCACCCGAGGAAACCGTCTTTTAGCCGTGAGTGCGCCTCTGGGGCAAATTTAAAAAATCAAAAAAAGGTTTCCCAAATGGAAAACCTTTCAGCATTATAAAAATAAATTTTGCCCAGAGGCGCACGTCATCGCCTGTTTTCCGAAAAAAGAGATGAAGGTAGTAATATTGCTTTGTGAAGATTTTAAATCAGCCCGCGCGGCGGCAAACCCGTCCGTCGCGTATGAAACGCTGTTTGTCGATATGCTCGCGCCGTTTGTTCCCAGCGGCACGCGCTTTGACGTGTTCGACGCCCGCGGCGGCGCGTTGCCGTCGGTGTCGGACTTCGACAAATTCATAATCACTGGCAGCCTTGCAAGCTGCTACGAGCCGCTGCCGTGGATTGCGAATCTGAAACATTTTGTGCGCGCGGCAGTTGCGGCGCGGCGCAAGGTTGTGGGGATATGCTTCGGTCACCAGCTTGTGGCGGAGGCGTTGGGCGGAAAGGTCGAAGCGGCGCGCGCGGGCTGGGGTGTCGGGCGGCGGCGCAGCGAAGTGAAATCGGATTTTCTGCGCAAATATTTTCCGTCGGGCGGGTTTGTGCTTGAATACAGCCATCACGACCAAGTTGCGCGCGCGCCCGAAAACGCCGAAATTCTGTCGGGATCGGATTTCTGCCCCGTCGAGAGTATGCGCGTGGGCGACTCGGTTTTGACGTTTCAGGGGCACCCCGAATTTACGCCCGCGTATGCCGATATGCTCTTCGAGTTTTTTGCCGACAAGTTCAGCGAAGCGGAAAAATCGCGCCGTACGGAGGGGCTTGCGCTCGCGTCCGACTCGGCGACGGTCGCCCGCGCGATTGCCGAGTTTTAGCGGAATGGGGTGTCGATACCATGCCCGAATACGTCGGCTTGGAGATTTTGTCGGGTTTCCGCAAAAGTTTTTCCGTCGGGATATCCGTGCGTATCTGCGGTCATTTTTTTGTTGACGGATGTTTTGCTTTTTATCACAATGCGGGGATATGAAAAGGATACATTTATCAATTCTTATTGTCGGGGGATTATTGGTTGCTATGAATTTGTGCGCGGCGCAAAATGTCGGGCAGCGATTGGTTTTGAATCTGGATACGCAAAAAAAATTCCAGCGTATAGACAATTTTGCTGCGTCCGATGCGTGGAGCGGTAATTTTGTGGGGAAGTATTTTGGCGAAGCCGAAAAAGACCAAATAGCAAGATGGTTGTTCAGCAAGAAGTTCGACAAAGACGGCAACCCCGAGGGTATCGGGATTTCGCTTTGGCGTGTCAATTTGGGCGGCGGAACGTTGGAGCAAAAAGACTGCGACATAAAACCGTTCAGGCGGCGGGCGGAATCGTATCTGTCGGCGGATATGACTTCATACGACTGGACTAAGTGCGCAGGGCATCAGTATTTTATGTCCAAGGCGCGCGAATACGGTTGCGAAGGGATTTTGTTCTTTTCGAACACTCCGCTTGTCAATCTCACGAAAAACGGCAAGGGCTACTGTTCGGAAGATAGGGCTAATTTACGCGAAGACGCATACGGACTTTTTGCCGATTATCTTGCGGACGTTGCCGAACACTTTTTAAAACAGGGCTATAATATTCGCTACATAAGTCCGATAAACGAACCCAACGCAGGGTGGAAAGGAAATAAGACTCAGGAGGGCTCCATTTGGCGGAATTCGGAAATTGCAAAAATGGCGAGGGCTTTGGACGCTTCGCTTTCGAGCCGCAGGCTTGACGGTGTCAAAATCTATATCAGCGAGGCTCATGATTTGCGCGACTTGTATGATGTCTACGATGTTACCTCGCCCGATAGGCTTCTGAACCTGTATTTGGACGGGAACGCTCCCGACAGGCAAATTCGGGCGTTTTTCGACAAATCTTCGCCCGACTACATAGGCGATTTGAAACACTTGCCGCGTATGATAAGCGGGCACAGTTACTATTGCCATAATTCGAACACGTGGCTGAGAGATGTCCGTGTGAATTTGCGGCGGGAACTTGACCGCTACAACGTCGAATTCCAGCAGAGCGAATGGTGTTTGTTGCCGCTTTTTAGGCTTCCGATGGACGGCTTTACGAACGATTACAAGCAGGGAGACACAAACGGAATTCAACCCGTATTGCTTATGGGCCGAATCATTGTAGCCGACCTCAATATAGCCCGCGCCACGGCTTGGGGCTATTGGAAAGGTATGGAGATAAACGGAGCACACGCCTTAACGGGCGTTTTGCCGAAAAACGGCGGCGAAGATTTTACGGGCGGCGGGAAGGTTTTCGCAACTAAGCTGTTGTGGGGATTCGGCAATTTTTGCCGCTTCATACGTCCGGATTACACGCGTGTAGAACTTTCGGGGGCGGACGATCTTTTCAATGTAGCGGGCACGGCGTTTGTCTCGCCCGACGGACGCCGAGCGGTTGCGGTTTTTGTCCATTCCGGATTCGAGACTGCAAAGGTGTCCCTCAAACTTGGGCAACCTTTTGGTTGTGCGAAATTCTACCGCACTTCAAAGGACGAAAACTTGAAGTTTTTGGGCTCGTCTTCCCTTTCTGGGACGACTGCCGAGTTTGAGCTAATGCCGCGTTCGATAACCACGGTTGTTTTCGAGTAGATTATTTCCCTTTGCACAAAAAACGGCGGCGGAGCAAATTGCGCTTCGTCGCCGTCTGTGTTTAAGGAGATATTTAAACGCACCCCGCCGCAATCGAGAATTGCGGGTTTGTGTAAAACTCGGGCGCGGGAAATTTTGCTGTTGCCGCTTTGGTTTGTTAGAAAATCGTCGCGTCGAAATTTTCGATTTGGACGGTCAGATTGTTAGCCATTGTGTTGGCTTTTTCTTCGTCGATGTTCTTTTTAATTAGCTCGGTAAAGAAATAGTCTTTCAAGAGCGTTTCGACCGCCGCAGTGTTGTTGAGCGCACCGAAGATTTCCGCGATAAGTTTGTCTGCGTCAACCGCACATGAGCAGTTTTTCTTGCCGCAACATGTTTTTTTTGCGTCCGCCTTGCAGGGCTTTTTGGGGGCGGGGGCTGCCGCTTTTTTTGCGGGCTTTGCAGCCGTCACTGGTTTCTTGGCGGGCGCGGGCTTTTTAACCGCCGCGGTTTTGGGAGTTGTCGTTTTTTTAGGGGCGGGTTTAACTTTTGTCGCCGCCGCCGAGGGCTTCGCTTTTGCGGATTTTGTATTGTTCTTCTTCATAACTGATAACATTGAAACGATTTTCGGATTGTTATGCAAGCAAATAATGTCGAAATCGCGCGTTTCCCGACAAATAAAATTTGTTGCGCTTTTCGGCAAAATAGTATTTTTTCGTGGTATATTTTTATGAAAGTTCCCCTCTTAGATTTAAAGACTCAATACAAACCCCTTCGCGAGCAGACAAGAGCGTTGCTCGACGACATTTTGGACAGTCAGTATTTTATCGGCGGCCCGTATGTGGCGCGTCTGGAAGACGAAATCGCAAAATACTGCGGGACAAAGGCGGCTATCGGAGTTTCGAGCGGAACCGACGCGCTTTTGGCGTCGCTTATGGGAATAGGCATTTCGCCGTCGCCGTTTGGAAACGTCGAACCCGCCGAAGTCATTCTGCCCGCCTACACGTTTTTTGCAACTGCCGGCTGTGTGTGGCGCGCGGGCGCAAAGCCCGTGTTTGTCGACATAGACAGGGACACCTACAACATCGATGCCGACGCAATCGAGGCGAAAATCACCCCGCGCACAAAGGCGATTATGCCCGTGCATCTTTACGGACAATGCGCCGCGATGGAGAAGATTTGCGCGATTGCAAAAAAACACAACTTGGCGGTTATCGAAGACGGCGCGCAGGCAATCGGGGCGAGCCGCGACGGCGTGAAGGTCGGCAATTTCGGCGACTGCGCGGGGCTTAGTTTCTTCCCGTCGAAAAATTTGGGCGGGCTCGGCGACGGCGGTATGGTCATTACAAACAATATCGCGCTTGCCGATAAAATCCGCCAAATGCGCAACCACGGAATGGAGCCGAAATACTACCACAAGTTTGTCGGCGGCAATTTCAGGCTCGACGCAATTCAGGCGGCGGGGCTTTTGGTGAAGCTTCCGCACCTCGACAAATGGGGCGAAAAGCGCCGCCACAACGCCGAGTTCTACGACGACGCCTTCGCGGGCATCGACGCAATCAAGACGCCCGTCATCGACCCGAAAAACCACTCGATTTACAACCAGTATATCGTGTCGGTCGCCGACAACCGCGACGCGGTTATGGCGCACCTGCGCTCGAAGGACATCGGCTGCGAAATCTACTATCCCGTGCCGCTTCATTTGCAGGAGTGTTTTGCAAAGCTCGGCTACAAGGAGGGCGATTTCCCGAATTCCGAATATGCGGCAAAGCACACTATCGCACTGCCGATATATCCGGAGCTTTCGCTCGAACAGCTCGAATATGTGGCGGACGCGCTCAAAGAGGCGGTCGCGCAAAAGTAGCGCGGGCGGGCTAACTCGGAATTTTTTCGGCTATGTTGAAGGACGTTTTTTTTACGATATTCGAAGTCGGCGTGGTTGTAGTGCCATTGCTGATGGGGCTTTATCTGTTATGCCGAAGCGCGGCGTCGTATAACGAGGCGTATTCGGATTCGAAACTGCGCTTTTGGGGTGTTTCGAAATCGAAATACAAGGCGATTTTCAGAATAATAGGCGTGCTTTGCCTTTGCATTGCGGCGTTCGCGGTTTACAACAACTATTTCGCCCCGCCCGAAAATGTGGACTCGGACGTGCGCGATTTCTGGAAGGACGTGAATTCTTTTCAAAAGGACGGTGCGTTGATTGGGGCGGCTCTGTTTGCGGCAATCGCAATCCCGACCAGAATGGGCTCGACGCGCTTCCCCGGCAAGCCGCTGGCAAAGCTCGGTGGCAGGACGGTGCTTGAACGCGTCTACGGGCAGTGCACTCAAAGCCGCCTTGCGCAGAAAGCCGTGATTTTGACAGACAGCCCCGAAATTATCGACTACGCAGCATCGATAGGCGCGCCCGCGCTGATGACTTCGCCCGAATGCAATTCGGGTACGGAGCGGATAATCGAGGCGTTCGAAAAAATCGGCGCGGACTTCGTCGTGAACGTTCAGGGCGACGAGCCGTTTATATCGCCGAAACTCATCGACAATTTGATTGAAACGCGCAAAAACACTGGGTGCGAGCTTGTCACCGCCGCCTCCAAAATCGGCGACGCCGCGACGCTTACAAACGAAAACGTCGTCAAGGTTTTGCGCGACAATTCGGGCGCGGCATTGTATTTCAGCCGCACGCCCCTGCCGCATATCCGCGGCGAAGCCGACCGCGCCAAGTGGCTCGAACGCGCCGACTATTGGCGGCATATCGGCATTTACGGATACGGCAAAAAGGCTCTGGAAAACTACGCGAAATTCGGGGCTTGCGCCCTCGAAAAATGCGAAATGCTCGAACAGCTACGCTTTATAGCCAACGGAATGAAGTTCGAAGTTGTCGAGACCGAGTACGAGTCAATCGGCATCGACACGCCCGCTGACTTGGCGGCGGCGGAGGCGTTCTTGAAGTCGCGCGGGTGCTAATGTTGCGGGGCGTAATTTTTTTTAGAAGATTATGAAAACTTCTGAGACTTTGGGGTTCTTTTTCAGGTATTTGCGCAATCCCGCGTCGATTGGTGCGGTCTGCCCGAGTTCGCGCTTTTTGGCACGTAAAATTGCGGCTCAATACAAAAACTCGGTCGACGAAAACGGCGTTATTGCCGAGCTCGGTTCGGGCACGGGCGCGGTGACGAAATACCTGCTTTCGGATTTGCCGATAAAGCCCGAAAATCTGTTTTGCGTGGAGTTCGATAAGGATTCCGCCGAAATTCTGCGCTCGAAATTTCCGCGAGTGAATGTGGCAAACGACAGCGCGGAAAACATAGCCGCAATTTTGGGCGAAAACGCGGAGCGGCTAAAATGCGTGGTTTCGTGTCTGCCGCTTTTGTCGCTGCCCGAAGAGTGCGCGGAGGCGATTTTGAAAAACGTAGAAGACGTTTTGCCGAAGGGCGGGTTGTTTTCGCAATTCACATACAATTTGGCTTCGTCGCCCGCGGCAAAGTATTTCTCGAAAATGCGTCCGTTGAAAACGGTATTTGCGCTTGCTAATGTTCCGCCGGCGCGTGTGGACGTTTTCGAAAAAATTTGACGCCTGCGGTTCGGGTTCTTCAAAAAAAACGAGCGTATCCGAATGCAAAACGCGCGTTTTTGTGGACGGATACGCGGGATTCGCGGGGCTATGGAGGGATTCGCGGGTGTCTATTTTTGTTTTTGCGCCTTTTTCAGGCACTGTTCTGCGGCGGTTTTGAGCGCGTCGAATCCGCCGAGTTCCGCGTTTTTTGCGAGTCTTTCGAGGGCGGGGACGATGTAGTTTGCGTACTCGCTTTTGCCGCGTTTTATCGAGAGAAACCCGAATGCGCCCAACGCCTGCATTAGGCGTTCGCAGGCGGCGCAGCGGAAAATCCGCATTTGCGCGTCGTTCGGCTTGCCTCTAAAATAGAGGCGCAGGAGGTCGTCGACAAGCTCGTCGGGCAGTTCGACATACGGGTCGCAAAGCAGCGAGGCGAGGTCGTATAACGCGCAGCCGAGCCGCATTCCCTGAAAATCTATTATCGATATTTCGCGCCCGTTTACCATTATGTTTTGCGACTGGAAATCGCGGTGTAACAGCGCGAGCGGCTGCGCCAGAAGTTCCGATTTTATCCGCGCAAGCTCCGCGTCGAGTTCGGGCGTGGAATCCGCGCCGAAGCGCGATTTAAGGCACTCTTCGCGGAAGTAGTTTTGCTCCCAATCGTAGAGTTTTTCATCGAAAGACTGCGATATTTCGAACGGTTTTTTCGCGAAATTTTCGGTTGCGGCGGTGTGAAGTTTGCGCAGGTTCTCGACGGCAAGTCCGTAATAGTAGGCTGCCGCAAACGGGTTTTCAGCAGCAATCGAAAGCAGGTCGGTATCGCCGCCCGAGCGCATCACGAGCATTTTTCGGCGTCCGCATGACTTCAATATTTCGGGGACGTCGACCGAATTGGCTGCGAGGAATTTTCCGATTTTTGCATACAGGGCGTCTTCGCGCTTTTTGCCGTCGTAAAAGCACGCGACAAGCTGCGCGTCGGTTTCGGCGTCGGTAAAGCGCACGAAGCGGCGCGTCGAAGCCCCCTTGTTTATTGCGGAAAACTCCTTGGGCGAGAAGCCGAAGCACTTGATTTTTGCGATGTCGGCAAAGAGCGAATCGCCGTCTTTTTTGCAGGCTTTGAGATATTGCTCGGGCGTGCCGATGTCGTTCCACGTCCCGCCGTTTTCCTCGACGAAGGCGATACGTCCGCGCTTTTGGGCGAGCAGCTGCAAAATTACGTCGACTGTCGAAAACACGTCTTTGGGAAAGTTTTGAGCGGCGTCGAGAAATTTTCTGCCCGCCGCGAAAACGCCCGTGAATTGCAGGTTGCGCTCGCTTTCCGCGCCGAGGGCAAAGCGCATGTCGACGACTTCCGAACCCCTCACTCCCACGTTGCAAGCCGCGCCCGAGCCGCGCAAGCAAAGCACTGCGGCGGTGTCGGGGGCGCGTTCGAACTCGGCGCGGGCGGCGGCGAGAAAGCGTTTGATGTCGGCGGTAAAGAGAATGTCGCCGTTGTGCACTAGCAGAGCGTCTACGCCCGCAAGCTGAGCTGCGGCGTTTTTGAGCGCGCCGCCCGTGTCGAGAATTTCGGGCTCGAAGATTTTTTCGAAATCCATTTTGCCGCATTCAAAACCGCCGCCTTGCGGTTTGGTAAAGGGCGCAAAAGCCTTGTCGAACTCGGCGTCGAGGTGGTGGGTGTTGACAATCGTCCGCGCGATTCCGGCTTTGGCGAGCTTGTCGAAAATCGAAAACAGCAGCGGTTTACCCGAGATTTTCAGAAGCGGCTTCGGTGCGATATCGGTTATCGGCGCGAGCCTTTTGCCGTAGCCCGCCGCAAGAACAAACGCGGTTTTTATCTCCATATTTATTGCCTTATTCGGAAAAATTTTTGTGCCGATATATCAATATGAAAATGTTGACAATGTCAACGATGTCCATACTATTCAAGCTTCAAAAAATCGTAATATGATAACTTGGATTCAAATAGCATTACAAAAACACCATAAATTCGTTTTCAGCATTCTGCTTGTTGTAATCACGATTGCGTTCGTTTTCACAATCGGGCAGATTCCGTTCTTCGGCGACCGAAATATGCACGAAACGACGAAAAAAGACTTTTACGGCTTCGACCTCTCGAACCAAAACACCATCTCGTATCTCGAACTCTTTGCCGCCTACGACGCCATTTTGATGGGCGCGCAGCCCACCGAGGCGTTCATCTACCGACAGGCTTTCCTGCGCGACGCCGCCAAAAAGCTCGGCATAACGCATGTAAACGAAAGTGATTTTGTAGCCTACATTCATTCCGCCCCCCTCTTTGCGGGGGTTGACGGCAAGTTCGACACGTCGGTGTGGAAGCGTTTTGTGGACTCGCGCGTTGCGTCGGGACGTTTCACGGAAGAGTCGCTTACGTCGGTTCTCGCCGAAAACGCGATGCTTGCGAAAGTCGAAAAGCTTTTGGGCGGGCCGGGGTATTTCTTCAAGGGCGAAGTCGCCCGCGAATACGACCAGATGTTCGGCAAATGGACTTTCGAACTCGCGACGCTTTCGTTCGACAAATTCAACCCCGAAATCAAGCCCGATGCAAAGGCTCTGGAAACTTTCTATAACGAAAACTCCGCGCGTTTCCGCGTGGGCGAGGGCGTAGTGCTCGAAACCGTCTTCCTGCCCGTTGCGGAATTCGCCGCAAAGGTTGCAGCCCCCGCCGAAGCCGACTTGCGCGCCTACTACAACGCGAACATCTCCAAGTATTCCGAAATGAAGGACGGCACGCCCAAGACGGCGGCGTTTGAAGCCGTCAAGACAAAGGTTAGGGGCGACTACCTCACCGACGCCGCCGCCCGCGCCGCGGTTTCGCGCGGCGAGGACATCGCGCTTAAAATCTACAATTCAAAGGCGGCAAAGAATTCGCCCGAGCTTAAAAAACTTTTGGCTGGCGAAAAACTCGTCTTGAAAAAATCCAAGACAATGCGCTCGACCGACCGCGAGTTCGACAAGTCGCTGCCCGCAAAGGTTGTCGAAACTGGCTTCAAACTCGACGAGCGGAACTTTTATTCCGACCCGATGTTGGTCGAAGACGGCGTGTGGATTGTGTTCCTCGCCGAAAAATTGGCGGCGTTCCAGCCGAAGCTTTCCGACGTGAAGGCGGAGGTAGAAAAGGCATACAAGCAGGCGGAAAAGCGCAGGCTCTTTTCGGCTCTCGGCAAAAAGCTCGACGCGGACATCGAAAGCGGCATGAAGTCGGGCAAGACTTTCGAGGCTGTGGCAAAGGCAGACGGCGCGAAAGTCGAAACCGTCAAGAACTTCTCTTTCGAAAATCCGTCCACGGCATCCGATACGGTGAAGGCGGCTTTTCCCGTAATTGCCTCGACACTTCCCTCGCTCAAAGACGGCGAAGTTTCGAAAGTCCAAATTTCGGGCGAAAACGGCTACGCTGTGCGTTTGGTTTCGTTTGTAAAACCGCAGGCGGACGTCAGGAAAATCGAAAATATCCAGAAAAATTATTCCGCAGGAATGGCGGCGGCTTCCGTTCGCTCGATTCTGGTGAACGTAATTTCGCAGGGTGAAACTCAAAATAAATAACAATAAGCAAAGGTAAGTTATGCCAGAAAAAGCGAAAAAAGTTGCGGTCAAGAAACCCGCAAAAAAATGCGCGACAAAAAAATGCGCCGCGCGCGCGTGCAAGAAGACAACCCGCGTTATAGCAAAAGTGAACGTTGGGTGGGGCAATTCCCTCTTCCTGCGCGGCTCGGGCGCAGAACTGAGCTGGGATAACGGCGTCGCAATGCAGTGCATCGGCGACGACGAATGGCTTTGGGAACAGTTTGTCCCCAAGGGCGACGTTACGTTCAAGCTCCTGATTAACGACGCACAATGGTCGAAGGGCGAAGATTTCGTCGTGGCCGCAGGCGATTCGATAATCTGCAAGCCCGAGTTCTAATCGGTTCGCGAATTATTTGCGGTTCGCCCGATTCGTTTCGGGCGGACTTTTTTTGTGTCGTGCCCGTTTCGGAAATCGTCGGCGCAGCGTAAAAATCCGTTTCGGGTTTCATAAAAATGACCGTTCTGTTTTTGATTTTGCGGATACTTTCCAATCCGCTTGCGAACGTCGCCCAGAAAAAACTGACGGCGCGCGGAATGGGCGCGGCATCGCTCAATTTTCTGACATACGCGCTTGTGGCGGCGGTGTCGGCGTTCTTTGCTGGCTTTGACGAAGTCGGGTTTACGCGCGGGCTTTTTGCGTTGTGCGCGCTTTGCGGTTTCTTGGGTGCGTCGGGAAATTTTTTTCTAATCCGCGCTTTGGAGCTTGACGACCTTTCCGTTCTTGGACCGATAAATTCCTACAAGGCGGTCGCGGGGCTTGTGTTCGGATTTTTCATTCTCGGTGAAATCCCTACATTACGCGGGCTGCTCGGCGTCGCGACGATAGTGGCGGGCAGTTATTTTGTAGTGGAAAGTTCGGGTAAGTTCAGCCCCCGAATTTTTCTTTCGCGCGGAATACGCTACCGAATCTACGCGCTTTTGCTTGCCGCCGCCGAGGCTGTGTTTTTGAAACGCGTGATTGCGGAATCTTCCGCCGAGTTCGCGTTTTTTGCATGGGCTGCGTTTGGAGCGGTGTTCGCCCTGCCAATCGTATTTTTTATGAGTTTTATACACGGTGGGAGCAAGAAAATTGACTGCCCTCCGCGGGCAACTGTCGTGCCCAATCCGAGCATTGACATGTTGCACCGCGTTGCGATGTTATTTGGCGTCGCATTTTTTGCGGGACTTATGCAGTTTTCGACAAACGTCGTTTTCGCCCGAATGAACGTCGGCTACGCGCTCGCACTCTTCCAGCTTTCGGGCGTTGTGAGCGTCGTGTTCGGCTTTGTGTTCTTCCGCGAACAAAACATTCTGCGCAAACTGTTCGGCTCGCTAATTATGTCCCTCGGCGCAGCTTTTATCGTCTTCTAACGAAGGTTTTTTATATGTTGGTAAGCGGCGCGATTGGCTTTGCCAATGCGCTTTGACTATTGATTAAAGTTGTGTAGGCGTTTGTCAAAGCGGACATTGCGAAGCAATCCGCACCAGTGCCCGTCATTTAAAAAATTGGCTATGCCAATGCGCTTCGATTATTTGTTAAAGTAAAAAAAAGGATTTTACGAATGTAAAAGACTTTTACACTATTTTTTCGGATTAGAATAACCGTGGGTGCTTAGTAAAAATCGCGAGGCGCGTGCCATAAAATGACTCGCGTTTGCATTCGCAAACCGTCTCGTCCACTCGCTAACGTTCTGGGTATTTTGCCTTCGGCAAAATCTCAAACGCGCTTCGCTTGTTTTCGCGGCTTTGCGAGCCGACGCATACTTAGGTATGTGAGGCGAAGCGAAACCGATTAGATTTTAGCACGCTCCTATCGTCGCTCAGCTCTTGGGTTCACCAATTCAACGTGAGTGCGCCTCCGTTGCAAATTTAAAAACAAAAAACATTCCACGAAAGTGGAATGTTTCCGTAAGTAATAAAAAATATTTGCAACGGAGGCGCACGTCCTCGCGGTTTTTACTCGGGACGGGACTTGAACCCGTACGATATTACTCGGCGGATTTTAAGTCCGCTGCGTCTACCATTCCGCCACCCGAGCACTGGTAAAATAAGGCGCAAAGTCTCTCCAAATAGCGCGTTTCAGTCAAGCAAATTTACACCGTCGCGGCGTCTTCCCATTTGAAAAACGCCATGGAAACTATCCAAAAACTTGCGAGAACCGCGGTGCATTGCAGGGGCGATTCTATCGGCGAAATCGCGAGCGTCGCCGCCGTTGCAAGCAGCAAAACCGCGCCCGCGCCCGAGAGCCGCGGCCTGAAAAGCCAGCGGGCAAACATCAGCAGGAACGCGGAGCAGGAGAGCGCAAGCCCTATGATTCCGTTTTCGATGAGCTTTTGCAGGAGATCGGAATTCGGCGTCCGCCAAGGTGTCGCGCCAAGGTCGCTACCCTGAAAGAGCGAGAACGCGTAAGGGAACGAGCCCGAGCCGTAGCCGAAGAGAATGTGTTTCTTGTCGAGCATACTGCGGGCGTCGTCGAAAAGCGCGCGGCGTTCGTCGAGCGTGATTGAATTTGCGTTCGACGAATCGACGAAAATCCGCGCGGGCTCTTGCGCAATCTTGGCGCACGAAACCGCTGTTGCCGCCGCGAATGCTAGGAAAATTGCCGCGTATAACGCAAAGGCGGGCGTCATTTTTTTGAGGCGTTTTGTGTGGGAGGAAACGTGCCGCAACAAGTCGTGGCGGCGGGCGTTGCGCTGAATCGGCATTGTCTGATACGCGAGAACCGCAAACGCGAACGCGCCGATTGCAAACGCCGCCAGCTTATGGACGGGCTTGCCCGCGCACAAAATTCCGCCGAGCAACACGCCCGCCGAAACCAGCGCGAAAAGCCGCGGCGACCGCGCGAACGTCGAAATTCTGAAACACTGCGGATAATACACCGCAACCGCCAACGCCGTGCCGAACCAGATTACGGCGAAAGCCGCCCATTGCGCTGCGTCGGGGAATGTCGAGAAATAGCCGAATTGTCGGGCGTCGGACACTTCGGTTTGAACGTTCCACAGGAACATTGCCGTGCAGCCTAACAGCATACAAAGCGCGACAGCGGAGGCGCAAAGCAAAAGAATTTCGGCAATCACCAAGCGCGAGTGCGCGATTGTAAAAAGCGAAAATCCCGCAAAAAACGCCGCCAGCGAAACGAGGTCGGGCGAAAGCGACGCGAGCGGGTCGGGGCTGAACGCCGAGGGAAGGGCATTTTCGGGCGCGAGCATTGTGAAAAACTGCATCTCGTCCGCCGTGCAGAGCTCGAACGAATTGTTGAAAAGCCCGATTGCCGTTATCGCCAACGCCGTCAGAAACGGCGCGGTTGCCGCCGCAAATAACGCATTTTGGCGCAGCCTGTTTTGCGGGTCCCCCTCGATGTAGTTTAGCGTGTTTACGGGCGCGACTATCCCGAGCGAGATGAACACGCCCGTGAAAAATTCGGACGCGCCGCCGAAAAAAATCGCGGGCAAAACAACGACGCACAGAATGTTGAAAAGCAAAACGCGCTCGTTATTGTTATTGATATGTTTTATTATTACGTCTTCGTCGAGCATAAAATTAGGTGTTTTTTAATTTTTTAGCCGAGGCGGTCGGCGCGGCTAAAACAGATTGAGTCGGCGACTTTCCGCGCGGCGTCTTCGCCGAGGAGCTCGGAGACTATCGCGAAGGCGAATTCCGACGCCGTGCCCGCTCCGCGCGAAGTTATGATGTTTTTGTCGACGACGACGGGAACGCTTTCGTCGCAACCGCCTACTTCCGCCGCGCGCGCGGGAAACGCCGTACGCCTGCGCCCTTCGAGGACGCCCGCGGCTTTGAGCACAACGGGAGCCGCGCAGATTGCGGCGCAGATTTTTCCTTCGGCGTTGTGTCGTCTTGCGAACTCCAAAACGTCCTCACGCCCCAAAAGTTTGTCCGTTCCGGGGCCGCCCGAAATCACAAGCGCGTCGAAAATTTCGCCCTTGGCGTCTTCGAAAAGCGCGTCGCATTTGACTTCAATCGAGCTTCTGCCGACGACCGTTTTTGTCGGCTCTATCGACAGTGTCTTTACGTCGACGCCCGCGCGGCGCAAGATGTCGACGGGCGTTATGCCCTCGATTTCCTCGAATTTATCGAATAGTAATACTGCTGTTTTTTTCATTGTTTTTGCCGTTTATAAAGTCGGTTGTTTCGCGCCAATATTCGGGGGCGCGGTGGAGGTTGTAGTGCCCGAATTTCTCGAATTTCACAAGGCGGGCGGGCGCGTTTTTTGCGGCGGCGAGATTTTCGAAGACGTTGCGCCTGTTCACGACGCCGTCGCGCATTCCGTGGATAAAAAGCGTCGGAATGCGTATGTTTTTTACGTTGTCAACATTCATCAAAATCTGCCACGGTATGATATTAAACGGCAGAAATGTTTTTACGCCCCCGGCTATGCCGCCGACGATTACGGCGCATTTTGCGTCGGGGTGTTTTGCCGCCGAATACGCCGCAGGAACGCTGCCGAGCGAGTATCCGACAAAGGCGATTTTTTCGGGCGCGAATCCGAGTGTCTTTACTGCGAAGTCGTAGGCGGCGTCGGCGCATTCCTCCAACGCGCGTTGCGAGGCGGTTCCGCCCGTAAGCCCGTATCCGCGGTAGTCGTAGGCGAGCACGTTGAAGCCGCGCGTGTTGTATCCGCTTAGAACGCCTTTTATCCGTCCCAAGTCTTCGCCGTTGCCGTGCGAGTAAATCACGCAGATGTCGGACTTCGCGCTCGGCAGAAAAACCGCAGCCATCTTGCCGCCGCCGCTTAGCGGCACAAAGCGCAAGTTCTCCATAGACTCGGTATACGACGCGATCGGCGCGGGAAAAATTATCCGGTCGGCAAAAACCGCCGCGAACGCGAGCACCGCGCAATACAAAACCGCGACCGCGCCGAAAATTCCGACCGCGCATTTTTTGACGCGCGTTAGCGTGCCGCGTTTTTTCCCGTTTTCTGCCGATTTGCCGTCCATTTTTTTACGCGATTGAATCGAGAATTTTCCAGTGCCGCGCGTCTATGCGTTCGGGGCGAGTGTCGGGTTTCAGCGCGGCGTCGCAAGCCAGCCACTGTTCGAGCGTGTAGGCAAATTCGCCCGCCGATTTCGCAATCGAGGCTATCTGCTTGCGGCGTTTCGAGAACGCGTAGCGCATAATCTCCTTCGTGCGCGGCTTGAAAACAAACGGCTCGCCCTTGCGTTCGAGCGCGAGCAAAACGGAATCCACCGACGGCCTCGGGTGGAAGCACGCCGCCGAAACTTTATGTTTGCCCGAGACGTCGAACGCTTCGGAAAGGCAGATTGAAATCGGCGAAAAATCCTTCGAGCCGTCGTCGGCGCAAAAGCGCATGGCCGCCTCTTTTTGCAGCATAAGCGACATCGTTTTCGGCAGCCGCCCCGAAAGTATTTTGTCGAGCCACGGCGTGCTTATTGCATACGGCAGATTCGCGACAATCTTGAAATCTTCCGCGTCTTCGGGCAGGGAGGCGAGCGGGAATTCCACGGCGTCGGCGTTAATCAGATTGAAGTCGGGGTTCCCCGCGAAAAACTTTTGCAAATGCGCGTGGAGTTTTTTGTCGAGCTCCACCGCGTAGACTTTCGCGCCGCGTTCGAGCAGCGCGCCCGTGAGCGTTCCGAGCCCGGGGCCGACTTCCACCACCGTGTCGCCCGCCGACACCCGCGCCAGTTCGAGCGACTTGCGCACGATGTTAGAATCAATCAAAAAATTCTGCCCCAACTTTTTCGAGGGCGTGTGCCCCAATGCCGCCAAAAGTTCGGTTGTCTGCGATGGGCTGAGCTGTCCGATAGTGTCCATAAAAATCGTCTTATATTGTTGCAATGCGCATAAAAAGAGGCAACAATATTTTAATCGAAAGTAAAACAATGGAAAGCGTAGACAAACTCGTTGAAATCATAAAAGCCCTGCGCGCGCCCGACGGCTGCCCGTGGGACAGGGAGCAGACCCACAAGTCGATACGCGGGCACCTCGCCGAAGAGTGCGCCGAACTTTTGGAGGCGATTGACTTGGATTCGCCCGAAAAAATGTGCGAGGAACTCGGCGACATTCTCATGCACGTCGCCCTCCACGCCGAAATTGCCGCCGAAGACGGGCAGTTCACCCTCGACGATATCGCGCGCGGTCTCGACGAAAAACTCGTGCGCCGCCACCCGCACGTCTTCGCCGACAAAAAGGCCTACTCCACCTCCGACGTCCTCAAAATCTGGGAGGACGTCAAGGCGAAGGAGAAGAAGGAGCGCGTTGTAGGCAAGATGTTCGACGGCATTCCGCCCGCGCTTTCGGGGCTGCGCTACGCCCTCGATGTGGCGAAAAAATCGGACGGCGCGTTGCTTGCCGAAGTCGACGCCGACATCGATTTTGCCTCGCGCGAAAATCTGGAAATCGGGCGCGAACTTTTCGAGACCGTGCGCAAGGCCGCCGCGAAAAAAATCGAGCCCGAAGGCGCGTTGCGCGACTACATTGCCGAAATCCGCCGCGTTGCAGAGCGCAAAGGCATTTGATTTTTTCCGCGGCGGGCGCGTTTTCTGCGCGAATCCGTTTTTGATTTTTTTGTGCCAGCAAATACTATTAAATGATAATCTATGCCCGAGCCGCGAGAAATTGAAATCCTGATTTACCCGCCCGAAGGCGACGCCGCGGACGGCGGGAATCCCGCAGATTTAGGCGGTTTGGGGCGGGGCGTAAAAATCGCCGTCGAAATAAAAAACGCGCCGAATTCGCGCTCGTTTAAAATCAGAATGGTTTCCAAAACTCGGGCGGTTTTGACAAAGCCGCGCTATGCCTCGGCGAAGGCGGCGCGGGAGTTTCTCGATTCGTGCAGGGAGTGGCTTGCGCAAAAATACGCGACTGCGGGCGCGGAGATTCCGCTTTCGCGCCATCTTGAAAATTCGCCGAACGTGTATGCGCTCGGCAGAAAAATTAAGGTCGAAATAATCGAATCGCGCACACGGCCGTTTTTGGTGGACGACTTCGAAAACGGCAGGCTCGTTCTTGCGGCGACCGCCGCAAACCGCGCCGCCGATTTGGTCGGACTTTTTCTGCAATACGCCGCCGACAAGCTCGCAAAGACGGCGCGGGCGGAGTCGGACGCGGTTGGAATCGGGTTCGCGCGGGTGTCGGTGCGCGACCAGTCCAGCCGCTGGGCGTCGCGCTCGTCGTCGGGGGCAATCTCGCTAAACTGGCGCATTCTGCTGCTGCCGCCCGAAATGCAGACATACATCTTCCGCCACGAGCTCGCGCACGCGAAATTTATGGACCACTCGGTGTCGTTTTGGATTTTCCTGAACCGCATTTGCCCCGACGCGCAAAGGCTCGACAAAAACGTCGAAAAACTCGCCCGCGACATTTTTGCAATATCGCTAAAATAGGCTCTTCGGGGGCAATAAAATTGTTGACAGGCATTTGCGCCGCGCCGATAATTTCGGCGAATTTTTTAGTCAGACATGAGCGAAGAAACACCGACAAAACCAATGCATTTTATCAGGCAGATTATCGCCGAAGACATCGCCAACGGACTCAATCCGCAAGACGTGCACACGCGCTTTCCCCCCGAGCCCAACGGGTGCCTTCACATCGGCCACGCCAAGGCATTTTGTCTGGATTTCGGCATGGCTTTGGAAAACGGCGGCAAGTGCAACCTGCGCTTCGACGACACGAACCCCGACAAAGAGGAGACGCGGTTTGTCGAGGCGATTATGGAAGACGTGCACTGGCTCGGCTTCGACTGGGAAGACCGCCTTTACTACGCCTCGGACTATTTCGAGCAGCTCTACAACTTCGCCGAAGAACTCATCTTGGCGGGCAAGGCATATGTGTGCACGCTTTCGGCGGAGGAGTTCAAGGAATACCGCGGCGTCCCCGGCCAGCCGGGCAAACCCAGCCCGCACCGCGACCGCCCCATTGAGGAAAGCCTTGACCTCTTCCGCAGAATGCGCGCGGGCGAGTTCGAAGAGGGCGCGTATGTTCTGCGCGCGAAAATCGATATGGCTTCCCCCAACCTGCACATGCGCGACCCCGCCATTTACCGAATCAAGAAAGTCGCCCACCACCGCATGGGGGACAAGTGGTGTATCTACCCGATGTATGACTTCGCGCACTGCCTCTCGGACGCAATCGAGGGCATAACGCACTCCATCTGCACGCTTGAATTCGAAGTGCACCGCCCTCTCTACGACTGGTTTATCGACAACACGAGCATTGTCAAACGCCTGAAAATCCACCCGCGCCAATACGAATTTGCGCGTCTTAATTTGTCGTATACGATGATGAGCAAGCGCAAGCTCCAACAGCTTGTTGCGGAAAAAATCGTCGACGGCTGGGACGACCCGCGCATGCCCACTCTTGCGGGAATGCGCCGCCGCGGCTACACGCCGCAGGCAATCCGCGATTTCTGCGAGGTTATCGGCGTCACGAAATTCAACAGCCTAACCGAACTCGCCCTCTTGGAACACTGCCTGCGTCAGGACTTGAACAAAGTCGCCAAACGCGCAATGGCGGTGTTCGACCCGCTCGAAGTCGAAATCGAAAACTGGCAGGATGGCGTTGTCGACGAGCTCGACGCCGTCAACAACCCCGAGGACGCAACTGCGGGCACGCGCAAAATTCCGTTTACAAAGCGCATTTACATAGAGCGCGCCGACTTTATGGAAAATCCGCCCAAGAAGTTTTTCCGCCTCACTCCCGACAGCGAAGTGCGCCTGCGCTACGCGTATTTAATGCGCTGCAAGGAGGTCGTCAAAGACGCTTCGGGCAACGTCGTAAAACTCGTCTGCACAATCGATCCGCTTTCGCGCGGCGGCAACTCGCCCGACGGACGCAAGGTCAAGGGCACAATCCATTGGGTCAGCGCGGACAAGGCGTTGAAGGCTACGGCAATGCTCTACGAAACGCTCTTTACCCGCGCGGATATGTCGGTGCTGCCCGAGGGTTCGGACTTCAAGGACTTCCTCAACCCGAATTCGCTCTCGAAAAGGGAAATTCTCATCGAGCCGTCGCTTAAAGACGCCAAGGCGGGCGAGCCGCTCCAATTCGAGCGCATCGCCTACTTTATGGCGGATTCTAAGCTTTCCACTCCCGAACACCCCGTATTCAACCGCACGGTAGAATTGAAGGATTCCTACGGGAAGTAAATGGCTGCTATCCAAAACTATCACAAAATCGCAAAATGAAAAATGTCGGAAAATCGCTTTTGAAGTCGGCTGTGCTCTGCGCGGTTGCTACCGCCGCGTTGGCGGCGGGGTGCTCGCGCCCCGATAAATGCTGCGGCATTTCGGATTCGGATGCGACGCGGCAAAACGCGCTCCAATCGCCCGCAGTGTGCGCGGCGGTCAAAACGGACGCTTCGGCGGACGTTCCCGATTCGGCATACAACCTCAAAACTTCCGACCTCATTTTGCGCGACCCTGCCGTTTTCGCCGACTCCGCCACGAAAAAATACTACATTCAGGCGAATTCGAAAATCACAAAGAAAAATCCCGCGCGCGGCGAGATAGAATCGGGCAAAGCCCTCTATTGCTACGAAAGCAAAGACCTCCAAAACTGGCGGCTCGTCGGGAAATCCTTCGAAGCCCCCGCGGACTTTTGGGGCAAGCGCGATTTCTGGGCACCCGATATGTTCAAGTCCGGCGACAAGTATTACATCATTGCGACTTTTAGCTGCGACAGGGAGCTCGAAGGCAAAAACTACCTAAAACGCAGCGACCCCAAAGCGGGAAAAATGAAGCTGCGCGGGTGTTCCGTTTTGGTGTCGGACTCTCCGCAAGGTCCGTATAAGCCGCTTGTAAACAAGCCAATCACGCCCGAAAATATGATGTCGCTCGACGGCACGCTCTTCGAGGAGGACGGCAAACTGTATCTGCTTTTCTCGCAGGAGTGGATACAAGTTGGCGACGGCGCGATGTGCGCGGTTGAAGTTTCGCGCGACCTCAAAAAGGCAATCGGCAAGCCGTTTCTGCTGTTCAAAGCGGGCGACGCCCCGTGGACGAACGACGCCCGCAAGCCGCGCGAAATCATAGTAACCGACGCTCCCGTGGCGTTCAGGGACGACGACGGAAATTTGTATATGATATGGTCTTCGTTCCGCTCCGACAAAGCAAAAGACAACTACGCAATGGGGCTTTCGCGCTCCGACAACGGCAAGCTCTCGGGCAAGTGGATTCACCAGCCGGCTCCGATGAATTCGGACGGCGGCGGTCACGCGATGATTTTCAAAACGTTTTGCGGCAAGACGAAAATTTCCTACCACGCGCCCAACTCGTTTCCCGAAAGAGTGGTCATAAAAAATTTCAAAATCGAAAACGGCAGGGCGGTGCTTTCCGACTGACGTTCGCGCCGTAAAATTCGCCCAACTTTTTGTTTGACGCCCGAGTTGCTCGGTGTGAACATTTCAACAACCAAAACAAACCAGTAGACAATGAAAGTATATATCAACGGTAAATATTACGACGAAAACGAAGCCAAAGTTTCTGTGTTCGACCACGGCTTTATGTATGGCGACGGTATTTTTGAAGGTATCCGCCTCTACAATAAAAATGTTTTCAAGCTTCCCAACCATATGGACAGGCTTTTCCGCTCGGCAAAGGCAATCTGCCTCGACCTGCCGTGGACTAAGCAGCAGATTATGGACGCCGTTTGCGACGCCTGCCGCGTCAACAATCTCACCAACGGCTATATCCGCCTGATTATATCGCGCGGCAAGGGCAAGCTCGGCATCTCGCCGCTTACATGCTCCGACCCGCAGCTTATCATCATCGCCGACGAAATCACGCTCTACGCGCCCGAGCTTTACGAAAATGGGCTCAAAGCTATTACTGTCCCGACGCGCCGCAATTCGCACGCCGCGCTGCCGCCTATGGTCAAGAGCCTCAACTACCTCAACAACATTTTGGCGAAAATCGAAGCCCAGAAGCTCGGCTATCAGGAATGTCTTTTGCTCAATAACGAGGGCTACGTAGCCGAATGCAGCGGCGACAACGTCTTCATCGTCTTTGGCGACAAGCTTATTACGCCGCCCGTCAGCTGCGGTTCGCTCGGCGGTATGACGCGCGAGGCAACAATCGACTGCGCCAAGAAGCTCGGTATCGAAGTTGTCGAAAAGCCGCTCGCGCGTTTCGACGTGTGGACTGCCGACGAATGTTTCCTCACGGGAACTGCGGCGAAACTCATTCCGCTTGTCGAGCTTGATTCGCGCAAAATCGGCGATGGCAAAGTCGGCCCGATGACCAAGAAACTCCTCGCCGAATTCAACAAAATGGCGCAAACTGTCGGCGTCCGCATCGACTAATTTTAAAGAAGTGCACTGCGGCGATTGACTTTAAGTCAATGCGCCTTTGCCCAACGCCTACATAAAAATTTTAATAATGGAGAAAATGGGTTCTGAAAAAGAACCCATTTTTTTGATTTTAGTTTTGCAACGGAGGCGCATTCACGTTGAATTGGCAAAGCCAAGAGCTGAGCGACGATAGGAGTGTTCTAAAATTTAATAGCGTCTTTTGGAACGAGCCTCGCGATTTTTAGTTCGGCACCCACGGTTGTCCTAACGCGGTAAATAGTGTAAAAAGTCTTTCCTGAACAGGAAAGACTTTTTCTCACACCTTTTTATAAAAACGAAACTTTGTTTCGTTTACATTTTTTAGTCGGCTTAGGATAACCGTGGGATTGTTTAAAACGGCTGAGGCTCGAGGCAGGATTTGCGTTTTTCGAGGCGTAGCGTACTAAACGTACGTGAGTCCGAAGAAAAACCAAATGATGCCCGAGAGCGTTTCTTTGGTGGTGAATTATTTTAAATGTCGGGCACAGGCGCAAATTGCTTCGCAATGTTGCTTTGCCTATCCCCTACATAAGGCGTTCTTTTGAACGCCTTTTTTTTGTAAATAAATTCACCACCAAAGAAACGCGTCGTCAGTCGTTTTAACAGGAGACGGTGAGGATTTGCTGTTTGGCAATGGGCTTGTCCATAAAGCCTGTGGGTGTGTTTTCTATCTTTTCGACAACGTCGTATCCCTCCACGACTTCGCCGAAAATCGTGTGGTGCATATTAAGCCACGGAGTGGCGACTGTCGTGATGAAGAATTGGCTGCCGTTTGTTCCCGGGCCCGCGTTCGCCATGGCGATAAGCCCCTTGCGGTCGAACTTGACGTTGGGGTCGCATTCGTCTTCGAACGTGCCGCCCCAGCAGGATTCCCCGCCGCAGCCCGAGCCCGTGGGGTCGCCACCCTGAATCATAAATTCCTTGATGACGCGGTGGAAAATCACGCCGTCGTAGTAGCCGCGCTTTGCCAGCGTCGTGAAATTTTCGCACGTCTTGGGCGCGATTTCGGGGTAGAGTTTGAGCTTTATGTCGCCCTGATTTGTCTTGATTGTTGCGTAAGTTTCCTGTGCCATAATTTTTGATGTTTATTGATGGTTTCTGTTGGTTTCTATTTCGCGGGGCGAACCGTGATGATGTCCTCCGCCGACTTGCCCGGCGGGATAAACGGCAAAACGTGCTCGTCGTGCTCGGTGATGACTTCGAGCAAATACGGCTTTTTCGACGCCAGCATCTTTCTGATGGCCGCGTGCAAGTCCTCCTTTTTGTAGACGCGCGCGGCCTCCCACATGTAGCCTTCGGCAATCTTGCAGTAGTCGGGATACACCGCCGCGACGTTTTCGGGGCCGCCCATATTCTTGGGGTCGAGCGAAAGAATCGTGTTTGCGTAGTTGCCGTTAAAAAGCAGGTCCTGCCATTGCATAACCATTCCGAGGAACTGGTTGTTTATAAGCAGAACTTTGACGGGGATTTTTTCGGCAACGGCGGTAGCCATTTCTTGAATGTTCATCTGGAAAGAGCCGTCGCCGTCGATGTCGACAACTTCGTCCTGCGGCTTGGCGATTTTCGCGCCCAATGCCGCGGGAAGCCCGAAGCCCATCGTGCCCGCGCCCAGCGAACTAAGCAGCTGGCGCGGCTTCGTGAAGATGTAGTTTTGCGGCGTCCACATCTGGTGCTGCCCCACGCCCGTGGAGACCGTGAGCTTGCCCTTGCTCTCGTGATACAATGCCGAAATCGCCTCCTGCGCGGTGATGTGCGCCCTGTTGCGATAGGCGAAGGGATAGTTGAACTTAGCCTTCCATTCTTTGATTTTCGCGAGCCACTGTCCGAGCTCGGGCTTTTTTGCCTTCGATTTTTTCGCGAGCTCGATTAGGCGTTGCAGCGCGTATTTTACGTCCGAATTTATCGGCAGCTGGACGCGGACATTCTTGTTCTGCTCGGCTATATCGATGTCGATGTGCACGATTTTTGCGTGCGGGGCGAACTTGCTGACCGTGCCCGTAATTCTGTCCGAGAATCGCGCGCCCAAGGCAATCAGCAGGTCGGATTCGAACACCGCGCGGTTGCCCACATACGTTCCGTGCATGCCGAACCAGTATAGATTCTTTTCCTCGAACGGGTCGACCGCGCCGATGCCCATAAGCGTGGTCGCCACGGGCAGATTGAACATATCGGTGAACTCGCGCAACTGCTTCGAGGCGTCCGCCGAAATTATGCCGCCGCCCGAGTAGACTACGGGCTGCTTTGCCTCGGCAATCATTTTGAGCACTTCCGAGAGGCTTTCGTCAGAGGCGTGCGGAATTTTCGGCAGCCCTGGCAGGTCGGGCTTTACGTCGAAGTTCGGCACAAACATCTTTTGCTGGACGTCCTTGGGGAGGTCGATAACCACAGGTCCCGGGCGACCCGACTTTGCAATCAAAAACGCCTCTTTGACAATCTGCGGCAGGTCTTCGGCATTGAGCACCAAATAGCTGTGTTTTACCACGGGCAGCGTCATGCCGAAAACGTCGGTTTCCTGAAACGCGCTCTTGCCGATTAGCGACTGGAACACCTGACCCGTGATTGCCACCATGGGAATGCTGTCCATAAACGCGTCGGAAATTGTCGTGAGCAAATTCATGGCTCCGGGGCCGCTTGTCACCATACAGACGCCGACTTTGCCCGTCGAGCGCGCATAGCCCTGCGCCATAAAGCCGCAGCCCTGTTCGTGGCGGGGGAGAATCACGCGGATTTTCTTCGACTTGCTGAAAGCGTTGTGCAGGTCGATTGACTGCCCGCCGGGGTAGGCGAAAAGGGTGTCTACTCCCTCGTTTTCGAGACATTTTACAAGCACGTCTGCGCCTTTCATCAGCTGCGCGTCCTGCGGTTTCGAGGAAGTTTTGTTAGTATTTTTCATATTCGATTCGGTAATTTGCCTGTTTTGGCGGAGTCGAAACGCCGCCGTTATAAAAAATTTCCGAAAACTCTACACTTTCCCCCGAAATCTTCAACAATTTTTTGCCCGCAAAGTTTGTGCAAAAAAAAGCTGGAAAAATCGGCGATTCTATTATTGAATTTTCATTCTAAATACGGCGTTGCGTTCGCGGACGGGGAACGACCCTCTCCGCGTTGTCGCAAAAATCCGCCATAAATTTAAAGACCGTTAAAAGATGAAGTTCACAATTACTATCCTAAAAAAGACTGCGGCGGCTCTGCTTGTGTTCGCGGCAGTTTCGGGCGCATACGCGCAGGAAGCCGTCAATATGAGCACGACCGAGTTGAAGACCGAAGCCAGCAACTTGGCAAACGCCCGCAAATACTTGGAGGCGCGCCCCTACATTGTCGAGCTTGTCAAACGCATCGAGGCCAGCGACGACAAAGCCCTGCGCGACCTCTTGCAGCAGTTCTATTTTTTCGAGGCATACAGTTATTTGCAGGAATACGACGCGGGCGGCTCTACAAACAACGCCCTGCTTAAAAAGGCAATCGCGGGCTTCGACAAGGTCATCAAAAACTATCCCAGCGGAGACTTCGCAATGGAGTCCGTCAAGACAAAGGCGAGCTGCTATGAGGCGTTGAAGGACTTTGCAAAGTCGGTCGAAACACGGGCATTGCTCTTGAAGCCTCCCTACTCGCACAAACTTTCCGACAGGGAAAAATACGAACTCATCAAGCGAATTTGTCTGTCGATGTTCAACAATCGCCAGTGGAAGCTTGGGCGCGAATGGTTCGAAAAACTGCTCGCATCGCGCTCGCTCGACGACAAAGTCTTTGCCGCTTCCGCGCTCATACAGGGCTGCTTTGCCGACAAGAAATTCGACGAGGCTAAAAAATACATTCCCTATATGGTCTACAATAACGTCCCGCGCAACGACCCCGCTTTGAACGTCGAATTCATCAAGGCGGGCGACGAACTCGCCAAGCGCGAAAAATTCAGCGACGCCACCATCTTCTACAACCTTGTTTTCAGCAAGGAAACGATGGTAAAGAATTTCGAAAACTTCCTCGCCAAAGAGCAGCAGAGGCTTGCCGCAATGAAGCGCATGAATCCGAACAATCCCGCAATAACGGATTGCAGCAACCAGATTAAGACGCTCGAAAACATGCTCAAAATCGCCAAGGGTCTGCCCGACCTCACGGCGGATATGATGGCGCGCAACGCCAATAACTATATGCGCACCGAGCGCGACTACGAAAGCTTCTGGGCGTATTGGCAAATGGTCAAACAGTTTCCCAAGCATCAAAATATCGAAGACTTTTACTTCGCTTCAATCGTCTGTGCGCTGCGCGTAAACAAGCTCGATACAATGATGGACATCAGCCGCGAATATCTCACCAAATTCAAGGACGGTCAGTATCAGAAAGACGTCGAGCTCGGCATTATCCAATACCATATGAAGAAAAAGGACTACCCCGCTTTCTTCTCTTCCGCAAAGGCGTTCATCGAGGCAAACGGCGACGAAGCTTCGCAGTCGAAGGACGTAATCTTTCTGATGGGCAAGACGTGGCTTTCGCTCGAAAAATACGACGAGCTCATCAAAACTTTCAGTCAGTATATAAAGAAATACCCCGATTCCGCCCTGTCCGAGTCCTGTATGTATTGGACGGGTATGGGTTATATGGGGCAGTCCGAGTTCGAAAAGGCGATGAAGATGTTCATCAAGATGACCGACAGCTTCCCCGTAGGCATATACGTCGAAGACGGCACATACCGCCGCGGCGTAGCCGCATTCGGTTCGGGGCATTACGAACAGGCTCGCGACACCCTCGAAGACTTCGTCCAGAAATTCTCCAAGAGCAGCCTGCGCGGCGAAGTCGAGTTCTTCCTCGGCGACATCTACGCGAACGTCAATCAGGTCGACCTCGCAATGAAACACTATATGGAAGTTGAAAAACACACCAAAAACATCAACTTCATCAACAATTCCTATATGCAGGCGGCAAAGCTTTTGCACAACGTCGACAAATACAGCGACGAAGTAAAGCTTATGGACGAGTTCGTCAAGAAATTCCCCAAAGGCAATATGTCGGAGGCCGCCTACAACAAGGGCAAGGCACTCGAAAAACTCGGGCTTCCCGCCGACGCGCTTTCGGCGTTCTCCGAGGCAATCCTCAAACACGGCGGCAACGCGAAGGACGACGCAATCGACCGCATGATTTTGGAATACGACAAACTCTACAAGGAAAACTTCATCAAAATGCAGGCGTCCGTGGAGTTCATCAAAAAACTTTTGGTCGACAAAAAACTTCTTACCGAAATGGTCGAAAGTCCCGCCCAGAGATACCGTTATTTTCAGGCGAACCCCAATATAGATAAACACCTTTACGAAAAATTCAAGCGCGACAAGGCTTTCGGCGTAAACCTCTATAAAAACCCGAAAAACCTCAAAGACCTCCTCGCCAGATACGAAGGGCAGATTGCCAGCTATCCCAAGGGCGGCACAAAGGCGGTCTTTAACGACATTCTCGGGCATGCACGCACCGCCAAGAACAAGACCCTCGAATACAGAATGATGATGGGCTTGGACAACATCGGCAGCCCCGTCAAACACAACAAGATTTTCAATGACGACGACCTCAAATTGGCGTCGGTGCGCACCCTCGTCTGGATTGGCGCGCAGAACGAAAAATACAGCCCCGACCAAGCCCGCAAAGCTTTCGCCGAAGCCCGCAACCGCGACGAATACGAATACGAAATCGACGTTCTCTTCGCCCATGCCGCTTTGGAGGAACGCCAGAAACGCTGGGGCGAAGTCTTGAAACTCTACACGGCAGTCGAAAACGAATTCCCCGGAGATCCCCGAGCGGCGAACGCCGTCATCTTGAAGGGCGACGCCCTGATGAAACTCGGGCAGAAAGACAAGGCTTTCAAGGAATACGAAACCGTCTTGCGTTCGCCCGCGTGGCGCGGCGAGGCTTACGCCGAGGCACTCTACAAATTGGGTGAGCTTGCGCAATCGCGCAACAAGACCGACGAAGCCCTTATGTATTACGACCGCTGCTATCTCGGCTTTGCCAACTGCTACAAGTGGACGGGCAAGGCGGTTTTGGCGGCGGCAAAACTTATGTCGCGCAACGGCAAAAACGCCGAGGCAAAGGAGGTCTGCGAACAGTTCCTCAACAACCTTTCCAACAAGGTTTCGCCCGATTATGCCGATATTCAACTCTTAAAGGAAACTTTGTAAAACGGGGAATACTAATATGAATCAACTCAAAATTACCCTATTTGCTTTTGCGGCAACGGCGGCTTTCGCGCCCGTTTTGACGGCGGCGGATTCCCCCGCAGCCAAGACAACCGTCTCAGTCGCGGCGCAGCCGAACGCCAAAAAAGTCGAAGACCGCTCTTTCGAAAACGACTTCGCGGGCAAAAAAACAACCCTTGTCTATTCCGTCGAGGGGCGCGAAAACCCCGTAGTTTTCAAGGAGATTCGCGGTAAAAACGCAGTCTTTACCGACCAGACGGGCTCGGAACTCGTCGCCGAACGCGGTTCGAATACATTCAAATTTTCTTGGAAGGAAGATACCGCTTCGTGGCGCAAAGCCCAGTCGGAGGCTGCAATGGGCGATGTAGAGCTCGCACTCGAACATATGCGCCCGATAGTCTACCCGATGTTGCCGCTTGCGGCAATGGACGAAGGCGCGTTCGATGCCAACGAATATATTGAACCGTTCGTCTCGCTGCTACTTCAAAACGGTAAACTCAAAGAGGCTACGGCGGTTGCAAAGTTGATTCCCGTCGAATTGGCGCAGGCCCCGATTATCAATACCGAAATGGAAATAGCCAAGGCTCTCGCCGAAAACGGCGACCTCGTTAATGCCATGGCGATTGTCGAGCGCGTAGACTTGCGCTCGGCGGGACAGTTTGCCGCCTCCGATTCTGTCTTGGACGTTATGGGTATATTACGTCGCGCGGGCAAAGTTAAGGAACTTTTGCCGCTTTACGCAAAACTCGGCGGAGTCGAGGCAAACCCGCAGGCAAGCTGGTTCAAACTTTGGAGCATTTATTGCGATGTCGCCATCGGCAACAGAATGTCGGCTGACGTCTACCTCGGGGCGATAAAAATCGCGCGCGATTCCGAGGCATTCTCGCTCGCGCAAATGATTAAGGGCGACCTCAAAGCAACCGATCCGAAAGCCCCCAAACTGGGCGAGGCTCTCGATATCTACGCCGAGGGTATCGTCTTCGGCAAAATTTCGAGCGAGTGGATGCCCGAACTTCTCTACAAAGCGGGGATGACCTACAAAAAACTCAAAAAATTCGTGGCTTCGAACGAAATTTTCGCCCAAATGAACGCCCTCTATCCGCAGGATTCGTTCACCGCAAAAGGCTTGAAGGAAATCGTGAAAGTCGAAAAGAAAGTCGTTCGGGAGGTCTCGCACGATGACGACGAAGACGAAGACGAGGACGAAGACGACGAATAATCCCGCTCCCGCGCAGCACTCTCGCACACATATAATTTAAAAATCAAAACAGCATATGAAACTTCATCATTTTAAGCCAAAGAAGGAAAAGAAGGGGCTTCTGTATCAGGTATTTGTCGTTGTTGCGGCAATCCAGATTACGTTGCTTATAAGCTTCGCCAGTTACGTCGTTACCCGCACGGTTTTGGAGGACGAAAACGAATTCAAAGCGCCCCCCTCAACCGCAAAAGTCGACCTCGCGCCCAAAGAACAAAAAGTGCGCGTCGAGCGCCAGCAGAAAAAGTCGTCAAAACTCACAAAGCGTATCAGCATTTCGAATCCGAACAACGTAAATACGCCCGACGTGAAAATCAACCTGCCTGCGACAATCGCTTCGGGCGGCGGCATATCGACGATTTCCGACAAACAGATTAACGCAAACCTCAAAATCGCGGTTTCGACAGTCAACCTATTCGGACTCTCGGCAAAGGCGGAAAAAATCCTCATCTGCATCGACGCTTCGCCTTACCTGATGACCGACGAACGCGGCGGCTTGGACACCTATAAAGTCATTCGCGAAGACATTAAAAAACTCGTCAACCAGCTGCCTTCGACATCGCTTTTCAATCTTATGGCATTCGACGTCACTTCGGGCACGCGTATGAGCTTCTTCCAGCCCAATTTGGTTGCCGCAACTCCGTTCAATAAAAAATTGGCGGGCGGCTGGATTGACCCGATAAATTCGAGCCTCAAACTCATCGGCGTGCGCGGCCGCCAGTATGATTTGAAATACGACTTTCTCCCCCAGCCCCCGGGGCAGGAAAACGCCAACAACATCTACCGCGTCTATCAGGCGGCATTGGAGCAGGGGGCGGACGCAATCTGGTTTCTGACGACGCATTGGGCAAGTCCCGAGGCAATTCGCCAGCCGCTTTCCGACGCCCAAACGCAAAACTACCAGCGTCAAATGGAGAAATACGAAAACGACAAAGTGCGTATGCTCAAAGCCGCCAAGTGGACTGAGGAAGACCAGCTTAAATACGAACTCGAACTGCGCAAACTTTGGGCGGACGCCGTCAAAAAAGGCCGCGCTTGGGTGAAAAACACAAACAAGGAAAGAGCCGCAAAGGGGATTCCGCTCTACGTCGGCACACCGCAGGACGCCGCCAACGAGCAAAAGTTGCAGGCAAAATACACGGGTAAGACGCCGCCGTCAATCAAACTGAAACGCCCGCAAATGCGCTATAAGTCATACGGCACGCGCGGCATATATACCTTCTACCACAAAAAATTGCTCAAAGAAATCTATTACGAACGCAACCTCAAACCGCCGATAGTAAATATGATTGTCTTTAAGGGCAAGGACGAAGCAATCAACCCGAATGAGATGAAGGGTATCAAGTCTTTCTGCACCTCGAATAACGGCGGTAGAGTCCGTGTTCTACGCGGCTTACAGGCAGTCAAAGACTAATCTCCCCGTCCTCGAAAAGAAAATTTTCCCAAAACAAAAGCGTTCCCGCCACGGAACGCTTTTTTCATTTTTGCATCCACCCCCGCGATTTCAAAATACGAATATAAACAACCCTAAACGCCAAAAAAAACACCCATTCCAACTCTTGCGCGCAACATACCTTTCATAATTCTTGCTAAAAACACCACTCCGAAAGAAATTAACACCACGAAAGAATTTTTTTCTTGATTCGCGGCGGCGGAAATATTGTAATAGCCGAATTATTTTCAGGGGATATAACTCAGTTGGTTAGAGTGTCTGCATCACACGCAGGAAGTCCTCGGTTCGAGTCCGAGTATCCCCATTTTCCGAATTTCAAACGGCGCGCTCGGCATCCCCGACGCGCCTTTTTTGCGCCGTTCCCGCGCGTTGCGCAACAACGTTTTTCATTGAAAATCCCCGCAAAAGGCGCAAAAAAAGCTTGATTTATGCGGGGTTTACTTGACAATTCAATTTCGATGAAAAAGGAAAGGCTGACCGACAAACCCGACCTTTCGACCCCGATTTCGGAATCCAAAATTTATCAGGATTTTCTGGCGGAGAAAGAGGAGGTTTTAAAGCATAAGTGGCTTGAATCCGAAAAGGCGAGGCACGATATCGGCTATGAACGCGCCGCAGTCGACTGGATTATGAACCACCGCGAAAAGTGGCGCGCCGATAGGCGTTCGAAGCAATAACGCGCAATTTTCCCCGCGCTGTTTTCGCCCGACCGCAAACCGTCGGGCGTTTTTGTTTGAACGCCGCGACTTAGCTTGCAAAACCGCCTGCCAACTTGCCTCTCCGCTCTCCAAAAAAACGCAAACACCGAACCGTTTACTCCTTTTCTTCCCCATCTTTTCGCTTCCCGACTCCCGCGCAAAAGCATTCTAAAATCGACTCACTCGGCAACATTTCCTTCGCCGAAATCAACCTAACCAGAGCAATCATTTTCTAACACGAAATATTATGGAAAATTATCCAGACAAAAAGGCAATGGCAGAGCTTGACGCCGTCGCCGCCGACATCGCTGCCCGCAAATTCAACCAGCTTGGCTATCCGTTCAATCAGGACACGGGGCTTTCGTCGTTCTACCGCTGGCTCGCCGACACAAAGCTCGGCGACATCACGCTAATCAACGTCGGCGATCCCTACAAAACAGACTGGGATATGCTCAACACCGACAAGTTCGAAACCGCGTGCATCGACTTCCTCGCCCGCGCCTACGGCTTCAAAAGCGACTACTGGGGCGTCATCACAAACGGCGGCTCGGACGGCAACATGCACGGCATTTACTTCGGGCGCAAGGCGTTGGCGCAGCAGTGTCCGAACTTGCAGCCAATCCTCTACGTTTCGGAAGAAGCCCACTATTCCGTCAAAAAGCTCGGCGACATTCAGAATATCGAAACGCGCACAATCCGCGCCCGCAAAATGGGGCAAATGGACGTTGAAGACTTCGCCGCGAAGCTCGACCCCGCGCGTCCTGCGCTTGTGGCAATCGCAATCGGCGGCACGTTCAAGGGCGCGATTGACGACCAGCGCGCCATTGACGAAGTTCTCGCCGCAGTACGCCCGCCCGCGGTCTACCGCCACTTGGACGTTGCGCTTTTCGGCGGCTATCTGCCCTTCCTCGACGACGCCCGCGCCCGCGCGATTCTCGACGCCGAAAAAATGGGCTTCGACTCCCTCGCCGTCTCGGGGCACAAATTTTTCTCGCTCAACGAACCCGCCGGCGTTTTCATTTGCCGCCGCGAAGTTTTGGAGAGCGTCCATTCCAACCCCGTTCCCTATCTCAAAGGCGTCATTCCCACAATCAGCTGTTCGCGCAGCGGCTTCGACGCCCTCAAACTCTATTGGCGTCTGCATTCAATCGGCGGCGCGGAGGGCTTGCGCGCACAGGCAAACCACTGTCTTGCAATGAGCGCTCTTATGCTTTCCGAGCTGCGCCGCAACGGGGTCGACGCTTGGAGAAACGAATTTTCCAACACGGTTTTCTTCCGCCGGCCGTCCGAAAAAGTCGTCAAAGAGTTTGCTCTTGCCTGCAATTCCTATCCCGACTTCGGCGACCTCTCGCACGTAGTGGTGATGCAGTATTTCACCCCCTCTCTCATCAAAAAAATTGCGAGGGCGTGCGCCTCTTAATCGAGTTCATTTTTTATACACCTGAAAATCTTTCCTCAACGAGGAAAGATTTTTTTGTATTTAAACTCGATTAAGAGGCGCACTCGCAGCCAAAAATGACTCGCGTTTGCTACGCAAACCGTCTTGCCCCTACGGGGTCGTTGCTTGGCAACGCTCAAACGCGCTACGCTTGTTTTCGGTTTCGCTTCGCCTCACATACCTAAGTATGCTTCGGCTCGCAAAGCCGCGATTTTATGGCACGCGCCTCGCCCGTTTTTTCGGCTCACACGTTTACCATAATCCGAAAAATAATGGGAAAGCTTAACTTCGTTCCGCTTTACTTTAACAAATAGATAAAGCGCATTGGCAGAGCCAATCGCGCCGCTTACCAAACAATGGAAACCCGCCCAGCGGGCGAAGCGCATTGGCAGAGCCAATTGCGCCGCTTTCGAAACTATAAAAGTTTTGCAAAAAAATTTGCGTTCGTATAGTTTTATTTTCAATAAGAACAAAATCTATATATAAAAATGAAAAAAATAAAAATCATATCATTGTTATTTGTGTGTTTAATTTCGGGGGCGGTTTGCTTTGCAGCCGACGCCAAAAAGTCGGACGCGCCCAAGAAGAGCGATGCCCAGCTGCGCCGCGAGTATATGCAAAAAGACCTTGCAACCCTCAAAGACCTCGGCGAGCCGCGCCTTTCCTCGCGCGGTTCGGCTTCGATAATCCTTTTCGGCGACACCCAGACCTATACTCCCAAAATGCAGAACCACGGCATCCTCGATTTGATGACGTCTTGGACTGCCGTCAATATCAAAAAACTCAACATCAAAGCCGTTGTCGGCGTCGGCGATATTGTCGAACACAACGGCTCGATCAACACACCGTCCGGCTCGAACCAAAATTACGTGCAAATGTGGAATGCAATCTCGCGCTGCTTCGAGCGTCTTGACAATCGCGTTCCCTGCATCCTCTCGACGGGCAACCACGATTACGGCGGCATTTGGTATCAAGGGAAAAGCTCCAAGGGGACGTCGTTTTTCTCGAAGTACTTCAATCCCGCCCGCAACTACCTCACACAGGAGGCTCTGATTGAAGTCTACGCCCCGCATAACCAAGTTGAAACTCTCGACAATGCCTTTTATAAAATCGACCTCGGCGGCAAGTGGGGCGTCTGGAATTTTCTCGTTCTCGAATTCGACCCGAGCAAGGAAGTTTTGGATTGGGCGGTAAAACTCCTGTCGCAGCCCAAATACAAAGAGTCAAAAGTCGTTCTCGTGACCCATTCGATGATTGACTTCAAAAACGAACTCAAAGCCAAACGCATCTGGGAAACACTCGTTTCGAAATGCCCGCAAATTAAAACCGTTTGGTGCGGACACGAATGCGTAAACACAACCGACTTCGAACAGGGCGTGGGTTACCTCGAAATGAAAAACGACGCGGGCAACATTGTTCCGATGATGATGTTCGACCCTCAGACTGTCGGCGGCGGATTCGGCGGCAACGGCGGCGACGGCTGGCTGCGTATTCTGGAATTTATGCCCGACGGCAAGACTGTCAAAGTCTTCACTTATTCGCCGCTGTTCGGCATTTCGCCGATGACAAAACGCCTCGCTTGGCGCACCGCGAAATACGATATGTTCACCATCACCCTCCACTAAAAACCGCGAGGACACGTTTCTTTGGTGGTGGTGAATTTTAAAAATGTGAAAAGGCGTTCGCAAGAGCGCCTTTTTTTTTGTAAATAAATTCACCACCAAAGAAACGCTCTCGGGCATCATTCGGTTTCCTCGGGTGGTCTGTGCAACAGCACTATCCCACCGCTCGAAAACGCGAATCCTGCCTCGAGCCTCGCCCGTTTTACAATCCGAAGCTGGTTCTAAGCCGATTAAATAGTGTAAAAAGTCTTTCCTATTCGGGAAATCCTTTTTTACTTCAACCAATAAATAAAGCGGATATTGCGAAGCAATCCGCGCCACTTTTGAAACAATGGCAGCCCGCCAGCGGGTCAAAGCGCATTGGCAAAGCAATCGCGCCACTTGCCAACCATATAAAATTATGAGTTATTCGCGAGGGTTATGGCCGCGCGTTTTGCCTGAATAATCCATCTTACAAGTAAAACGAGTGATATTATTGCGAGGACAAAAAATATGACGCTAAGTATGATGAGCAGAACGGGATTTTCTTTCGGCAGAAAATTTTCGTTAAAGAAGGCGGAAATCACGTTCAATATGCAAAAGCAAAGAATGGAGGTTTCGCCCACTTGCTTCGGTTTGTTGAGGATTGCCAATTTTTCGTTGGCGCGCTTTGCGAACTCCCAGTAGAAGAAGAACGATGTAATCAACGCCACGAGCGGAACGAACAGCCAAAAAACACGCCACCCCGCCCCGATTTTATCGGTCGGTTTCGCGACGGTTTTCCAGACGTTATACAAAAAGCGAACCAGCGATACAAACGCCAGAATCGAAAGCGCCAAACACGCAATAACCGCAACTATAAACACAACAAGGAACGCGATTGCCTGCGGCGAATTTTTCTCAACGGGAATAACGGATTGCAAGTCAATCCCGAAACAAATAAACCCCGTCCCAAACGCAATAAGCATTACAATAGCTCCGATTATCGACCATAACCATAAACCCTTATAGGCGCGTTCAATCCTGCTTGCTATTTCAGTTCCATTTTCCATTTTACAATTCCTTTGCTTGAATAAACCCATTGTAACAAAAAAAATCCCCCATTAAAAGTTTTTTGTTGCCCACCCCACGTCTTAATCTAATCCCTCCCCAAAAAAAAGGGATTTCCTGCATAGGAAAGACTTTTTACACTATGAATAGAATCAGCGTGTGAGCAGGCTAAAAATGACTCGCGTTTGCATGCACAAACCGTTTGACACGCTACTGCGTGCCCTTCGGGTGCGTTTTTTACAAACGCATCTATACGCGCCTTCGGCTTGTATTCGCCCACTCGCTAACGCTCGGGGTCTTTTGTCTTCGGTAAAATCTCAAACGCGTTTCTCTTGTTTTTATTGGACGGGCGGCTTTGGAAAAAGTAAAAATTTTTGAGAAAAAACTTGCAAATTCCTCGGGGGGGGTATTTTTGCGCTATAAAATTTTAGATCAAACACAAAAGAAGGAGCTCTATGAAGCGTAAAAACTTGTTAAAATGCGCAATTGCGGGCGCGGCGGCACTGTCGGCGTCGACGCTTTTTGCGCAGTCAACAACATACTGGACGGGTAATTCGGCAGCCATATTTGGCGAAGCCGCGGATGCTTTTAATACGGAAAACTATTCGACGGGCAAACTGCCCGATTCTACGACAGACTTGGTCTTCGATGCCGCCTACCTCACTGGCGCAAAGACTCTCAGCCCATATTTTCTCCAAAATAGTGTGCTCGAAGTTCGCGACTTCACTATCACGGAAGGCTACGGCAGTATGCTAAACGCCCGTTTCGACGTTAGTTCGCGCTTGAATATTGCGGGCAATTTCAATATTTTCTCCCGCGCAAGCCACCGTTTCTTCTTTAATTCGTCAGGCACGGGCGATAAAGTTCCGGGGATTGACGTTGTCGGCAATTTAAACGTAGGTTCGGCGGAATACGCGGGTTCGACTGCGATTGCACTCTACTTTTCCGTGGGTTACGGGAATGGAAAGAGCGGTTGGGGGCCTGTAAACCTCAATATCGGCGGCGACGCGGTTTTCTATTCTTATGCTAACGTGTATTTTAGTGGCTCGGATATGGCCCCGGAAACCTTTAATTCCCGCACATTCGACGTTGCTGACGCTCAGGTGAAAATAGGCGGCGTTATGAATCTTGCGGGCAAAGGAGGCTCCGACAATCCGAATGTCTATTTGGTTTACCGCTCCAAAGCGAGCGCGTCGAAGGATATTCCGGCATCGACAGTCAATGTCGTTTCGGCGGACGGCTTAATCGGTAACGGTAAGGTTACGGGTTACGGCAACGGCAAAAATTCATACACGGGCGTGTTGATGCTCACAAATTCGGCGGACAGATCTTTCGCCGGATGGGTTACCGACGGAACGGCTAAAATAGGCATTATAATGGACGCCACAAATTCCGATGCAACCCAGTCTTTGCGCGGCAGTTTACAAAGCTTTACAGGTGGCGTAACAGTCCGCAACGGAACACTCGCAATCAACGCCTATTATAACGACTATGGAAAGGCCTCGGCAGATTCCCACGGCGAACTCATAATGGCAGGCGGCACGTTCAAGACAATCGCAAACTCTACAACATCTACGTGTATCTTCGGCTTCGATTCAGTCGAATATTCTGCGGGCACAATCGACCTTACGATTTTCGGCACAACGGGCAGCGGCTTGAAACTGCATTCCGACTCCAAGTCGATGTTCTTCTTGGAAGGCTTGGGTGACGACGTGCAGTTCCTCTTCAACCTCGCCGCGGGTGGCGAGGCCGACCTGACCGACGGCAACTATTATAGAATCGTCGAATGGAACGTAAAAGCCGATTATAACGGCGATAGATTCGCCGCCAATAAAATCGGCGACTTCAACGCCGAGTTCGACGTTCGCGACGATGGCTTGTATGTGCGTTATGTGAATGCCGTCCCCGAGCCCGCCACGTATGCGGCACTCTTCGGACTTGCGGCGTTGGGCTTTGCCCTCTACCGTCGCCGCTAACGCTAAAACGGGCGAGGCGCGTGCTACAAAGACGCGTTTTCGAGCGGAGGGATAGTGCT
>ERZ1026944.36-NODE-36-length-92207-cov-21.401001_pt1 | contig 92207 bp, 75 predicted proteins | sample MGYA00519569_ERZ1026944 | MGnify/ENA primary metagenome ERZ1026944 (study PRJEB26926, sample SAMN06164618) | human gut metagenome | biome: ENVO:00009003; feature: ENVO:2100002; material: ENVO:00002003 | host: Homo sapiens | place: USA | collected 2012 ... | reverse complement strand
GGCAGCGTCAGATGTGTATAAGAGACAGCCCATATCCCCTCCATCATACCCCTTCATTCCTAAACACAATACTACTCCGCCTTCCTCAACACCACATTCCCTCAATACACTGCCCCCACACACAACACCACACTAAAAATGCAATAATAAAGAAAATTTTTGCCGAAAAAGAAAAAAAAGCTTGCATCGAGCGAAAAAATCGCCACAGTGGTGAGCTTATTAAAACAAACGGTGTTGCGCCTGTAGCTCAATTGGATAGAGCGTCTGACTACGGATCAGAAGGTTGGGAGTTCGACTCTCTCCAGGCGCGCCACCGTTTTTTTGTGCCTGAATAAAGCGCAACCACTCTACGGAACCAAATTCTTCCGCCTCCCGTGGAAAGCGCGGCCACCGATGCGGAAAAACCCGCAAAAACCATTTGCCCCCGTGTCGGACCGCGCAATTAATAAAAACTTGAAAAAAGCGAACCCTCCCACTAACATTTCTCCATTAAGGTTGATTAAAAATAACTTTCAACGAAACGGAGAATTATGCATACAAAAGAAACTGTTTGGGGATTCGACATCGGCAAGGGCTCGCTCGGCGAAGCCGTGAGGGTCGGAAACGAATTTAAACACGTCCTATCGATGGAAATCGACGCAGATTTTGCCGAAATCAAAACGGCGGCGGCAACTCGGAGGGCTTGGCGCACTCGCGAGGCGCACAAGGCGCGCGAGATGTGGCTTGAAAAATGCCTGTCCGATGCGGACATCGAAATTCTCGGGCGGCGCAAAGTCGACGTCGTCGACGGGACTTGGAAGCTCGTTTCGCGCGGAGACGGACGGCTCGAACGAGAATTCCCCGCCGACGGAGAAAACGTCTGCTACAATTCAATCGCGCTCAGATGCAAACTTCTGCTCGGCGAAAAACTCGAAAGCTGGCAGGTTTTCAAGGCCTTGAATTCGGCGATACAAAACCGAGGCTACGACGCGCAAATTCCGTGGGGCGACGAAGACGGCAAGTCGTCCGAAACAAAACGCTCGGGAAAGTCCGACTCCGCAAAAAAATCGGGCGAAGACGAATCATACGCCGAACGACTCGCCCTCTTCGAACGCGAGTTCGACAAACTTCTTGCGGAAGTCGAAAACCGCGAGAAATACGACTTTCCCTGCTTTTTCAAAGCCGCAAAAATGGGCTTGTGGTCGCCCGAAAATCCCGACAAAGTCGGAATCCGAATCGACAACACCGCCGAAAAGGCAAAGGGCTACGTCGTCCCGCGCAACGCCGTGATTGCGGAGTTCCGCGCCCTTGTAAACGCCGCGGCAAAACAGTATCCGAAACTCAAAGGCAAGGCGGATTTCATCATGTTCGGCAAGGCAGAAGAGGCATACGCCTCGTATAAACCCGAACTTCGGCGCAAGTTCGGACTCAGACGGGGGGCGGATTCCGATTGGACCGCGCTCGGACAAAAAACGCCGCGCTTCGACAATCGAATTATTGGCAAATGCAAACTGATTCCGCGCCTTAACGTGTGCAAAATCAAGCCCCTCAAAGAGTGTAAAACCGAAGACGACTTTCTGCCGCACACAATAACCCTCGCGCTAAAACTGCTTAATTTGCGGTTTTTCAGGGGCGCGGGAATCGATTCGCTTTCCTTCGACGAATTTTTGCGCGCATTCGAACTCGCCCGCCAAAACAAATTCTCGCTAAACAAAACGAATCTGAAAAAATTCTTCAAAACAATCGGCGCGGAAATTATGGACGAAAACCAGTCGAGCGTGGAACAGCCCCGCGAGGGCGGCCGCGCGTCGTATTCGCGCCCCGCAATGCGCCTGTTGCGCGACCTGATTTTTTCGGGCAAAAGCCCCGCCGAATTCTACGCCTCGCGAATCTGCAAAATCGAAAACACCGACAAAAACAGGGGGCTTGTCGCCGAAGACTTGGCGTTCATAAAACTCATGGAAGACATTCCGTGGAACGGAATCTTCGTCCCCGACGTCGACACGTTCAACTTCGCAAACATCCGCGAAAGCGAACGCGCCGACAAAATAAACAAACTCATCGGCTCGCAAAACGACCCCATCGTGCGCCACCGCCTCGCGTTCTTCTACGAGCGAATCAAACTGCTCGAATCCAAATTCGGCGCGCCCGATAAAATCGTGCTCGAATTCGTGCGCGACGATTTCCTCGGCAGCAAAGCCAAAAAGGAAATGTCGCAGGGCATAAAAAAGCGGTTCGAAGAAAAGAAAAAACTCGCCGAAGAGCTCGATTCGCAGCGCACGGAATTCGGGAATAAATACGCGTCGAAAAAAATGCTGCTGAAATTCGAGCTGTATAAAAAACAGCGCGGCAGATGCGTCTATACCGACAACGCCCTGCCGCTTTCCGAACTTGAAAATCTGGAAGTAGAACACATTTTCCCGCGCAGCAGAGGCGGCGCGGACGCGATGTACAACTACGTTCTGACCGACGAAAACACGAACAAACAAAAGGGCGACAGAACGCCGTTCGAGTGGCTTTCCTCCGACAAAACAAAATGGGAAAGCTATTGCGACCGCGTCCGCAGCCTGACGCAGTCGCTCGGGGCGAAACGCTGCAAACTGCTCGTTTCGCCGAATGCCGAAGAACTCATGCAAAAATACACAGCCCTCGCCGAAACCGCGTGGATTTCGAAACTCGCGCAGAAAATCTGCTGCATTCATTTCGGCTTCCAGTTCGGAGGCCTCAAAGGCGAGAAAAAAGTCTGGACCGTCTCGGGCAACACCACGGCAATGATTCGCGGCCGCTACGGACTCAACCGGCTTCTTCATAACGAAGAAATATCGGAAGACTTGCCTCTCTTGGACAGAATCGTCAAGGAGAAGAATTTCGAAGAAAAGAACCGCGACAACAAAAAGCACCACGCTTTGGACGCAATGTGCATCTGCTTTGCGCCGACATCAAACGCCCAAAAAGCCCTGTCGCGCAAAAATATCCTGCCCGAAGAAATCGCGAAAAATCCCGAAAGCGACGACGCCCGAAATTTCTTTGCCAAATATCTCGCGGAAGTCGTCCCGACAAAAGTCGCAATCAAAAAGCCCGAGCTCGAACAAACCATATATTCCAAACGCGTAATCGGCGGCAGGCAAACAATCGTAAAAAAATGCAACGTCCGCGATTTGGCATACAAGGGACAAAACCCGAAATACGATTTCGACACATTGACCAAGCGCATAAAGGACATCATAAATCCCGTTTCAAAACGCGTGATTGAAGATTTCGCAAAAACCGAACCGACCGAACCCGAGTGGGAGGATTGGTGCAAATACGAAGCCGCAATCCCCTCCAAAAACGGCTCTCCCACCCGCCTACTGCGCGTGCTCGTCGAAATCGGGAATCCGGAAGAATACAAGGATTTATCGAAGGACGGTTGCGGCGCATACCGCAAAGGCGATTCGCATAAAGGCCAGTTCATTTGGAAAAATAAAAAAGGCCGTTATATCGTGGCCCCGATTTACGCACACGCTTCAAAGGCAAAAGTTCTCGACGACCTGCAAAACAACCCCGATTGCGCGGAAATATGCGGGTTCTTCCGCACAAACTGCCTCGTAAAAATCCCGAACGACGTTGCGGATAAAGACGGAAAATTTTTACTAAAAGCCGGTTTTTATAAGTCGAATACGATAATGGCAAGTGGGTCGGCAAAATTAACCGACCCTAACGGAATAATAAAAATAGTAGGCATACAACACCTAATGAACGCGGGAATGAAGCGGGTTGAAACAAATACAATATAATGAGCTATCATATTCTGCACATTATGGATTACGGGTGCAAGCTCACGCGCGAGCGCGGCTTGCTCGTATGTAAAAAAGACGGCGGAATATTGGGTAAAATCGCGTTGGAGGACTTGCGCGCGGTCGTGCTCGCAAACGAAACCGTGTCTATTAGCGGCAACGTAATCGCGGCTCTCGCCGAGTGCGACGCCGTAATCCTCCATTGCAAAAATTTCAAACCCGTAGGCATAACAATCCCCAACAATAGAACGTATGACACAAGCGTTGTTCTGAACCAATCGGCTGGAAACAAAAACCTGAACGCCGCAATCTGGCGGCGGCTGCTCGCGGCAAAAGTCCGCAATAACGCCGAATGCCTAAAACTCGCAGGAGTCAAAGATTGCCGCCTCTTTGCAATGGCACAGGTTTCGGGTTCGGCTCTAAACGAGTCGCTTTGTGCCCGCGAGTATTGGAAACACTACTTTCCGCTTTTGGGCGAATACGGCGTCGGACGCGACCCCGAAAACGAAGATTCAAAAACAAACATGCTGCTCAATTACGGCTACGGCATAATGTCGGCAATAATACACCGCGCCGTTATCGTCGCAGGGTTGAACCCCCTCTTGGGAGTAAACCATAAAACATATTACAAAAACACGCCGCTTGTCCACGATGCAATCGAGCCGTTCAGGGCTTTTGTCGATTTCGCCCTGTTCAAATTTCTGACGTCAAAAAACGATACTTCTGTTTCGAATTGGGCGGTATTTTTCGGAAAATTTTTGCGGGATAGACGCATCAAAAAGGGAATCGTCTCGATGAAATTATGCGACGCTCCCGACTACCTCTGCCAAACGCTCGCAAACACATACCGCCGCAAAAATTCCGAAGAATTATGGACACCGAAACTGTAAAACAAAAACCGCAACCACGCCACGCAAATGCCGCGCGAAATCAGAAAAAGGAGTCCGTTTAGAATGGGCTGGTTAATGGCGATGTTCGACCTGCCCGTTTTGCTGGACGAAGAACGCAAAGAGGCCACCCGTTTCAGAAACGCCCTACTCGACGACGGCTTCATAATGATTCAGTATTCCGTCTATTCAAGGCCGTGCGTTTCCATGGAGCGGATGAAAAAGTATTACGAACGCGTAAAATCATACGCGCCCACAACGGGAGACATTCGACTTCTGTTCTTTACGGACAAGCAATGGGCTACAAGCAAATTTGTGTGCCGACGCCCAAAAAAACTCGAAAAAGTCCCCGAACAAATCGAATTTTTTACGGAACATAACGGGGAACTCTATCCGAAAGAACCGCCGAAATACGATGTCGACAAAAAAGACAATAACTTCCTGCTTTTTTGAAAAAATAAAAAATATGCCGAATTCCAAGGTACTACGTAGAGCTTAAAATTCGGCAAAATCAGTTAAGACTTTACAACTAAAAAGTATGATAATCGTCTAACACAAAATAAATTGCGTCAAGCATAATCTAAAAAAGAACACTTCGTTGTAAAGTCAAAACCGGTTTCAGTTGTCGAGCGTATTGCGTTTTGAATCTAAAAAAGAACACTTCGTTGTAAAGTCAAAACATATCGATGAATACGCGCGTATCAACCGCTAATCTAAAAAAGAACACTTCGTTGTAAAGTCAAAACAAACTCGCGAGCGCAGATGTGCACGCGGGAAATCTAAAAAAGAACACTTCGTTGTAAAGTCAAAACAAACATTTCAACCGCGTTGTGTCGCCCAACAATCTAAAAAAGAACACTTCGTTGTAAAGTCAAAACCCTCGAACTGCACAAAATTTCGGTCGTCTGAATCTAAAAAAGAACACTTCGTTGTAAAGTCAAAACGCGGCGACGCGGTTTTTTCGCGGCCGACTAATCTAAAAAAGAACACTTCGTTGTAAAGTCAAAACTTCGGTTTGATGTTCCCGTTCGGGTCCCGGAATCTAAAAAAGAACACTTCGTTGTAAAGTCAAAACAAACGAGCGCGTCGAGCCGCTCGAAGACCGAATCTAAAAAAGAACACTTCGTTGTAAAGTCAAAACGACGACGACTCTGCGCCCAAAAAAAAAGCGAATCTAAAAAAGAACACTTCGTTGTAAAGTCAAAACTTGCCGTTGGAGTTTAATTTCTGCAAATAAAATCTAAAAAAGAACACTTCGTTGTAAAGTCAAAACAAGCCCTCGGCGGCTATCTTTTGCAGCTCGAATCTAAAAAAGAACACTTCGTTGTAAAGTCAAAACAAGGGGGTTAACTTGGACAATTTTTCCATAAATCTAAAAAAGAACACTTCGTTGTAAAGTCAAAACAAGTGTTTTTCGAGTTCCAAATCCGCCGAAAATCTAAAAAAGAACACTTCGTTGTAAAGTCAAAACTTCTCGCTGATATACTCGTAGACGAGGCGAATCTAAAAAAGAACACTTCGTTGTAAAGTCAAAACCGCCGCGCCGACGGCTTGCAGACGCTTTGAATCTAAAAAAGAACACTTCGTTGTAAAGTCAAAACAAACGTCTCCATTGTGTCGCTGTCGTATGCAATCTAAAAAAGAACACTTTGTTGTAAAGTCAAAACACGCGTCTACATTTGGCGTAGTGGTTGTTGAATCTAAAAAAGAACACTTTGTTGTAAAGTCAAAACATTAAAGCGACAACATCTCCCGATGCAATAAAACTAACGCCTTATAAGAATAGGCTTATTAAAAAAACTTACAATATTTTTATTATATCATCGTTTTGACGCGCCCTTTTTCGAGTTCCAGTTTGCGGGTAAGACATTTCGGCAGACGCGTTTCGTAATGCCCCACATAGATTATTGTTTTGCCGTATTGACTCAGCTCGTCGAGGGCGGCGTTAAAGCGGTTTGTTTGCGCGCTATCAAGCCCTTGGCACGGCTCGTCGAGTATCAACAATGGCGGATTTTTCACAACCGTCCGCGCAAGCAACGCCATTCGCTGCTTCCCGAGAGGAAGCTCGTTTAGCAAAATGTTTTTCTCGGCAGTCAAGTCGAAAAATTCGAGAGTCTGCTCGATTTTTTGACTGTCCGAAAAACTCACGTCCAAAAACCATCCCATCGTATCCAAAAGCCCCGACGCTACGGAATTCCACACAGTCGCGTTCGGGTCGAAATACCAGTGCATTTCGGGCGAAATTATGCCCATTTTCTTTTTGATGTCCCAAATGCTCTCGCCGCTGCCGCGCAGCTTCCCGAAAAGGCGGATATCGTTGCCGTAAGCCTGCGGATTGTCGCCGCAGACAAGACTCAGCAGCGTTGATTTCCCCGAACCATTGCGCCCCTGCAAGAGCCATTTTTCGCCCGCTCGGACAGTCCAGGAAACGTTGTCCAAAATAATTTTTTCGCCATAGCGCACACAGACATTGTTCGCCTCTATAAAAGTTTCGGAGGGAATTTCAGGCGACTGCTGCAAAAAATAGGGAACCGTTTTTTTCGGAACGGAAACTTCGGGCGAATCAACCGCAACGCCGTCGGTTTCTACAATTTTCCCTCCCGAAATTTTCGCGAAACGGTTGATTGATTTCGGCAGCTCGGTGTCGTTCGTTGCGATGACGACAGTCGTGCCCGCCGCGCATTCCTCGTCGACAATGTCGTTGAGCGTCTTGCGCGAAGCCGCGTCCAACCCCGTATACGGGTCGTCCAAAAGCAGAAGCCGAGGTTTGAGCCACAACGCACGGACAAGTTGAAGCTTTTTGTGCTCTCCGCTCGAAAGCTCTATTAACTGCGTCTCGCGGCATTTCGCAAAACCTAACCGCTCCAAAATCGGCTCGACATCGGCAATATCGAGCCCGCGCTCGCGCCCGAAAACTTCAAGCTCGCCGTAAACTGTCAGCGTGTCGCGCTCGGCATGATAGTTGTAGCGTTGCTGATAATAGAAATTTCTGTCGCCTTCAAGATTTGTGAACTTATACCAATTATCAACATAAAATATCTTTTCGCGACAACCGCAATCATCGCCAAAATCCGCCGAAATCCGCCCGCCCGCAATTTCCGTTTTGCCCGCAATAGCCTTCAACAGACACGATTTCCCCGTTCCGCTCCCGCCCGAGACAACCCAGTTTTCGCCGCGGGAAATTTTCCAGTCAAGCCCGTCGAACACCGTTTTCGCGCCATAGCGGATTTGCAAAGATTCTACCGATACAAGTTCCATCTCTAAAAAAAATCAGACATAAAAAAGTTGCGGCGGAGGAAAACCTCTCCCCCGCCGCGAGTTTGCGCAACTCGATTAAAGCGTCTTAATCGGGCGCATTGCCGTCATATACTTGCGCAGCTTTATGCCGACAATTTCGACGGGGTGGTTGCGGATAGCCTCGTTGACGTGGACAAGCTGGACGTTGTCGACCGAACCGTCTTTGCCTTCGTTGAAGTTTTTGCCGCAAAGTTCCGGCGTAATCTTCTTCATAAAGTCGGCGAGCAGCGGCTTGCAGGCGTTATAGAAAAGATAGTTGCCGTATTCGGCGGTGTCAGAAATTACTCGGTTCATTTCGTAGAGCTTCCTGCGCGCAATGGTGTTGGCAATAAGCGGAGTTTCGTGCAGCGATTCGTAGTATGCCGACGGCGGCTGAATGCCCGCTTCGCACATCGTTTCGAACGCGAGCTCAATGCCCGCCACAATGAACGCCGAAAGCAGCAGATAGTTGTCGAAGTATTCCTGCTCGGAAATCTTCATATCGCCCGCGGGCGTCTGCTCGAAAGCGGTCTTGCCCGTTTCTTCGCGCCATTTCAAAAGCTTTGCGTCGCCGTTGCGCCAGTCTTCCATCATTGTGGAGCTGAATTCGCCCGACATAATGTCGTCCTGATGCTTGCGGAAAAGCGGACGCATAATGCCTTTAAGCTCCTGCGCCAACTCGTAGGCCTTGATTTTGGCGGGGTTCGAAAGCCTGTCGAGCATGCCCGTAATGCCGCCGTGCTTCAAAGCTTCGGTGATAACCTCGATGCCGTATTGGCCGAGCTTTGCCGCATACGAGGGATTGATGCCGTTTTCGACCATTTTGTCGAAGCACAAAATCGTGGCAGTCTGCAACAGACCGCAAAGAATCGTCTGTTCGCCCATGAGGTCCGATTTCACTTCCGCCACGAACGACGACTTCAACACGCCTGCCTTGTTCGCGCCCAGCCCCACACAGTAGGCTTTCGCATAAGCCCAGCCCTTGCCTTCGGGATCGTTTTCTGGATGGACAGCCGCGAGCGCGGGAACGCCGAAGCCGCGCAAATACTCGGCGCGAACTTCCGTGCCGGGGCCCTTCGGGGCGACCATAATCACCGTGATGTCCTTGCGGATTTGCATGCCCTCTTCGACAATGTTAAAGCCGTGCGAATACGACAACGCCGAGTTCTGCTTCATAAGCGGCATGACCGCCGAAATCACATTCGAGTGCTGCTTGTCGGGCGTGAGGTTGATAACCAAGTCGGCAGTCGGAATGAGTTCGTCATAAGTGCCGACCTTGAAATTGTTGCCCGTCGCATTCTTCCACGACGCGCGCTTTTCGTCGATAGCCGACTGACGCAGCGCATAGGAAATATCCAAGCCGCTGTCGCGCAAATTAAGACCCTGATTGAGCCCCTGCGCGCCGCAGCCCACGATTACGATTTTCTTGCCTTTGAGCGCCTCGACACCGCCGTCGAATTCCGAGCGGTCCATAAGCTGGGCCTGGTTGAGCTGCCTGAGCTTTTCCCTCAACGGCAGTGTATTAAAATAATTAGCCATAATATTTTCCTTTCGTGTTTTGATTTTGTTTAGATATTGAAAAAATAAAAAAACGCTTTATTTTATTAAATTTCGATAAAAATTACTATTCAAAATTAAAAATCAAGTCCGTCCGTGTTTTATGATTTCCTCGGCGACCCTCCACGCGCCTGCGCTGTCGCCCCTCCTTATGATCTCCACAAGCTCGCGGTGCAGTCCGAAAGCCGAGCCGAAAATTTCGGACGACTTGTAAATGCGCGCATACCACTTGCGCAAGTGCTCCGACGCAAGCCCGTAAAATTCGAGCAGTATCTCGTTGTGCGACGCCTCCGCAAGAGCCGTATGGAACTTGATGTCGGCATCAATGCTCTTCTCCAAGTCTCCCGACGCATTTGCCGCGTCGATTTCGGCAAGCCGCGCCTCGATGTTTTTCAAGTCCCTCTTTGTGCGCTTTTGTGCAGCCTTTTCGGCGATTTTCATTTCTAGAATCTGGCGAATTTCGTCCAAGTCGCAGCTTTGGGCGCGTTTGAGACGCTGGGCGATAGGCTCGTTCGTCGCGTGTTGCGACACCACAAACGTCCCCCGCCCCTGCATTACGCGCAAAAGCCCTATATTCGAAAGCACGCTGACGGCCTCGCGTATAGTCGAACGCCCCACGCCGTAAATGTCGGAAAGCTCCTTTTCGGGCGGAAGCTTCGCGCCCACAGGCATCTCTCCCGACGCGATTCTGCTTCGGATTAAATCCGAAACCTCGCCGGCAAGCGATTTCTTTTCGACTTTCATTGCCTCTTTCATTTCACACCATACACCGTCCGATACCGCGCCGCCCCGCAAAACGCGCGCCTCGACAAAATCGACCGCCCTACCAACCGCGTCTAAAAAAAACGCTTTCGGAGGGGGCTGACGCCGCGCGGCAGGCAACATCATATCATCAGATGATATGCTTATTAATTCCCCTTCCCCGCGCCTTGTCAAGATTTTTCCGAAAATTTTTCAAAAAAAAAAAAAAAAAACGTCCTGCCCGCAAAAACAAAGAGGAGATTTCACAAAGGGCTCGTTGGCGGCAGACGCGCCGATGATGTTGCCCCGTGTAAAACAGTCATGGCAAAGGGCGCTAACGAAAGGCTCAACGTCGCAATCATCGGCGTCGGCGGACGCGGAGAGGCAGCCGTTGCCCCCTTCACCGAAATGTGCCTGTTTTCGATGATTTCGCCCAACTTTCAGGGCGAAAAACTCCATTATAATCAGGACAAAATGGCGTCTGCTAACTGCAAAGATGCAAACGCCCACCTGCGAAGCCTCTATGACTACAACAAGGAATATCTGCCGTAGTCCGAACCCCGAAACATCAAAAACCAGCCCCCGCCCATTCGCGCGGGGCGACAACAAAAAGCGGCGTCATTCGACGCCGTTTTTTGCTCACTCCACTACTACTTTTCAGCCCGCATACCCATAAGCGGCACCACGATTTTCGCGCAGTAGACCGCCGCGCAAACGGCTATCACACCGCCCGCAAAACCGATACACGACATCGAAACCCTCTCGCAGACTTCGCCGCCAAGCCACGTTCCGCAGCCGATGCCGAGATTGAAAATCCCCGAAAATATCGACATCGCAACCGTAGCTGCCCCCACCGAAGTCGCCCTGATTGTCTCCGCCTGAAACGCCACATTGAAGGCAGTTGCCGCCATTCCCCAAAAGGCGCACAACACAACCACAGCCCACGGAACAAACGAAACCGGATACAACAATAAAAGGGCGGCCGCTACAATGGAAGTCATACACACCGCAAACCTTCCGCGGTTGCGCTCATAGTAGCGCGAAAAGAGAAGCCCGCCCACAAGCCCCGACGCGCCGAAAAGCGAGAGCGTCGCGGTTATCCCGTCCTCGGACATCTCCGCGACCTGTTTGAGAAACGGCTCAATGTAGCTATACGCCGTATAATACGCAGCCGACACCGAAAGCGACATCGCAAAAACCGCCACGAGCATTCTGTTTTTGAAAAGCTCGGGAACCTGCCTGAACCTGAACGGAACACCTCCGACAACCTTCGGCATAACGAAAAACAGATACACCGCCGCCGAAAACGCGACACAGGCTATCGACAAAAACGTCGCACGCCAGCCGACATAAAGGCCGACCGCGCGGCCGAGCGGCAGCCCGAAAATCATCGCAACCGACGTCCCCGTAATAATCATGCCCATGGCAAGAGGCCTGTGCCTTTCGGGCACGACGCGCACCGCCATAGGGGTCGCAATCGACCAAAATACCGCGTGCGCACACGCAACCCCGACGCGCGAACACGTCAGCATAAAAAACGACGGCGACACCGCCGACAACACCTGACACACGCCGAAGAGAATCACAACCCCCAGCAACAGTCTCCGCAAATCAATGCGCGAGGCAAGCACCATAAGCGGCAGCGAAAGCAGCATAACCGCCCACGCGTAAATTGTTATCACAAAACCCGCCCGCGCTTCGCTTATGCGGAAATCTGCGGCTATGTCCGTAAGCAACCCTATCGGCATAAATTCCGACGTATTGAATACGAACGCCGAAACCGTCATACCCGCAAGCGCGAGCCATTGCCCCAATGTAACATCATTCGACATCTCCAACAAACCCCGATTCCCCGCACGACCGCGCCAACTCCAAACCCGCGGCAATTAACGCGCCGAAAAAAAACGGTTCGGCTTGCGCGGGGGAACTTGTGGATACTCGCCGTCGACATAGCCGATGGCGCAGTGCCCGATTCCCTCATATTCGCCCTCGATTCCGATAGAACGCAAAATTTCGCGCCCCTCGGACGTCTCGAATTCCTCCTTCGCGCGGTGAATCCAGCAGCTGCCAAGCCCGAGCGAGTGTGCGGCAAGCATAAGATTTCCCATAACCAGACTTCCGTCATAGACGCGGTTTGCGCAATCCTTTTCCGCAAGGACTATCAACATCGCGGGCGCGCCGTAAAACGGGTCGAACCCCTGCTGCCAGCCGCCAATGCGGCGGTTCATTTCCGAAATCCTGTCGCGCAGTTCGCGGTTCGAGACTTCGACAATCACAGACCTCTGCCCGCCCATCGCGCTTGCCGCATAAAGCCCCGCCCGAGCAATTTCTTCAAGCAACTCCCGCGCCACGGGAGTCGACTTAAATTTGCGGATACTCCTGCGTTCGATTATGTTTTTCAAAACTTCGTTCATATTACAGCCTTTCTTTGAAGATTAAATTGTGTTAAGAAATCGCCGCGAACAACGCCGCCAGCGTCTGCCACGACAGATTCACCACGGCTATGAAAACGGCGAAACTGCCCATATCCTTAGCGGCTTTCGCATATTTGTCGAACTCGGGCGAAACTATGTCTACAACACATTCGACCGCCGAATTTAGCACTTCCGCCACGAGCAAAAACGCGCACGAAAACACTACCGCCCCGACCGCCAAAGGATTAAACCCAGCCGCGACGAACGCGACCGCGAGACAGAATACGCAAAAATAGACGTCGTGCCTGAACGCAGTTTCACGCGCCCAAATCCATTTAAGCCCATCGATTGAATAGCCGAAAGCCTTGAAAAAATGCGCCATCCCCGTTGAATTATTTTTCATATTTCGTATCTCATTATGGGTTTCAGAAATATTATTTAATATTACACCCCCCGCTTTCCGACCCCGAAGCGTTCCGCTCCGACACCTGAACCGCGGGCAAAACACTACCCTTTGTTTTCAGATAATGCGCCACCGCAAAAAGCTTGCGCCTGAAATCCGCGAGTCTCGGAGGGAAGTCTCTGTGGGATACGTTGAAGAACTTTCCGCCGTCGTAAACTGCATAAACACTCGCTTTCGGCGACGTCTTCGGTGCGGACATCGGCGTTCCGAACGAGACATATTCGAATCCGCGCGGGGCGACAATTTCAAGCAGCGTCGGCATGATATCGAGCTGAGACGCGCCGTCGGGGCTGCCGCATCCGAGCGTTTTTTCGACCGCCGCGCCGTAGAAAATTATCGGCACACAAATGTCGAAAAGCGGATTCATCTGCGTATTTTCCGGAATTATGCGCGACGGATGGTCGCCCGTGATTATGAAAACCGCGTCGGGATATTTTTCTAACGCGGCTCGGACAAAACGCCCTATTGCGAGATCCGCAAACCAGTTGTGATAAAGCTTGACTTCGTTTTCGGTCGCAAGCGGGGCGCGGCAGCCTTCGGCTTTTAGGTCGATATTGTAGGGCGGGTGGTTGGAAATCGTCAGAATCAAATTGAACGTATTTTCGGGAACGCCTTTTTTGAGAATCGCGTCGAACATATCGGTATCGTGCATTCCCCATTCTGTGTAGAGAACCTTGCCGTCGAGATGTTCCGAACCGAAGACTTCGTCGAACCCCTGCTTGCGCATAAACGGCCCGACCCCGTTCCAATTCGAGGGGCCCGCATAGTAGAACGCACTCTTATAGCCGAGTTTGTGCAGCTGATACGGAATGGCGAATTTGTTTTCGAGCGCGAATTGGGCGTCGAAGTCAAGTCCCGTATACGGAATTCCCGAGGCGATAAACTGTATCGAGCGCAGCGTTCCCCCGCCCGAGGGCAACGCCCGCAGACACGCATAGCCGCCGCGCGCCAAAACGCGCTGTTCTGGGGCGAGATTCATGGCGGCATAGTCGTCCCAAATGGGCCACGCCGAATTAGACTCGCCGAAAATCAGAAAAATGCGCGAGGGTTTTTTGCCGTCGACACCGCGTTGCACACGCTTCGTAAGAGCGTCGCAAATGTCGTCGCAGTCGCTTTTGAAAAGCTCCCTCACGAACGGGCGAATGTCGTCCGTTGTCGCACCGAACGAAGACAAGCCGCCCGACAGCCGCGATTTCAACGCATTTTCGACCTCCATACGCAGGCAGTAAAACGGATTCGGCACCAGATTGTTCAGGAACGTCGAATTACCGACCGACGCGTGCGCCGCCCTCAGCGGCGAGTGCGAAAAACTCAGCCCCCTGAAACCCACAACCATAAGCCCTACATACAAAACGACCGCGCCCGCGCGAACCGCAACCGAACTTTTGCCCGACGCGAAAAACCCGTCGGCAAAACGCTCCGCGCGCGAAAACGCAAACTTCACCGCATACGCCCAAACTGCGGCAATCAGCGCAGCCGAAACAACCGGATAGCTGCGCCAGATTTCGGCGAAAATCGCGAGTACGTCGTTGCGGAAAATCCCCCAAATCCAAAAATTAAACTGCGTCTTGTATTCGCGGAAAAAATAGAAATCCACAATGCAGACAACCGCCGAAAGCACGACAAGCACGGATGCATAAACCGTCTTTGCGCGCGAAAAATCGCGGTTTAGCACGATGCCGGCAACCGACAAAACCACGCTCGGCAACATCATGTACGTGGTTATGAGCGCGTCGAAGCGGAACGACGTCCACGCCCAGAGAAAGTCGGGCTTCGCGTCCGACACGTTGAACGCCGCAAGCATCGCCGCGCGCCCCGCGCCGAAAATGACCGCAAGAACCGCAACCGTAATCGCGTCGAGAAAAAGCGATTTCTTCACCAAATTAGTTTTCATTTGCATTAAATAGAGAGAATGGTAAAATGTTTGTTTTTATCCGATATGCCGAAACGGGAAATCCCGCCCCGCGCAAAAAATTCCGCCTTCTACGCGCCGCCGCGCGGCACTCCGTTTTCATAAAAAGCCCTGTTCTTTGCATAAAGCAGACGCATCTTGAAAAACTGCGGACGCATAAAAAACAGCGGGTGGCGGCTCAAATACCAGAAAAACCGCCGCATCGGATTAAACCGCCCGCAAATCCGCGCCTCCTCGCCGGCAAACGGCGTGCGGCGCAGATAGTAAAAATAGGCGGGCGTCCACGGGTGAGCCAAAATTCCGCGCGGAATAATCCACGGCTTGTCGGGGCCCGTAAAATGCAGAATCTGCGGGTCGCGCACGGCTTCGGCGATTTCGGCGGGCGCGACAAATTCGGAAACCTCGCGCTTCCTGAAAATCGAAGACACCGCCCCCCACTTAACGGGAAGAAACTTCGATTCCGCCCCGAGCAAAGTGTTGAGCACGTCCTGATCGAGATAGCGGAATTTGTCCCTGTTTGCGACAGTCGCCGCCAGCAGACGCGGGGCGATGTTCTCGCGCCGCATGCGCTCAATGTTGAGCAAAAGCACGCCCGAATTAAAATATCGGCGCAATCCGAGCCGATTCAAATACGACGGCTTGATAAAATCCTCCGCCCCCGCAATGTATGCGTCCCCGAGGTCGAAATCGAAAAGCCCGCGAATGTCTCCGCGCACGATTACGTCGCAGTCCAGATACACGCCCTTGTCGTAGTCGAACGGCAGACGCGGGATGAAATAGCGGTAGCACGCGGCAATCGAAATGTGGGCACACTTGAACGAAATCCCGTCCAAGTCGGAGGCTATTGCGTCGACACAAACAAAGTCGACCTTGTGCCCCGCGCAGGTTTCGGCAATGCGCGACTTGTTCGAATCCGAAAGCTTCAAATACAGAACGATGAAGTGGACACGCGAAGACGTGTTCGCAACTATCGAAGCCACAACAACACACAGATGAATTGCATAGTTGTCGTCGCACGACATATAAACTGGCACAATTTCGCCGAGTCCGCACAAGCGGCCACTCGCACCGCCAACCGCCGCGCCGTTTGCAAAATTCGTATGTTCTCCGATTTTCGGTTGCATTATGCCCCTGCCTTTTTGGGACGCCCGCGCGCGGACACTCCATCTTTCCGAAAGTTTTACAATATTACAGACTCGCGCGTCAACAAATTTCGCCTCGCGATAATTTGAGATTTTCTTGATTTTGTTTGGATTTTTAGCTTTACAAACCGTCCCCGACATATTTAAGTTCCCTCTATTCGAATATTTCAAACGCCAATATCAACGAAAGAATCATTATGAAATCCAAAACCGCTGTTTTAGTAGCTCCTAAAAAGTTCGAACTGCGCGAATACGACATTCCCGAAATCGGCGACGACGAAATGCTTGTGAAAGTCGAAGCCTGCGGCATTTGCGGAACCGACGGACACGAATATATGCGCGACCCCTTCAAACTCTGCCCCGTCGTGCTCGGACACGAAGGCACGGGCGAAATCGTCAAAATCGGCAAAAATATCAAGAAGGATTTCGCGGGCAAACCCGTCAAGCTCGGCGATAAAATCGTCACCTGCATAATCCCCTGCGGCGAGTGCGACGTCTGTAAAATGACTCCCGCGCGCACAAACCTCTGCGAAAATTGCGGAATCTACGGCCTTATGCCCGACGACGACATTCATCTAAACGGCTATTTCGGACAGTATATCGTAATCCGCAAAAACTCGACCTTCTTCAACGTCAGCGACTTGTCGGAAGATATGCGCATTCTCGTCGAGCCTTCGGCAGTCGCTGTCCACGCCGTAGAACGCGCCAAAACAACGGGGCTCTTGCGCTTCGACACAAAAGTTCTCGTTCAGGGTTGCGGGCCCATCGGCTTGCTCGTCATATCCGTCTTGCGCACCCTCGGCATCGAAAACATAATGGCCGTCGACGGCAACGACGCCCGTCTCGAAATCGCCAAAACACTCGGCGTTTCCGAAACATTCAACTTCACCAAATACGCATCGTTCGACGAAGAGCTGAAAGCCGTCAGGGCAGCCACACAGGGCGGCGCGGGCGCGGATTTTGTCTTCCAGTGCACGGGCGCGGCAAAGGCGGCGGCGGGCGCGTGGAAATTCGTAAAGCGCGGCGGCGGAATGTGCGAGGTCGGCTTCTTCATGGACGGCGGCGACTCGCAAATAAACCACCACTTCGACATATGCAACAAGGAAATCTCGCTCGTGGGCTCATGGGTCTATACCCCGCAGGATTACCCCACAACATTCAATTTCCTCAAACGCGCCGTCGGAATCGGCTTGCCCGTCGAAAAACTCGTTTCGCATAAATTCCCGCTTGAAAAAATCGCTGAGGCTCTCGAAACAAACGTTGCAATGAAGGGAATCAAAGTCGCCATAACCTGCCAATAAAATAAGCGGCCCCCTCCTTTAAAAATAGAGAACAAACCAAAACAAAAAAGCTTCCCACACGGGAAGCCTTTTTTGCATAACTTCGGCACGTCCCAACACAGAGATAAAAAAACACACTCGCGGAGAAAATAACAACCAACCCGCAAGGCGACCAGCAAAACCAACTAAACAGCCCGACCGACCCAAGCCAGCCGACATACAAAAAAACGCACCGACCAACCGCCAGCCTTACCCCTAATTACGAGAGGAGATTTTGAAGCTGCGTCTGGAATTCAATGATGTCCGATTGCGACGGACGATACCCTTGCGTCTGCGCCGAAAGCGAAAGCCTGCCCATTTGGTCGACAAACCATTCCGCCTTCTCCCCGTCCGAGAACACAACATCGCCGCCCGCGAGCGTTCCGGGGCGTTGAATCGGACTCAGCGAAACCTTCACCGAACCCGCGCCGGACTGCGCGGCATCTGCATCAGCCCCCGCCGTGCCGTCGGAACCCGCCATACTTTCAGCACCATTTTCGGCGTCATCGCCGCCAACATTCGCCGAGTGCTGCTCGGCAACGGAGGAATCCGCCGCGGGCTTCGGCTCGGGCTTGTCGTGAAGCTCCGCGCCGATGTCGTCAATTAAAAAGCGGACGTCCATATAAGTCATATTTACGCCGAATTTTTCAACAAGGCGTTTCTGGACTTCCGAAATGCCCGCATCCTGCGCGACCCATTCGCGGACCGCGTCTATTTGCTCCTGAGAAAGTTTCATATCAAAAAAAAATGTTAGTCTATCGATTGCGACATAAATTTCACGCGGCGCACAACCGTGTTGCCGTGCTGCAAAACAATGCGCTTGAAATCGTCTTCCGTAAGCTTGCCGCCGCGCATAAGGCCCTGCATTTGCTTTGCGCCCGCGTCCGAAAGGAACGTCATCGAAACGTCCGCAAAAGTTATAAAGCCGCCCCTGAACTCCTCCGAATTCGTGTCCACATTCATATGACCGCCGCTCTGCGTAATTTCGTAGGCCTCGTTTGCCAAAATTCTCGGGCCGATTGTAAGCGGCGTGCCCGCGGGAATGTATGCAATTTTATACTTCGGCGCGTCCTGCGACTTGTCCGTCGTGTTCTCATACATAACCGCAAACGTTATGCGAAAGTCCACCACATTCGAGCAAAGCAAATTCTCGGGCGCGAGCGACCACGTTTTGAGATTCACCCCCGAAACCTCCTCGCCCAGTTCGTCCACCACCGAAGACGTGCCGTTCCAAACGTTGACTTCGAGCGCGTTTCGGTAGGTCTCCGTATCGGGATTTTCCGTGTAGCCCTGCTTGTCGCGCCCCATATTTTCAAGCACCGTCGAACGCGGATCGATTACCGCGCGGTAAAGCCCGTAGAACGCGTTGTATTGATTTTCGTCGCCAGCCTCGCCGCGCGATTTCATAAACGGACTTTTGAGCGCGAGTTGGTATTTGATTGCGCACAAACTGCCCGGAATCATCACACTTTCCGAACCCTTGCCCGTGAGGTCGAAATTCGTATTTTCCTTCGTGTAGCGCGGACGCAGCGAAGTAGATGCATAAAACATCAACACGGGCGGACGCATTGGCGACGTATCGTGGAACGACCTGCCCGTCAAAAGCCCCACGTCCGTCGGATACGCAACCTGCAACCACGCCCTGCCGTCGCGCTTTACCACAATGCTTTCGAGGTCGTCGGAGATGATGTTGCCGATTATGTTCGCATCGAAATAATTTTGAAGTTGCCCCGAAGCCTTGTTGTATGTTTTCAAAATATTTGTCGTTATCGATAATACACCGAGAACGATAATCGTCATTATGGCACTTGCCGCCATAATTTCGACGAGGGTAAAAGCTCTTCTTTTCATATTCGTCATATTCGTTTTTAGCGGAGTTTCATCAGAATATCGCTGTAAACAAGGCGTTGCTCGTTGATTTCCTTGCGCCCTTCGTCGCGGGTAATGTCGCTGCGCGGCTCGGCGTAGATATCGACCTTAATCGGAATGTAGCTGAGCGCGTAGGAGTCCGGCGAGCCGGGCAGCCCGCCGCCCGAGTAGCTCGCCATCGAGTCTATCTCTATGCGCGATCCCTTCAACCCGTTCTGATAAAGCGAAACCACCACTCTGTAAACGTCGCCTTCGCCGTTTGCAAGACGCGTCGAAGACGGCGGCTCTTTCGGATTGCCCACAAGCTCCGAGGAAAGCGTTGTCAGACTCGTGTTGTCGGGGTCGTCGGGATTCTGGTATTCGTCCCAGAAAAAGATTATGTATGGCGTCGAGGGATTCTGAACCCACCTGTAAACCTTATCGAACGACTCCATTTGAAGCTGCGTGTCCACATTGGCAATCAACATCATCGCCTTGTTTTGGTGGCGACTGACATTCAAACTTGCCGTAATCGAGGCGAGCAACCCCACCATTGCCGTTATCGAAATAGCGATAACGCCTACGGCAAGCATTACCTCAACAAGAGTAAAGCCGCCGCGTTTTCCGTTAAATTTTGCGTGAGTAGTTTGCATAGGGCGTCAAGCGTAATTATTTTTTTATAACCTCTTCCATTTCGTCATAGCCCGAGAACGCGACAGTGTGCCCGAGGCGTCTAACCACAAACCCCAGCTGCGTCATCGGGTTGTCTATCGTGAAAATTCCCGCATTGTTCTGACGCCCCATCGCGAGCATTACATACGCCCCCGGGTTCATCGAAAGTCCGTCGGGCGAGAACTGATAACAATACCAGTCGCCCGAACCCGTCGATATCGGCTGCGGATTTATGCTCGGGAACTCCGCAATCGAAATGCGGCTGTTCGTGCCAGAGTAGATATCGTTAAAAGTGCTGTAAAAAATTTCGTCGCGGCCGACGTCCTTGCCCGTCTTCACGAACTGGTCGAAATCCTCCTCGGGCGGAACAAAGAAGACGCCTTCGGGCATTACAAACCCCTCGTCGATTGCCGACCACCCAAGGGGCGTGTCGTCGCGCTTTGCCTGATAAATTATGCCCACTTGGCGCAAGCGCAGAGTGATGTCGTTGCCGCGGTTTATGATAACCATGACGGGCGTCTGCTTCGTGAGGGCGTTTATGCGCGCCGAATAGAACGCCGTCATAAGCGAGTGCCGCGCCGACTGAATGCCCTGCGCCGACCCCTTCATATTAAGCAGCGTAATGCCCGTTGCCATAAACGCTATTATGCCCAAAACGACCAATACTTCGATGAGCGTAAAACCTTTTCTCGACGTTTTCATATTTGAATTTGTGCGATGTGTGAATTGGAATGAAAAGACGTGCCAAAAACGCGTAAACCGCCTTAAAAAGCCCGAATATTCTGTAAAAAACGCGAAAATCAGACGAACCCCGCCAAAACTCACGCGAAAAACCCGTCAATTTGCAAGCCGCAAACACCGTGGTCTGCCCCGCCCGCCCCTCGGGGAAAAAGCGAAATAACCGCCGCGCAGGAAGGCCGGACGCGCCCCGCAGCGAACGCGCGCTACGCCTACTAATACCAAGTAAAGATATTTTCCGCGCTGTCTACGTTGTCCTTTTCTTCGTCCTTTTTAAGAGTAAACATTATGGCTTTCGACATCAAACCGACCTTCGGGTTCGGCACGATTTCCGAAAGCTCGTCCGCCGAAATACCGTCCTTGCGCGTAGGGAATCCGTCTTTTATATAGCCGTCGCTGTCGGCGTCCACACAAACGTAGATGTGCGGATTCGAGAAGCTGTCGATAATCTTCCACCTGCCGTTGTCCTTGCGCAGCGAGTTCATGTTAAACTCCATGTAGTTCGTGCAGCGGCGGTTGAATTCGCGCCTATCCGCCGCCGAAAGACGGCTGCCGTCGGGGTTTTTGCCCACGAGCATTTTGTAGAGATTTTCGGCGTTGTCGTTTTCGTCCAAATCGACGCGCGGCGAAGACGTTAGGAACTTCGGGAAATCGCCGTTGTCGTCCTTGTAGCGTTCCAGAGCCGAAACCATATTCGACATAAACGTCTTCGAGTTCGTCGCCAACGCCTTTCTATACGCGCTCGAAACCATCGGCGTGAGCATACCCGCCAATACGCCGATGATTGCGATAACAATCATCAATTCAACCAAAGTGAAAGCTTTTCTGTTCTTCATAAGATAATAAATAAGTGTGTGGGAGGGGTGGAAAATGGAGTGGAAAATTTTTCTGCGCAAATAAAACCGAACCGCACCGAGCCGCTATTCGGTTCTGCCGAAGATGAAGTTGTCGATGTTCTCCTCCGGCTCAATGTAGACGTCGTTCGGCGGAATCACGCCCGTTGAGTACATACTTTTGACTTCTCGCGCAAGGGTGTCCGCGCCCTTCGTAAACAGAATGAACGAGGGAGACTTCCATTCGGATTCGAGCGAACCCGCAACCGAAGACGTATTGTAAAGATACATATACGGCTCGTCCCACGGGTCGGCAAAATAGACGCCGTCCTTGGTGGGGTCTACATTTGTCGACTTGGTTTTCGGGTCGCAAATTTTCAGTTTGAGGACATCTACAAACGGCTTGCGCGGAGTCGAGGCGTCGACCATATTTATCTTGTTGTCCTTTACGCGCAGGAACATACGCCCCGTAAGGCATTTGTATAGGTCGCCGGCATGCGACTCCTTTTTTGCGACATTCAGGCGCGGATACCCGCCATATTGCGCCGAAAACGCTTCGAGCGCGGTCGCAATAACCGCCATATCGGCCTTCGCCTTCGCCTTACCCTGCGATTGCCCGACACTCGAAAGCATCTGGGTCGTAATGCCCATAAGCAAGCCGAGAATCGCCACGACAATCAAAATTTCAATCAGGGTAAAACCTCTTCTATTTCGCTGGATTTTTGGGGTGTGCATATCGATTGTGAAGTTGTTAACGCAAAAATAAGTAGTCCGATTCGCGCGGATTGTCAATTTTTAACTTACTTCAAAACCGATTTTTTGCACTTCGCAAAAATTTCGTTTTTAAGCTCCGCGACACCCTCCTCCGACAGACACGAAATCGGGATTACGTCAAGCTTGGGATACTTGCGCTTGAACGCCCGCAAATTCTTTTTTGCGTCGGGTTCGTCCATTTTGTTTGCCGCGACAATCATCGTCTTTTCGATTAGCTCGGGCGAATAAAGTTCGAGCTCGCGCATAAGATTTTTGAAGTCGTCCGCGGGCTTGCGCCCGTCCGCGCCCGCCATATCGAGCATAATCACAAGAACCTTGCACCGCTCTATGTGCCGCAAAAACTTGTGCCCCAACCCGCGGTTGTCGCTCGCCCCGTCGATAAGCCCGGGAATGTCGGCAAGCCGCAGCTTCTGATAAACCTCGGGATATTCGAGCGTGCCGATGTTCACATGCAGCGTCGTGAACGGATACGCCCCTATTTTCGGCCGCGCCGCCGTTATCAGGTTTACAAGCGAAGACTTTCCCGCGTTCGGGAACCCCACCAGCCCTGCGTCCGCAATGGTTTTGAGCACGAGCCTGAACTCGCCCGACTCGCCGTCGCCTCCATAAGTGAATTGGCGCGGAGCGCGGTTCGTAGAACTTTTGAAATGCACATTGCCCAAACCTCCCTTTCCGCCGCGCAAAAGCAACACCTTTTCGCCGTGCGCGACAACCTCCGCTACAATCGATTCCGTTTCGGGATTTATCACAATCGTCCCCAACGGCACGCGCAAAAACGCGTCCTTGCCCGACTCGCCCGTCTTCTGCCTGCCCGCTCCGTTTGCGCCGTCGCCCGCGTTGATGTTGGGCGAATACATAAATTTTTCGAGGTCCGTGGTATTCTCGTCGCCCAAAAGATAGACATTGCCGCCGTCGCCGCCGTCGCCGCCGTCTGGCCCGCCGAGGGGAATGAACTTTTCGCGTCTGAACCCCGCGCTGCCCCTGCCGCCGTTGCCCGCGCGCAAATTTACCATAGCTTCGTCAACAAACATAAAAAACTCCGAGTAAAATTTAGAAAAAGCGTTTATTATTGCCTAAAAATTCTGCAAATCGCGCCGAATTTGTCAAGAAAACCGCGTTTATTTGAGCTTGATGTTGTATTTTATCGCCGCCGCGCGCAAAACAAGAATCACGAAAAACGCCGCGACTTCATTGCCGAAAATGGCGAAAACCCCAAGCCCCAAAAGCGACGCCGAAGCATACATCTGCCCGCGGAAGATGAACGGCTGGCGGTTCAGACACACGTCGCGCACAAGCCCGCCGCCGCAACCTGTTATCACCCCCATAACGAGGGCGAGCTCGGCGTTCGCGGTAATCGCATACGTTTTTGCATAGCCCTGAACCGAGAAAATTGCGAGCCCGACGGCGTCGAACCAATTTATCACGCGTTCTTTCGAGGAAAAATAGCCCGAGGCAAGATACATCACAATCGAGGCTACAATACAGACATTGAGCGAATAACACGCCCAGTCGGAAAGCCAGAATACCGGAGCGTCCATAATCAAGTCGCGCAGCGTTCCGCCGCCAATGCCCGTCGCCGTGCCGAGAACCACGCAGCCTATTACGTCCAAGTCCTTTTTCGCGCCCGCCAACGCCCCCGAAAACGCGAACGCCACAAGCCCCGTAATTTCGAGAATCAGCTCTATTGTCGAATGTATTTCCACCTGCGCCCTATTTTCCCGAAGAGACCTGCTTCGACGCCGCAACAAACGCCGCCGCATCGGACGATTGCGCGGTTTGCCCGCCGCCCTGCTCTACCGCTCCCGACTGCTTCGCGACGCCGCTACCGCCGCCAGAAGCCGCCGCCGATTCCGATTCGTCGTCGCAATCCAAACCGTGGTATTTTCGATACGCTTTCATCTGCTCGCGTCCCATATAGATTTTTACAAGCTTCGGGTCGGACTTCAAAATATCCACGACAATCAGACCGTCAATGCAGCTGCTGAATTCGGGGTCGACATTGAACGCCAAAAGCTTGCCGTTTAGTTTGAGATAGTGTTTAAGCAGAATCGGCACGCCCTTGTTGTCGAATTCGACTTCCGAAACGAGCGACGAAATGTGGTCGATATCGCACGAGGACGCTTTCAAAGCCTTTTTGTCCGTCGGCGGCATTTTTACTTTCGGCGGAGTCTTCGCCTTTACATATTTCGAAAGCTCCTCTTCGCTGTTCTGCTCGGTCAGGAACTGGACAATCAGATCCTTCGAAACCCTGTTGTAGTTCGTGCTAATGCTAACGGGGCCGTAAAGCGTCTTGTATTGAGGATTGCGGAAGAGAAATTCGCCTATGCCGCGCCATAAAATCGCCAGAGTCGAACGCTTTTTCTGATACTCGGAAACGATAAACGAACGACCCATTTCGAGCGCGGGCGAAATTTTGTCGACAAACTCGGAACGTATCTGGAACAGCGTAGACGCATAAAGCCCCTGAACCCCCAACGCCTCCATAATCTTGTCCGTCCGCCCTATTCGATACGCCCCCACAATGCGGGATGCGGACTTGTCCCACATAAACATATGCAGATAATATTGGTCGAATTCGTCGTTGTCCACACTCTTGCCCGTGCCTTCGCCGACTTCGCGGAAAGTCTGTTCGCGCAACCGCCCGATTTCCACAAGCGTCCACGGAATCTGCCACGCTTCGGCACAGTAAACCGCAATCTCAACGCCGTCTACCATCAACGCCGATTCGGGCAGCGCCGCTATTTCGCGGCGCATAACCTCGGACGAAATAGGCAATATTAGCGACTTCATCTCCTTTTGCTGGAACGGCAAAAACCGCTCCAACCCGCGCTTTATAACCTCCGTCTGAGTTTTCGATTGCGCCTCGCCGCGGTTGTTGCGCCCGCCGAGAACGTAGCAGCTTATGCGCAGCCAGGAAGTCAGCTCCCTGTTCGTTTCGAACTCCTTCACCCTGCGCCTCGAAACCACCGACCCCACGCGCATTCGCACACTTTTCTTCCGCGCCTGAGCAAGCATTTCGCGAGGCAACATCACCGTCCGCAGCATCGGGCTGATTATCCCCGCAAGATAGAAGAGCCACGAATTGCGCCCGTCAAAATACACGGGCAGAATGTCCGCGCCCGTCTTGCGGGCAATGTTTGCAATGTTCTCGTTCCATTCGGGGTCGCTAACGCACATATCGCGCAGGTGCAGATACGATACCGTCCCAGACGGAAACGTCGCAACACAGCCGCCGCCGCGCAGCGTCGAAATTGTCTGCTTCATTGCCGCGACATTTTGCGCCGTCGCAGCCCGCCCCCCGAAAGGATTCACTTCAATCAAATACTCGCCTATGCCCTCCATGCGCGAGAGCAAACCGTTTGCCATAATTTTCGCGTCGGGACGAACCCTGTTCAAAACCGCGCCCAAAATTATGCCGTCCAAACCGCCCAAAGGGTGGTTCGAAACCACCACCAGTGCCCCCGACGTCGGGATTTTCGCAAGCTCTTCTTCGTCAAGCTCGTATGAAATACCCAACACACTTATCGCGCGCTCGAAAAAGTTTTTGTCTTTCGGGAAACGCAACAAAATTTCGTAGAGCGAATTGAGTTTGTTGAAACCCAAAAACGACTCGACGGGATACTTCACCAATCCGTATAGAAAACGTAAAAACTTGTTTTTTATTGCTGCTGAAACGTCGAAGAGTTTTTTCTCGGGCATAAGATTTTTTCTGATTCGTGTTTTGTTGATTTTTTCGGACACGACCCACACACACTGCGAAAGCCGCCCCCATCTCGGCGTTTAAAAAACGCGCCCCATCTCGGCGTCGAACTACGCGCGGCGGACACTACCTGCCGCCGCCGTCCGCATTTCCGCAGCTTTCCGCTTTGCAGCCTGCATTTGCGCCGCTTCCGCCGCCTTCAATGCCGCCGTCTTTGGAAAGCTTGTAGTCTACGGAGTCTTTTAACGCCTCCCAAGACGCCACTATGATGTTGTCGCTCGCCCCGACAGTGCCCCACATCTGCTTGTCGTCCTTGGTTTCTATCTGCACGCGCGTCGTCGCGCTCGTGCCCGACTGGCTGTCGATTATGCGCACCTTGAAGTCGACAAGTTCGATGTCCTTTATCTGCGGATATTTCTTCACCAAAGCCTTGCGCAAAGCCAAATCGAGCGCGGCAACGGGGCCGTGCGCCTCGGCTACGGTGTGCTCGATTGTTCCGTCTATTTCCAGCTTCACCGTCGCCTCCGAGCGCGTCAGACGCGAAAGCTCGTCGCGCTCCACAATCACTCGATATCCGCGCACCTTGAAGTGCTCGCGGTTGTCCTTTTTTAGATATTTCGAAAGCAGCAGCGCAAACGACGCGTCCGCCGCCTCATATTCATACCCGCGGAATTCAAGCTCTTTAAGCTCGTCCAAAAAGCTCTTTATTTCGGGACTTTTCGCATCCACATCAACGCCCATATCGCGGGCTTTCATCATCACCGACGCCCTGCCCGACATATCCGAAACCAGCACGCGCGTCTTGTTGCCCACAAGCGACGGGTCTATGTGCTCATAGCTGCGCTTTACCTTGTTCGCGGCGTCGGCGTGCACACCGCCCTTGTGCGCAAACGACGAAGACCCGACATACGGCAACCGCGTATTGCTGCGCAAATTCGCCATTTCGTCCACAAAAAGCGACAGGTCGCGCAATGATTTAAGCGAACCCGCACAGTCGAGACCGTAGCCCATTTTCAAAACCAAATTCGGAATAATCGAACACAAATTCGCATTCCCGTTGCGCTCGCCCAATCCGTTTATCGTGCCTTGAACCATCTTTGCTCCCGCCTTGACACCCTCCAAAGAGAGCGCGACTGCAAGCTCGCTGTCGTTGTGGCAGTGAACCCCCACGGGAATATCCCCGCATTCGCGCACCGCGGCAGAGGTTATCTTCGCAATCTCGTCGATCATCGAACCGCCGTTGGTGTCGCACAAAACAACAAACGACGCCCCGCCCCTTATCGCCGCGCGAAGCGTTTCGAGCGCGTATTCGGGATTGTCCTTGTAGCCGTCGTAGAAGTGCTCGGCGTCGTATATTACCTTGCGCCCGCGCCCGACAAGATACGCCACAGTCTCCTCAATCATCGCGAGATTTTCCTCCGCTGTCGTCTTGATTACCTCTTCGACGTGCAAGAGCCACGTCTTGCCGAAAATCGTTATGTATTCGGTTTTCGCCTCCAAAAGCAACGCCACTTGGTGGTCGTCTTCGACCGCCACATTCGCCCTGCGCGTAGAGCCGAACGCCGTTATCTTTGCGTGTTTTAGTTCGAGCTTGCCAACCTCTTCAAAAAAGCCCATATCGCGCGGATTCGAACCGGGCCAGCCGCCTTCGATGAAGTCGATTCCGAATATATCCATCTTTTCGGTTATGCGAAGCTTTGCCGAAACAGAGAGCGAAACGCCCTCGCATTGCGTGCCGTCGCGCAGTGTGGTGTCGTATATAAAAACTTTGTCTTTCATTGCTTTTTGCAAATTTTATGTTGCAGATTATATGCCGTGCTCGGCTATGTATGCGCGGATTTTCGCGGTGTCGGGGGCGGACTTCACATTCACAATCTTGCGCCCGAGCAGCGTTTCGAGCGATTCCGCCGTCGGGTGGACGCCTATCACGCGCTCGATAAGCTCGGGAAACTTCGCCGGACTCGCCGTCGAGAGCACGATTTTCGCGCCCTTGTGCGACAAATCCGCAAAGCCGCAGGCGGTGTGCGGGTCTACAATTTCGCCGTATTTCTTGTAGATTTCGGCGATTTTTTCGGCAATATGCGCGTCGTCCATACGCGACGCTGAAAAGTCGGGAACATCGAATTTTTCGAAAACATATCTGCCCGTCGCCTTGAATTCCCCCATAACTTCGCGCACTTTCGCCCCGTCGCGGCCGAACATAAAATACACGAACCGCTCGAAGTTCGAGGCAACCTGAATATCCATAGACGGCGCGCAACTCGGGCACACTTTCGCGACCTCGTAAACACCGCTTTCAAAGAGCCTGTAAAGAATGTCGTTCTGGTTGGTCGCGACCTTAAAACGGACATTTTTCAGCCCGCATTGCGCCGCAACCCACCCCGCCAAAATGTTGCCGAAGTTGCCCGTGGGCACAATGAATTGGACATTTTCGCGCTCTGAGGGTTCGAGCCTTAGCCACGCATAAATGTAGTATACACATTGCGCAAGTATCCGCGCCAAATTTATCGAATTTACCGCCGACAACCTCCACTTCGCCTTGAAGCCGACATCGCCGAAAATCTCCTTGACAATGGCCTGAGCGTCGTCGAACGTGCCGCTTATTGCAATCGGGAAAACGTTGTCCGCGCCAGTGCACGCCATTTGGCGTTCCTGCAACGGCGAAACGCGCCCGTCGGGATACAGGATGAAAATCCGCACCCCTTTTTTGCCCAAAAGCCCGTTGATAGCCGCACTGCCCGTATCGCCGCTCGTAGCCCCCAGCACATTTATCTTCGAGCCCGAACGCGCGAGCAAATACTCGTAGAGATTGCCCAAAAATTGCAGCGCAAAGTCCTTGAACGCGAGCGTCGGACCGTGAAAAAGCTCCAAGATGTAAAGACCGTTTTCGAGCTTTTTTAGCGGCGCAATCGCGGGATCGTCGAAATTCGAATACGACATCTCCGCGATTCTTTCAATGTCTTCGCGCGCGATGTCGTCGGCAAACAGCGAAATAAACTCCGCACAAAGCCGCGCATACGGCAGATTCCGCCACGCGTCGAGCCTGTCCGAAATGTCTGGAAATTTTTCGGGGACAAACAACCCGCCGTCGGGAGCGAGCCCTTCGGCTACCGCCTCCGAGAACGAAAGCGGCTTTGCGCCGCCTCTTGTGCTAACATACTTCATAAATGCCCTTGACACTATAAAAAAAAGCGCCGCGGTCAAGACTTTAAATCCGACCCGACGCCTTCAAAAAAACTTTCAAAAACTAATCGCCCAGATTAAATGCCTTGTGCAAGATGTTGGCGGCCAAGTCGGCTTCGGAGAGCGAAATACCGACCGAAATCTTGATTTCGCTCGTCGTAATAATCTGGACATTGATATTGTTTTCGGCGAGGGTCTGGAAGAACTTTGCCGCCACACCCGAGTGCGAACGCATGCCCGTGCCGATAACCGAGACTTTCGCGATGTCGCCCGTAATCGAGACCGTAGCCCCGCCGAGACTTTCGCGGATATTCGCCAAAACGCGCTCCGCCTTCGCCGCGTCGTCCTTCGATACCGTAAACGTCAAGTTCGCCTTGCCGCCGCGGCTGATATTCTGGACAATCATATCGACTATGATGCCCGCCTCGCCGAGGCTTTCGAATAAACGCGCCGCCAACCCCGGCTTGTCGGGGAGTTCGCTGACGGTGATTTTTGTCTGGTTTTTGTCTACCGCGACGCCGCTTATGACGACGTCCTCCAAAGAAGGAATTTCCGATTTCACTATTGTTCCTGGTTCGTTGTTAAAGCTTGAACGCACTTCGAAAACGACATTGTGCTTTTGCGCGAATTCAACCGAACGTGCCTGCATCACCTTCGAGCCCAGCGACGCCATTTCGAGAAGTTCTTCGTAGGACATTTCGGGAATTTTTCTCGCGTCTTTTACAATGCGCGGGTCGGCTGTGTAGACGCCGCTAACGTCGGTGTAAATCTGACAGAGGTCGGCTTTCAACGCCGCCGCGAGGGCGATAGCCGAAAGGTCGCTGCCGCCGCGCCCGAGCGTGGTGATGTCGCCGTCGCGCCCCACCCCTTGAAAACCTGCGACAATAACGACTTTGCCTTCGTCGAGACGCTGTAAAATGTCGCCGCCCGTAATTTCGGTAATGCGCGCCTTCGTGTGCGCAAAGTCCGTATAAATGCCCGCTTGCGCACCCGTGCGCGAAACCGCCTTCACCCCGAGCGAGTGCAACGCCATGGCAGTCAGAGCAATAGTCTCCTGCTCGCCGACGGCAAGCAACATATCCATTTCGCGTTCGTCGGGCGATTCGTTGAAAGTTTTCGCTCTGGCGATGAGATCGTTAGTCACGCCACTGCGCGCCGACACAACGACAACAACCCTGTTGCCCGCGTCGACAAAAGATTTTATGCGCTTTGCGACATTCAGAATCCTGTCGGTATCCCCGACCGACGTCCCGCCGTATTTTTGAACAATAAGAGCCATTGCTATCTATTCTTTCTAAATCTCCGTAATTTGAATCGAAACCCTCCCCGAGTCAATTTTATTTTTCGCACCCCAGCTAAATCGACAAACTTCCCGACATATAAAAAAATCCGCCCCACCCCTCGCCCATTCATAAAAAAAGCAAAGGCGCATTGACGCAGTCAATCGCCGCCAGTGCCCGTCATATAAAAAAATCGCCGCCAGTGCCCGTCATATAAAAAAATCGCCGCCGGTGCCCGTCATATAAAAAACTTGAAATGGGGTGAAGAATAGTGCAACCTTTGAGAGATATGATACCGAATGTACTGGCAGAAAGATACGCATCGGCGGCAATAAAAAACATTTGGAGCGCCGAGGGAAAGATTTTAATGGAACGCAACCTGTGGATTGCCGTAATGAAAGCGCAAAAGGAACTGGGCTTGGACATTCCGCAGGAGGCAATCGACGCCTACGAAAAAGTCAAAAACATAATCCGCGTCGACGAAATCAACAGGCGCGAAAAAATCACGCGCCACGACGTCAAGGCGCGAATCGAGGAGTTCTGCGAACTCGCGGGCTACGAACATATCCATAAGGGAATGACAAGCCGCGACCTCACCGAGTGCGTCGAACAACTGCAAGTCTTCGAGTCGCTCAAAGTCATACGCATAAAGGCTGCGGCGGCATTGTGGAAACTCTCGCAAAAGGCGCGCAAACACAAGGCGACAATCCTCGCGGCGCGCACCCATAACGTAATCGCGCAGCTGACGACATTCGGCAAACGTCTGGCGGAGTTCGGCGAAGACTCAATGCGCGCGCTTGAAAAACTCGACGAACTCATCGACACCTACGCCGTGCGCGGCTTGAAGGGCGCAGTCGGCACCCAGCTCGACCAGCTCACCCTCTTCGACGGCGACGCCTCCAAGGCAATCCTGCTCGACGAAAAAATCAGGAAACACCTCGGCATAAACCGCTGCGTCGGCGCGACGGGGCAGGTCTACCCGCGCACACTCGATTTCGAGTGCGTCTCGCGCCTCTACCAGCTCGGCGCGGGCGCGTCGAGCTTCGCAAAAACCCTGCGCATTATGGCGGGCATGGAACTCGCAAGCGAAGGCTTCGCCAAGGGGCAGACGGGCTCTTCGGCAATGCCGCATAAAATGAACTCGCGCAGCTGCGAGCGCATAAACGGCTTCCACGTTATCCTGCGCGGATATATGGAAATGGCGGCGTCGCTTGCGGGCGACCAGTGGAACGAGGGCGACGTCTCGTGCTCAGTCGTGCGCCGCGTCGTCCTGCCCGATTCGTTCTTCGCAATCGACGGCCTGCTCGAAACATTCATCACCATTATGAACCAAATGGTCGTAAACGAGGCGGTCATCAGAGCCGAGTGCGCAAAATATATGCCCTTCCTGCTGACGACAACCGTTATGATGAACGCCGTCAAAAAGGGAATCGGACGCGAAGACGCCCACGAAATAATCAAGGAACACGCCGTCGCCACAGCCAACGACTTGCGCGCGGGCAAAATCGTCGAAAACGACCTCCTCAAACGGCTCGCCGACGATCCCCGAATGCCGCTCGACGCCGCCGAACTCGAAGCAATCCGCGCTTCGGGCGAACACGCCACCGCCCTCGCCGAAGCCCAAACCGAAGACTTCTGCAACCGCGCCGACAAACTCGCGTCTCTCACTCCCGAGGCGGAAACCTACGAACCCGCCCCGATTTTGTAGGATAAAATGTTCAAAATCCTCAAAAATTGCCCGACAACAAAAGCGCGGCGCGGCACACTCCAAACCGCCCACGGGGACATTCAAACCCCCGTGTTTATGCCCGTCGGCACACAGGCGACAGTCAAGGGCTTAACCCCCGCGCAGATTGAGGACACCGGCGCGCAAATAATACTCGGCAACACCTACCACCTCAATATCCGACCAACTTCCGAACTCATCGCCCGCTTCGGCGGCTTGCACGGGTTTATGCAGTGGCATAAGCCGATACTCACCGACAGCGGCGGATTTCAGGCATTCAGCCTCTCCAAACTCCGCAAAATCTCGGAGGAGGGCATACAGTTCAGCTCGCATCTGGACGGCAAAAAACTCTTCATCAGCCCCGAAAGCTGCATGCAAATTCAGAAAAACCTCGGCTCGGACATCTGTATGGTTCTTGACGAGTGCATTCCCTACCCCTGCAAACGCGACGCGTGCATGAGGTCGGTCGAACGCACCCTGCGCTGGGCAAAACGCTGTCACGACGAATACCTGCGCCTGCAACTGCCCGAGGTAAACCGCCTCGCATTCGGAATCGTCCAGGGCTCCTGTTACCGCGATATCCGCCAGTTCTGCGCGGCGGAACTTTCGAAAATCGACTTCCCCGGATTTGCAATCGGCGGAGTCTCCGTCGGCGAGCCCGAGCCCGAAATGCTCTCGCAGGTCGGCGATTGCACCGAAATCCTGCCCGAAAACAAACCGCGCTACGTCATGGGCGTGGGCACGCCGCCGCAAATACTTAAAATGATAGCCTTGGGGGCGGATATGTTCGATTGCGTTATGCCGACACGCCTTGCAAGACACGCTTGCGCCTTCACACTCGACGGCGAAATAAACCTCAAAAACGCCCGCTTCGCCGAAGACCATTCCCCACTCGACCCCGAAATAGACAGCTACGCGTCGAACTTCACACGCGCCTATATCCGCCATTTGGTCAAGGCAAACGAAATGCTCGCGTGCACCCTCATTTCAATCCATAATATAAAATTCTTCCAAATCCTCACACAACAGGCTCGCGAACATATCATATCGGGCGACTTCGCCGATTGGAGCGCGAATTGGATTGCCCGATACACCGCAACCGACCAAAGTTAGCGGCAATACACACAAACACCACACACCTTTGCGCGCCCGACTTTCCCCACACGCGGCACATACATAAAACCCAAACGAAGGCATATAAAATGAAAATCAAATTACTCTCAGTCTCGAAAAACACCGCAATCGCGGGGGTCGATTTCGAATATGACTTCGCCGACGTCTACAAGTGCGCCGCAAAACTCTCCGAAACACTGCCGCAGGGAACTTCGAAAGCCGTCATATTTTCCGAGAACCGCCCCGAGTGGGCATTCGCCCTCTACGCCGTATGGATTGCGGGCGCGGCAGTAGTGCCCGTCGACGCCCAGTCGAACGCCGAGGAACTCGCCTTCGTGCTTTCCGATGCAACCCCCGAGGTCGTCTTCACATCCCGTGCAAACGCCGAAACCGCCCGCGCCGCGGCTGAAAAAATTTCGAGCGGCGCAAAAATCATAAATATCGACGAATTTTTCGCAAACGCCGAGTATAAAAACCCGCCCCTCTCCGCGACTGTCGAACGCGAAGATTCCGACTTGGGGCTCATCGTCTACACTTCGGGCACGACGGGCAACCCAAAGGGCGTAATGCTGACATTTGCCAATATGTACGCCAATATGAAGGCGGTCGCCGAGGCGAAATACTATTTCGAAAAAATCCGCGTCTTGGCGATGCTGCCGCTGCACCACATTCTGCCGCTTATGGGGACACTCATTATGCCCCTTTCGGTGAACGGCAAGGTCGTTATGCCGCGCTCGATTTCGCCTGAGGAAATCTCCGCCGCGCTTCAAAAACACAGCGTCGATATGGTAATTTCCGTGCCGCGCTTCTACGAGCTTCTGCATTCGAATATTATGGCGAAAATCAACCAGTCGAAAATCGCGCGGACAATGTTCTTCGCGGCAAAGACAGTCGGCTGCCTGAAATTCTCGCAAATACTCTTCGGCGTCATACACAAAAAATTCGGAGGCGCAATAAAGTTCTGGATCTCGGGCGGAGCTTCGCTCGACAAGAAGGTTTGGAGCGACCTCTGCACCCTCGGCTTCTCAGTCCGCGAGGGCTACGGAATGACCGAGTGCGCCCCCATCATCGCATTCCCGCGCATAGGCAACATCAAAATGGGCTCGGTCGGACAGCCTCTTAGCGGCATAGAAGCCCGCATCGTCGACGGCGAAATCGTCGTCAGGGGAGCAAACGTCACCTCGGGTTATTACCGCCGCCCCGAGGAAACCGCCGAGACCATACGCAACGGCTGGCTCTACACGGGCGATTTGGGCTATTTCGACGACGACGGCTTCCTCTTCATCACAGGCCGCCGCAAGGAAATCATCGTCCTTGCCAACGGCAAAAACGTCAACCCCGCCGAACTCGAAACAAACCTCCAACGCCAATGCCCCGATATCGTCGAGGCGGGCGTTTTGATGTATCAAAACACATTCTGGGCAATCATCAGGGTAAAACAGGAACTCGTCGACAAACTCGGCGCGGAAGGCGTCGAGGAACACATCCGCAATAACGGCGTCCTGCCCTATAACCGCAACGCCCCCACATATAAACGCATAATAAAAATCGCCCTCACAACCGACGAACTCCCGCGAACGCGCGTGGGCAAACTAAAACGCCACCTGCTCGCGGCATACATCGAAAACAAAAAGACACTTTCGGCCCGAGACAAATTGCCCGAGCCCGCCTCCCGAATCTATAAACAACTCAAAGACGTCCTCGCAAACCAGACTTCCGTCGCCGTCGATTGCGACGCCCATATGGAAATGGACTTGGGGCTTGATTCTCTCGGCAAAATTTCTGTCCAGTGCTTCGTGCAGGAAAACTACGGCGTAAAAATCGCGGAAAAGGATTTTCAGGATTACCCGACCCTGCGCCAGTTCGCCGAAATGGTCGAAAAAAACATGGATTCCGATTTCGACGGACAACTCAAAACCGTCTCTTGGGCGGACATCGTAAAATCGTGCGACGGCGCAAAGATCAACAAACCCAACGCCTTCCACTTCGCAACAATCTGGGCATTCAAAACCTTCGTAAAACTGCTCTACAAAGTGGAATATACGGGGTTGGAAAACCTGCCACGCGACGGCGCGGCAATACTTGCTGCAAACCACCAGTCCTATATCGACGGAATCTTCCTCGTCGGCGGCTGCTCAAAAGCCGAAATCTATAAAACATACTTCTTCGCAAAAATCCGCAATATAATAAAAAGCGGCGCAATCAGAAAGTTTGCCGATTTCAGCAACGTAATCGTTATGGACATAAACGACAACGTCAAGGATTCCATCGTAAAACTCGCCAAAGTCTTGAAGGACGGCGGCAGAATCGCAATCTTCCCCGAGGGAACGCGCACAAAAGACGGCGACGTCGCCGAGTTCAAGCCTACATTCGCAATCCTCGCCAAGGAAATGAACGCCCCCGTCATACCCGTGCGCATAAGCGGCGCATTCGAAAATATCCAGACGGGCAAAACCCTGCCCAAATTCGGCTCACATATCCGCGTCGATTACCTGCCCCCAATGGCCCCCAAAGACACCCAAACCTACGAGGATTTCGCCGCCGAAGTCCGCGCCGCAATTGTATCCCCCACCACCCCGACAAAATAACCCCCTCACAACGTCCAATTTGTCGACGGGGCTGCACTTCCTCCCGACGAAAAACCCACACAACCTTTCCACACCTTCCACCACCCATCCGCGACACAAGAGGACAAAGCGGGACTCTCCCTTCTACCCCGCAGCAGGTATTTTCCCCGCTCCGCGCAGCGCGAAAAAACACCATTAGCCCCGATACACGCAAAAAACATTGACAAGCCGAATCAAAAATACACCATATGGGAAATAATTCGGCGGCGGCTCAACCCCGACCGTCGACTTCGACCAGCCGATTTTGCGCCGCCCGCCCGATCCCGCGTTTTCGGGTCGACAAAAGGGGGTAAAAACGTCTCAAAAACGCGAAAAAATTGCCCCTAAAATTGGCAAAAAACGCATAAAAAAGGTCGAAAAAAGGCTCAAAAAAGCCCCGAAAATGCGTCAAAATCTCTGCCAAAAACGGCAAACCCGCGCCCGCGCGGGGTAAAAATCACCCGAACAGAAAACACTTTAACTCAAAAAAATTATGTTAGATAAAATCCTGAATGTAAAAGGCAAGGGCGTGTTCGTCCCCGGCAACGACATAGATACGGACAGAATCATTCCGGCACGTTTCATGGTGTGTATAACTTTTGAAGGATTAGGCAAATACGCATTCTACGACGAACGCAAAAATGCCGACGGCACAGATAAAAAACACCCCCTAACCGACCCGCGCAAACAGAACGCGAAAATCCTGCTTTCGGGCGCGAATTTCGGCTGCGGCTCGTCGCGCGAGCACGCGCCGCAATCGCTCTGGCACTACGGTTTCCGCGCCATAATCGCCGAAAGTTTTGCCGAAATTTTCTTCGGCAATTCTACGACGCTCGGCATTCCCTGCGTGTGCGCTTCGGGCGAAGATATCGCAAAAATCGCGGCGGCAATCGAAAAAAATCCCGAGGAGCAAATTGACGTAGATGTTGAAAATCAACAAATTACCTGCGGCGACATAAAAGTCGGGTGCTCTATGCCCGAAAACGCCCGCAACGCCCTGATTTCGGGCACTTGGGACCCAATCGCCGAGCTTATCGAAGCCGAAGACAAGACTGCCGAAGTGGCGTCAAAGCTTCCGTATTTCGGCAAATAATTCTTTGCGGGCGCGGCGCGTTTTGCGCCGCAAATCCGCTTCAATCAGCCTGCAATCCGCCAAATAAACGGCTTTGACGCCTGCGCAAAAAAAATGGACTTCATAATAAACGGTTCTGGAATTTTCATCTATCCGCTCGGGCTTTGCTCGATTGCGGCGTTGATGATTATAATTGAAAGATTGATTTCGCTGCGGGGCGAAAAGGTCATTCCGCGCAGAATAGAAAAGGCTCTATACGGGGGTGAGTTGCCCGAAGTAAAAGGCAATTCGTCGGCGGGTCGGATTGTGGCGTTCTACAAATTTTCAAATTGCGACGCGGAGGCATTAAAAGCGTTTGCATTGCTGGAAATCAACAAATTGGACAGAGGAATGTTCGTGCTCGACATCGTGATTTCGGCTGCTCCGCTGCTCGGACTGCTCGGCACTGTCGCGGGGCTTGTGAGTGTTTTTGCCTCAAACGACGGGACGCCGAACCCAGAATCGATTTCAAAAGGTGTTGCCCTTGCACTTTCAACGACGATGCTCGGTCTTTCGATTGCGATTCCCGCAATCATAGGCAGTTCTTTTCTCAACCGTAAAATCGACAAGCTCTCCGCGCGTCTGAACGTGTGTGCGGAACGCCTGTTAAACATAAAAGACAACGCGAAATGCAGATAAAAATGCGCAGAAAACAGGCGCAGGTAAACATTGTCCCGCTCGTGGACGTGTTTACGGCACTCATTTTCTTTTTTCTGCTGACGATGGACTTTAACGATGTTTATTCGGTAGACATCACCCCGCCCACGATGAAGTCTTCGACCGTTGAAAACGCCTCCGTCCCGAATGTGCTTGTTATCGCAAAAGACGGCGGCTATGCGCTCAACGGCGCGAAGACTACGCTTGCTGCGCTGCGCGGACAATTCGACAAAATCGCGAAATCCGACAACGCGGCGGTCATTGTTTATGCCGACGCACAAACGCAGCTTAAACTTCTGACTGACGCGGTAGACCTGGCGCGGCTTGCGAAAATCAAAAAGCTGAGTTTGCGCGCGTCGAAATAATTGGCGTGCGCGGATTGCCCGAAGTAGCGGCGCAAAAAACGCGGAGCAATCGGTTGGGTGGGTTCGCGTGAAGCAAGGCTTCCCGAAGGTTCGATTGCGTGACGGCAGGGTTTTGCGTTGTGCGATTGTGCGGCAGAAGGCTCGGTCTGTTGAGGATGGAAATATTCGAAAGTCGCGGGCGTAAAGTTCGGGTAGATTTCTTTAACTAAAAACAAAATTGCGAAGTTACAGGGGGGGGTGAGTGTTTTCCCTCGTGTATAAAGTGTCTAAAAAGTTCTTTCAAAAAAAGTAAAATCAAAAGTTTATGGACAATTTAAATATAATAGATGTGTGCGGAATTTTCGCACCCACTACTAACAACAATGGCGTTTTGCTCAATCCGAAAAGTGCGGGCAAAACAAAGCCCACAGACCCGTATGTGCCCAAGGAGCTTGTGCAGCGTTTCAACATCAAAAAGGGTCAATTTATTTTCGGCAAAGCGCATCAGGCGAGCGGGCACCAAAATCCGAAAGTGAGGTTTATTGAAACCATTGACGGTGTGCCGTGCATTGAGCGTCGCAAAATGGCGACATTCCAAAACCTCACAACGATAGCCCCGCGCAAAAAATTGAAGCTCGAAACAAAAGACGGACGGCTGACAAACCGTATAATCGACATTTTCTGTCCGATTGGAAAAGGCACGCGCGGACTTATTGTCGCTCCGCCGCGCACGGGCAAAACTACGCTTTTAAAGGACATCGCCCTCGGAGTGATAGAAAACCACCCCGAATGCCATCTGATGATTTTGCTTGTCGACGAACGTCCCGAAGAGGTGACGGACTTCCGTCTCGACGTTCCGCAAGCCGAGCTTTATGCGTCGTCGAATGACGAAGATATTTCAACCCACATCAAGATTGCCGACCTCGCCGTGGAGCGGGCAAAAAACCTTGTGGAAGCGGGGAAAGATGTGGTGTTGCTGATGGACTCGCTCACGAGACTTGCACGCGCACACAACTCGGCGAAGGCAAACAGTGGCAGAACGATGTCGGGCGGGCTTGACATTCGCGCCCTCGAACGACCGCGTCAGATGTTTTCCGCCGCGCGGGCAACCGAAGAAGCGGGATCGCTTACGATAATAGCCTCCGCGCTAATCGAGACGGGTTCGCGTATGGACGAGCTTATTTTTCAGGAATTCAAAGGCACGGGCAATATGGAAATGGTGCTCGACCGCAAGATTGCCGAAATGCGCATTTGGCCCGCGATAAACATTTCCGCCTCGGGCACGCGGCGCGAAGAGTTGCTGCTTAGTGAAAATGAGCTTGAAGCCGCAGCGTTCTTGCGTCGGGCTATGGCGGGTGCGAAGCCCGAAGTTATCGCCGAAACGCTCATCAGCCGAATGAAGCAGAGCCGAAATAACTCCGACTTCATCTCTTTGATACTCTAAAACGACTGAGGCCACCTCGATTGCGAATGTTTTTAATGTAGTGAAAGGGCGGATTGCCTACGGTAATTCCGCCTTTGGTTTTTAGATTCGCAATCGAGGCTCTCGGCTAAAAGACGGTTTTTCTTCGGACTCACGTACGTTTAGTACGCTACGCCTCGAAAAACGCGTCTTTTAGGACGAGCCTCAGCCGTTTTAGTCCAAGAACCTGAGCTGGTTCTAAGCCGATTCATAATGTAAACGAAACAAAGTTTCGTTTTTATAAAAAGGTGTTAGAAAAAGGATTTTACGAATGTAAAAAACTTTTTAGATTATAAAAGTTATGTGGGCGTTTGACAAAGCGGTATTGCGTAGCAATCCGCGTCGGTGCACGTCATATAAAAAAACTAGAACCAGCGTGTGAGCCTACTAAAAATGACTCGCGTTTGAACGTTGCGAAGCAACGACCCCGAAGGGGCGCGACGGGTTGCGTATGCAACCGCGCGTCAATGATGCCCGAGAGCGTTTGCTTCGACGAGTTTTTTATAATCAAAAAAAAGCGGAACTTTCGTTCCGCTTTTTCCGTAAATATAAAGCAGAGGCGCATTGCGAATGCAATCGCCGACGGTGCACGTCTTATAAAAAACTCGTCGGCGAAGCAAACGCGCCCTCGCCCGTTTTAGTAAGAGAAACGTGTTGACATATTTTTCATATCGTGGGAGAATTGCAGTGCATTTTACTAAACAAGAGAAAGGTTCTAACTATGCTCAAAAAAATCGACCACATCGGAATTGCCGTAAAGTCTCTCGACGACTCGATAAAATACTACGAGTCCGCACTCGGTCTTAAATGCGAAGGTATTGAGGAAGTTGCGGAGCAAAAGGTAAAAACGGCGTTTTTCGACCTCGGCGGCGTCCACATCGAGCTGCTTGAACCTACGTCGGAAGACAGTCCCATTGCAAAGTTCCTGGAAAAGAATCCGCACGGCGGAATCCACCACATTGCGCTAAACAGCAACGACATTGTTGCCGACCTCGCGAAAGCGAAAGGCGCGGGCGTTGTGCTGCTCAACGAAACGCCGAAAATCGGCGCGCACGCGAAGAAAATCGCATTCCTCCACCCGAAATCGACGGGAGGGGTGTTGACGGAAATATGTCAGGACGGCGGCTGCGACGGTTGCGGCTGCGGCAAGTAGAAAATCTTCAATAATAACAGGATAAAACGATGGCTATTACTAAAAAACAAATGGACGAACTTTTACAACGCCGTCAAAAAGCCCTTGACGCGGGCGGAAAATCGAAGCTCGAAGCGCGTCGCGCAAAGGGTTTGATGAGCGCGCGCGAAAGGATTATGGCGTTCTTCGACGAAGGTTCCTTTCAGGAATTCGGCATGCATGTTCAGCACGACTGCCACAACTTTGGCATGGAGAAAAAAGAGCTGCCGACCGACGGCGTCGTATGCGGAACGGGGCTTGTAAACGGGCGTCCAGTGGCGGCATTTAGTCAGGACTTCACGGTTTCGGGCGGCTCGCTGGGGGCAAACCACGCAAAAAAAATTGTCGACATTATGCAATTTGCCGCAAGAAACGGCATGCCCGTTGTGGGAGTCAACGACAGCGGCGGCGCGCGCATTCAGGAAGGCGTTGCCTCGCTTTCGGGCTATGCGCAGATTTTCCGCCAGAATGTTTCGTGTTCGGGCGTGATTCCGCAGATTTCGATTATTGCGGGCCCGTGCGCGGGCGGCGCGGCTTACAGCCCCGCGCTTATGGACTTCATCATTATGACGCAATCGAACTCCGACCTGTTCATTTGCGGCCCGCAGGTTATAAAAGCGGCAATGGGCGAAGAGGCAACGCTTGATATGTTCGCAACGGCAAATGCGCATGCAACGGTTTCGGGGAACATTCATCTTGTTGCAAAAGACGACTCTCACGCGTTAGAACTCGCGGCGAAGCTGCTTTCGTTCCTGCCCTCGAACAATATGCAGGAACCTCCGCACGACCTCTCGCAACCGCTCGTCCAGCAATACGACGAAGTGTTGAACGAAATAATCCCCGAGGGCGCGAACACGTCGTATAATGTAAAAGACGTGATTTCACGGCTTGTCGACAACGCCGACTTCTTCGAAATTCAGGAGCACTTTGCCAAGAATGTGGTTGTCGGGTTTGCCCGTATTCAGGGTGTGGTTGTTGGTATTATCGCGAACCAGCCGAACTTTAAGGCGGGGTGTTTGGACATCGACGCCTCGGACAAGGCGGCGCGGTTTATTCTAATCTGCAATTCATACAATATTCCGCTTGTGAATTTGGTTGACGTTCCGGGGTTTATGCCGGGGTTGGCGCAGGAGCGCGGCGGCATAATCCGCCACGGCGCAAAGCTGCTTTATGCGTATGCGGCGTCGACGGTGCCTATGGTGACTCTCGTTATGCGAAAGGCCTACGGCGGCGCGTATATCGCGATGTGCTGCAAGGATATGGGCGCGGACGTGATTTTCGCGTGGCCGACGGCGGAAATCGCGGTTATGGGCGCGAAGGGCGCGGTAAATGTCCTCTACGGAAAAGAGCTTAAAGCTATTGAAGACCCGAAGTTGCGCGCCGAAAAAGCCGCCGCGTATATGGCCGAATACAGCGCGAAATTCGAAAGTCCGTATCAGGCGGCAAGCCTCGGAAAGGTGACGGACGTTATCGAACCCGCGCAGACGCGCGGCGCGATTGCCATGGCGTTGCGCTCGACACTCTCGAAGCGCGCGACGACTCTGCCGAAGAAAAACGGCAATATGCCACTCTAATAAGAAAGGCGAATCTATGAATATTATGCTTTCGTTGATTCCGCTCAACCCGAATGCGTCGCAGATAATTTCGTTCTCTATTGCGGGCTTTTGCGTGGTTATGGTCGTGCTGTTGGCGATGTCCTCGATAACGGCGGTTATGGGCAAGTTCTTTGTGTTTGCCGAAAAACTCGCGGCGCAGAAGGACGCGCGGAAAGCCGCGGCAAGCGGCGCGGCGGCGGGCGCGAAAAGTCCGTTCCCCGCGGACATTCCGCCCGAGCATGCGTTCGTGATTTCGGCGGCGGTGGCCAGTGTTATGCCCGAGCTGCAAAAGGACGCGTCGGGCGAGCTGCTCGCGGTGCTTTCGGCGGCGGCAACGGTCGCCCTCGACGGAGACGAATGCAGGGTGGTTTCCTACAAGCCGATTGACGCGAACTATGCGCGTTTCGGACGCGAGCAGATTTTCAACTCGCGCAACTACACGCCCGCAAAAAAGTAGGCGGTTTTCGAATTTTTCAAGCTAAAACATTTTCAAACAAAAAAATAATAACCTCAAACAAAATAAGAAAAGGACAATTTATGAAAAAATTACGCATTACAGTTGACGGCAAAACGTATGAAGTGGAAGTCGAAGTTCTCGGCTCGAAAATCGCGTCGGTAGTTCCGGTTGCGGCTCAGCCCGCGGTTGCCGCTGCGCCCGTTGTGGCTGCCCCCGTTGTGGCTGCCGCCCCTGCCCCCGCGGCTGTCGCGCCCGTTGCGGCGGGAGCAAACGACGTGTTGTGCCCGTTGGCGGCAACCGTCAAAAATGTCGCCGTCAAGGAAGGTCAGGCGGTCAAGGCGGGCGAGCTGATTGTTATGCTCGAAGCAATGAAAATGGACACGCCCGTAAATGCCAACAAAGACGGAACGGTGACGAAGGTTCACGTTGCGGCGGGTCAGAGTGTTCAGGAAGGTCAGCCGCTCGTTTCGCTTGCGTAAGTAAAAATTTCCGCAAAACTAACTAAAAACATTCAAGCTATGTTAAACAGTTTGATGGAATTGGCTCTCAAATCGGGCTTTTGCTATATCGACTGGCGCATGCTGGTGATGTGGATGGTCGTGCTGGTGCTGATGTATCTGGCGGTTTTCCGCCAATACGAACCGTTGCTGCTCGTGCCGATTGCATTCGGCGCGCTGCTGGCAAACCTCCCCACGGAGGGCGTGCTCAACAAACCCGCGGGCTATCTGCTTTCGCCCACAGAGGGGATTGTTAAAACCGTCTTCGTGCGCGAAGGCGATGTCGCGTTTGTGCCGCGTATGATAAAGCATACGCCGACAAAAGTCTCGGACATCGTAAAGTCGGTCGAGACTGCGCAAAGCGACATTTCGGCGTTCTTTGCGGAGGTCGAAGACATAACTTCGGCGGAAGGCAGAAAGGACGCGTTCAAGAAAGCGAAGGGCATTCCAGACCTGATTGCGATTGTCTCCCCCACGCAATTCGCACCGAAAAAGGCGATTGAAGAGGCTCTCAAAGGAAAAAAATTCAATGTCAAGTTTAAGGGCAAAAACCTCGTCCTTAACGGAGACGACACGTTTGTCTGGGCGCAAGCCTCGGGCGATGTGACGGAAATAAATGCGACGGAGGGCGAGAAAATCCAAAACGGCTCGAAAATCGCGAACATTTACAGCGAGCGAACGGGCGGGTTGTATTACTACATCCAGATGGGCGTGCTGCTCGAGCTTTTCCCGCCGCTCATTTTTCTGGGTGTCGGTGCGTTGACGGACTTCGGCCCGCTTATAGCAAACCCAAAGACCCTGCTTTTGGGCGGCGCGGCGCAATTCGGCGTTTTCGCGACGTTTATGGGCGCGCTCGCGCTCGGGTTTACGTCGCCCGAAGCCGCGTCCATCGGCATTATCGGCGGCGCGGACGGACCAACCTCTATTTTCATATCGAACAAGCTCGCCCCGCATCTGCTCGCGCCGATTGCGGTTGCCGCATACAGTTATATGGCATTGGTGCCGATTATCCAGCCGCCGCTTATGCGTTTGTTCACAACCAAAAATGAACGCAAGATAAAAATGAAGAGTTTGCGCAAGGTCTCGCGTTTGGAAAAGCTGATTTTCGCGCTTATGGTCACAATTTTGTGCATTCTGCTTGTCCCCGACGTTTCGGCTCTTATTTGCATGTTGATGTTGGGCAACTTCATCAAGGAATGCGGCGTCTGCGAGCGTCTAAGCAAAGCGGCGCAAAACGAAGTCATAAACATAATAACGGTTTTTTTGGGAACGTCGGTTGGCATAACGATGACGGGCGACAGGTTCATTCGCGCCGAAACGCTCTACATTCTCGGGCTGGGCGTTGTGGCGTTCGGGTTCTCGACTACCTTGGGCGTGCTTATGGCGAAGTTTATGAATTTGTTCTTGAAGGAAAAAATCAACCCGCTCATAGGTTCGGCGGGTGTTTCGGCAGTGCCTATGGCAGCGCGTGTATCGCAGGTTGAAGGCGCAAAAGCCGATCCTTCAAACTTCCTGCTTATGCACGCGATGGGTCCGAATGTTGCGGGCGTTATCGGAACTGCGCTTGTTGCGGGCTTCTTTATTGCCACGCTCGGGCACTAAGCTACATATCTTAAACGAACGGCACGCGCCCTACTATACGCGTGCCTTCATTTTAAAAATACAAAACACACAATATTAAAACAATGAGTTATCAATATCTCACTCCCGAAGAGGCAGCAAGCCTCATTCAAAACGGTCAACAAATCGCATTCAGCGGATTTACCCCCGCGGGCGCGACGAAAGTAATCCCCTCGGCAATTGCCTCCAAGGCGGAAAAGGAACACGAAGCAGGAAGGGAATTCAAAATTGCCGTCGTCACGGGCGCATCGTCGGGCGACCTCTGCGAAGGCGTTCTGGCAAGAGCCCACGCAATCTACTACCGCACCCCGTATCAGACGAATCCAGACATCCGCAAGGGCGCAAACTCAAACGAAATCCGCTACACCGACCTCCATCTGTCGATGACGCCGCAATACATGAACTACGGCTTTATGGGCAAATTCGACTGGGCGATTGTCGAGGCCGCGGACGTCAGCGAAAACGGAGAAATCCTTTTGACGACATCCGTCGGCATCTCGCCCACGGGCTTGAAGCTTGCCGACAAAATCCTAATCGAGCTCAACGCCCACCAATCGAAAGAGCTTTACGGAATCCACGACATATACGAAACCGCAAATCCGCCGCACCGCCGCGAAATCCCGATTTACTCGGCAGGCGACAGAATCGGCGCGCCCGTTGTTAAAGTCGATCCGAAGAAAATTGTAGGCATTGTCAAAACCGACATGCCCGACCAAGTCTCGCCCTTCAAACCCAGCGATCCGATTACACACAAAATCGGTCAGAATGTTGCAGACTTCCTCGCCGCCGAAATGAAGTCGGGGCGCATTCCGTCGAGTTTCCTGCCCATTCAAAGCGGCGTGGGCAACATTGCAAATGCGGTATTGAGTGCGCTCGGCGAAAATCCCGACATCCCGCAATTCTGCATGTACTCCGAAGTTCTGCAAGACTCGGTTATCGACCTCATCGAAACCGGAAACATCAAATGCGCCTCGGCGACATCGCTTACCTGCACTGCCGCTAAAATCGACGAAGTGTATCAGAATATGAAGTTCTTTAAGGACAAACTCGTGTTGCGTCCGCAGGAAATTTCGAACAGCCCCGAAGTCGCGCGCCGCATCGGCATTATCTCGATGAACACGGCCATCGAAGTAGACCTATCGGGCAATGTCAATAGCTCGCACATCATGGGCAAGAACATTATGAACGGTATTGGCGGCAGTGGCGACTTCACGAGGTCGGCGTATTTGTCGATATTTACTTGTCCGTCGGTCGCAAAAGGCGGGCTTATCAGTGCGATTGTCCCGAATGTTTCGCACTGCGACCACTCCGAACACAGTGTAAACATTATTGTCACCGAAAAGGGTGTTGCCGACCTGCGAGGCAAGAGTCCGATGGAGCGTGCGCGTCTTATCATTGACGTTTGTGCCCACGAAGACTACAAGCCGCTGCTCAACGACTTCCTCAAAAACGTTCCCTGTGGGCACACGCCGCAGACGCTTTCGAAAGCATATGCTATGCACGAGGCGTTTGTTGCGGAGGGGGATATGCGTCTTGCCCACTTCTAAGTTAAAAGCAGCGAGGACACGTTTCTTTGGTGGTGGTGGATTATTTTAAATGTCGGGCACAGGCGCAAATTGCTTCGCAATGTTGCTTTGTCTATCCCCTACATAAGGCGTTCGCAAGGACGCCTTTTTTTTGTAAATAAATTCACCACCAAAGAAACGCTCTCGGGCATCATTGACGCGCGGTTGCATACGCAACCCGTCGCGCCCCTTCGGGGTCGTTGCTTCGCAACGCTCATTCGCGCTTCGCTTGTTTTCTGCCTCGAGCCTCGCTACTTTTAGCCAGCACCCACGGGTATCCTAAGCCGAAAAAATAATGTAAAAGTCTTTTTCATTCGAAAAATCCTTTTTACTTTAACAAACAGGTAAAGCGCATTGGCAAAGCCAATCGCGCCACTTCCGGAACATTTAAAAAACTTGACTTTAACAAACAGGTAAAGCGCATTGGCAAAGCCAATCGCGCCGCTTTCGGAACATTTAAAAAACTTGACTTTGGGGGAGGTTATTTGTTTCTTTTAGAAAGAATACATAGGCTGAGGAAGCGGTTTATGCGGAAAATTTCAAAGGGTAAACAGATGAAAGCTACAAAAAAATTCATTGCAATATTAACTATCGCCGCGTTTGCGTCGGGGCTTTGTGCCGCCAACAATGCGGGAAAGAATGCTCAGGGCAAAAAATACGACCAGCCCAAATATGAGTGGACAATCGAGACTCTGCCTGCGGGGAACAACAAGGACAATGCAAACTTTATGCGCTACAAAGCGGCAAATGCGAAGCTCGAAAAAAAGCCGATTGCCGTATTTATGGGCGACAGTATCACAGACCACTGGGCGACAAAAGACCCGGAATTTTTCGCAAAGAACAATTTTGTAGGCCGCGGAATTAGCGGTCAAGTAACGTCGCAAATGCTGGTGCGTTTCCGCCGCGATGTAATCGACTTAAAGCCCGAAGTCGTTTTGATTCTTGCGGGCACGAACGACATTGCGCGAAACGGCGGTTACATTGCGGAAGAAAACATTGTAGGCAACATAATTTCGATGTGCGAGCTCGCGAAGGCAAACGGCATAACGCCCGTAATTTGCTCGATTCTGCCCGCAGCGGAATATCCGTGGCGCAAGCAGGTTGTTTCTCCAAACGAAGCCGTCCAGCGCGTTAATGCGAAGCTCGCAGAATATGCGAAAGCAAACGATATCGTTTATGTCGACTACTATAAATCCCTCGACAACGGCAAAGGCGGGCTCGACTCCAAGACCGCAAAGGACGGAATTCACCCGACAATCGAAGGCTACAAGGTTATGGAAACGCTGGCGTTGAAGGGTGTGAAACAGGCGCGGCTTTCGCGGCTTAACATTTTCGAGCAGCTCTTCAACTAAGACGGTTGCACGGGCGCGGAGTTTGACGGGATTGAGAAGCTCCGCAGAAAGTCCCACAAGGCGAAAGCATTCCCCGAATTCGGGGAATGTTTTTTTGCGTCCGCGCGAACAATGAATATTGACCCGAAGCGAATATTGTTTTGAATGTTCGGCAATGAAAGTTTCGTTGAAGAGCGCGGCGGTTTCGGCGTCAATAATAATGGCGTCGCTGCCGATACTGTGTTCGAGCGCGATTTTTCAGGCGATGTTCTCGCAGACAAAAAATGCCGCAGCCACGCAATTCGAACGCGCCGAAATTATGGACGCGGTTGCTACCACCGCCGACATCTACCACGTTTGCGAAGTTATGTGGAGCGCGGACAGACGCAGATGCGACTCGATAAAAAAGACGCTTTTTGCGGAGCTTGAAAAGTTCGGATCCCCCTCGCTTACGGAACCTACTTTCGAGCGCGAAATACGCAATCAGGCGGATATGCACTCGCGCCGCAAGACGAAAGTTCCGCTGCTAAAATTCGGCGGAACGCTCGTTGACTGCGCCAACGCCGAAGACAAAGACGACCCTGTAAACGCGCTGCTTGAAACCCTCAAAATCCGCCTCGGCTGCGACTTCACGCTGTTTGCGAAGATGAACGACGACGGCGACTTTCTGCGCGTGGCAAGCACGCACACCGACACTGTGGGCGAAAACATTTCGGGCTCTTACATAACGAAAGCCTCTGACAATTTCCAGCGCGGGACAATAGCCGAAACGCTGGCATCGCGCGCGGAATATTTCGGGATATCGAACACGGCGTCGGGCACGATAACGGTCGACTACGTTCCGATTTTCGACGCAAACGGGAGGGTTGTCGGCGCGGCGCATTTCGGCACGCAAAAAAGCGCGGTCGACGAAGTTGCGAAATACATACAAGCCGTCAACGCCTCGAAAACCGTGCGGGCATGGGTCATAGACGAATCGTCGCCCGACAACCCGATACTCAAAATTTCGGACGCTCAAACCGAGGGTAATGTAAGTATAAAAGACGAAATTTCGACAATCCGCAAAAACGCCACCTACGAAATCATCGAAAAAAGCCGCGCGTTGAAATCGGGGCACGTCGGAACGGAGTTTTTTTCGCCCGCAAATTCGCGCAAGAAAACGCTGCTGACATACACGTACTTCCCGCAATGGAAATGGGTTATTGGCGTGATGTCGGAATTGCCCGAAAAATACGCCGCAGCCGAAACCGTGGCGCAGAACATATCGACGGCAAACCTCGAACCCGTCAAAACCGCGCTGATGTTATCGCTTGCTGCGACGCTCATGGCATTGCTGTTTGCACGAACGCCGTCGAAGAAGCTTGCCGCGTTGCTTGCGGCGACACAATCGCTATCGGACGAAACGCCCTCCGCCGCGCGTGAAAAATTCGACGCATTCGGCGCGGGCGGCAATGAGGGATTTTCGGAATTAAACTACGCCGCAGGCGCGTTGCAGGCTGCGGCCAAGCAGCTTGAACTCGCGCAAGTCGACATTCGCAACGACGCCGAAAACATTCTGCGGGCGTCGAGAACTTCGCAAAAGACCGTCGAGAAAATCGGGGGCGCGAACGCCGATTCGCTCGCGCAAATGAAGGCGGTTTCGCGGGCGGGCAAGAACATTTTAAGCTCTTCGAAAGCCCTCGACAAAACGACGGCAAATTCGTCGGACGAAATCAAAAAAGCGTTGAATTTAAACAGGGAATGCGAGAATGCGATAGATTTACTTATGCGCAAATACGAAACGCTTGCATCGTCGTCGAACAATGTTTCGAAAAAGCTGCGCGTAATAAACGAGAATGCCGAAAAAATCACAAGCCTTGTCGCGGCGATTGCCGATGTGAGTTTGCGAACGAACATGCTTTCGTTAAACGCGTCGGTTGAGGCCGAAAAGATAGGCGAAACGGGGTTGGGCTTTGCGGTGGTATCGCGCCAGATAAGGACGTTTGCCGACAAAACTTCGAAGGCGTCGCGCGATATACGCTCGATTGTGCTGCAAATGCAAAGTTCGGTGAACGCTGGCGTGATGGAAATGGACAGGTTCAGCGCAAATATGCGGCTTAACTCCGAAACGATTGTCGAGACGGCAAAGAAACTTTCGTTGACGATTTCAAACATCGAATCAATCGACCCGCAATTCGGGAACATATCTCAGATGATTGGCGAGCTATCGTCGGTTGCGATAAAAATCACGCAGACTATCGAAACGCTCACGCGAGAATCGGAGGAAATCGGCAAAACGCTTGCGCGGATAAACGCCCTAAACGCCTCTGCCGAACCCGCCGCGGCGGTGTTGTCCTTGACGGGGGCATCCGCCGAGCCTGCAAAGCGCGGAGGCAACCGCGTATGAACTATCCGATAAAAAAGCTTTCACTCGCCCTTGCAGCGTTCGTTATGGCGGTATCGTGGGCGGTTGCGTTCCTTGCTGCGGCAAACCAAACTTCGGCGGCAAAGGATTCTGCGCAGACGCAATTCGACAAAATAATACAACGCGCGGCAAAATCGCGCGTGGAGGACATGCTGCGCGTCTGCCAGATAATGCAACGCCTGAATGCCGCCGACTACGAAGCCGCCGCGACGGCAATCAAAACCGAGCTCTCGTCAATGGGCGCGGCTACGACGGGCGTAAAATATATATGGGCGAACAAATACCAGCAAAATGCCCCGTCGGATTTCCAGCATGCCGAAATCCCCGTGATAACATTCGGACAAACGTCGATATCGCCGGAACGCCCAGTGTCGAAAGAAGTAAAACGCCCCGCCCTGCAAAACAATGCGGCGATTGCGGGCATAATGAATGACACAAAAATAGACTGCCACTGCGATATTTCGATTCTCGTTAAGGCAACGGACTCGGGCGAACTGCTCAGGATTGCCACAACCCTCAAACACAACGGCGAACCGATGATTGGTTCGACGCTCGACGATACCGCCGAAACGTCGAACATCACCCGCACGCTGCTCGCGCACAAGACATACTACGGCACGCAAAAAATCGGCTCCATGGTGTATCTGGCGGTTTACGAACCGATTTTCGATCAATACGGCGATGTCGTGGGCGCGCTCGAATTTCTGAAAGGCTTTGCCGACATTTCGTATCTGTTCGACATGTTCGAGAACATAAGAATCGGCGAAGAAGGCACACTTTGGGGCTTGCAGCTAAACGGTGCGTCCGCCCCGACGCTCGTATTTATGCGCGAAACAAAGACGGGAGAATATCCGCCCGACGATGTCCGCAATCTGCGCGAGCTAAAAAGCGACTTCCCCGAAATTGTCGAGACGGCGGTCGAAACGGGCGACGGCAAAATAAGTTTCCGCAAAATATCGCCCGACAACGAAAACACGACGCACACGGACGTTTTCGCGGCGTTTTCGTATTTCAAACCATGGAATATGGTGCTCGGGATAACGGTTCATAGCGACAATTTTTCGGCTGGCGAGGAAGCGGTTTCGGCGGCGGTGGACAAGTCGCTGCTTATGCTTTTGTGTGCCGCTGCGCTCTTGTTTGCCGCGGGGATGGCGTTTGCCCACGCGGCGGTTCGCGCGGCGGGCGAGAACATTTCGGCAATAGCGCAATCCGCCGCCGCGTTGCGTAATGCGGACGAAAAATCCGCGCGCAAAACGTTCGCAGCGACAGCAAAATTTCCCGTCGAAATTTCGGAAATCGCCGCGATAAAATCGGCGGTTGTCTCCGCGATAAAATCGACGGCAATGCGGAACTCCGAACTCGGGAAAACGGCGGAAAACACGCGCGTTGCGGCGGCGGAAATGTCGGAGAAAGCCGAACAGGTCGGCGAAAACACGGAGTCCGAAATCGGCAAGCTCGCCGACTTGCAAAGTGCGCTTGCGTCGATAGAAAAAACGGCCGAAATTCTCAACGAGGCCGCGGAAAATACGGTATCGGGGCTTGATATGTCGATAGCGCAAATGAAGGGAGGCTCGTCGCTGCTGGCGAAGCTTGAAGACAATGCGCGAATGCTCATAGCCGATTCGCAAAATGTGGAATTCCAGCTCTCGGACATCAAGGAGCGAGCGGACAAAATCTATGCGGTTGTCAACACAATCAAACTCGTGGGAGAGCGCGTGAATATGCTTGCGGTCAATGCCGCCATGGAAACGGAACGCGCCTCGAACGCGTCGGCGGGCTTCAAAAGCATTGCGGCGGAAATCGGAAAACTCGCGGATTCGGTGTCGATTTCGGCGGCTCAAATTTCGGATATGGCGGACACTATGTGCAAGTCGGTGAATTCGGGGGTGCTCGAAATGAAGGAGTTTTCGCTTGTAATGCACAGTTGCCGCGACTCAATCAGAAACGTACGGGAGACAATTTCGGCGGCGCAATCGACAACGCTTGAAATCGCGCCGAAATTCGAGGAGCTTTCGCGCGGAATACGCGCCCACGCCAAAAACGTGTCGGAAATCGACAGCGGAATAGGCACTCTCGCAAGGAGGTCCGCCGAAACTCGCTCGGACATTGCCGAATTAAAACGCAACGCAAAAAATCTTACAGCGACTGCGGAAGCGATAAAATTGAAGCTCGAAAACGCTTCAAACGCGGATTGATTTTATCGCACTTTGCGCGGGAAAACGGGCGTTTTTTTCGGATAATAGGGAGGCAAAAAAAGCCTAAAATTCCCTATCGAGAGAGCGGTAGTTTATCGCCTCCAAGAGGTGGTGTGTTTTGATTTCGGCGGAGTTGTCCAAGTCGGCAATCGTCCGCGAAACTTTCAGGATTCTGTCCCACGCGCGGGCGGAGAGTCCGAGTTCGTTCATGGCCGAGACGAGCAGCGAGCTTTGTTCGGAAGTAAGAACGCAGAACTTGCGCAACATTGCGGAAGTCATATCGGCGTTGCAATGGATTTTGCAATTTTTAAAACGCTTTGCCTGCACTGCGCGGGCTGCAACGACGCGCTCGCGGATTGCTGCGGAACTCTCGGCGGGAGAGCTCGACTGGATTTCGTCGATGCCCAATGCTGCCGCCTCGACGTGAATGTCGATTCTGTCGAGCATTGGCCCAGATACCCGCGCCCTATATGCGCGAACCTGTTGCGGGGTGCACCTGCACCTGTGTGAGGTGCTTCCGTAATATCCGCATTTGCATGGGTTCATGGCCGCAACGAGCATAAATTTACACGGGAGTGTTATCTTGCCCGCCGCGCGGGATATCGTCAACTTGCCGTCCTCCATTGGCTGGCGCATATTGTCCAAAATAGAGCCGAATTCGGGCAGTTCGTCCAGAAACAAAACGCCGTTGTGCGCAAGCGAAATCTCGCCGGGTTTGGGGTTGGGGCCGCCGCCGGCTAGCCCCACTTTGCTGACGGTGTGGTGCGGAGCCCGAAAGGGGCGTTTGAATCGTCTGTTTTCGGCAATTTGCGTGAGTCCGGCGGCGGAATAAACACCCAGAATTTCCAAAAATTCGTCGTATGAAGGCAGCGGCATAATTGTAGGAATGCGTTTTGCAATCATACTTTTGCCCGAACCGGGAGGCCCGACCATAAGCAGATTGTGTCCGCCCGCGACCGCTACTTCAACAGCGCGGCGCACTTGATACTGTCCCTTGACATCGGCAAAATCTACGTCGAAGTTTTCCGAGGGGTCGGGCGCAAACGAATCTTTTTGTGCGACGATTTTTTCGAGCGCGATTTTGCCGTTCAGGAAATCGACGGTTTCGCGCAGGTTTTTAGGCGCGTAAACGTCGATACCGCCGACCAAACTCGCCTCGTATGCGCTGTCAAGGGGCATTATCACGCCCTTTTTGCCCGCCTTTTTCGCAAGCAACGCCATTGAGACACCGCCGCAGATTGCACGGAGTCCGCCCGAGAGGCTGAGCTCGCCCGCGATGATAAATTTTTCGGAAACCTCCGCGGAGACTGCGCCGAGCGACTGCAAAACGGCGATTGAAATGGGCAGGTCGTAAATGGGGCCCTCTTTCTTGATGTCGCCGGGGGCGAGATTGACGGTGGTCTTTGTTGTCGGCATTGAAAAGCCGCTGTTTGCCATGGCCGACGAAACCCTGTTTAGCGACTCCTTTACGGCGGCGTCGGGAAGTCCGACGATGAAGACTTTCGGCTCGCCGCTCTCGCCCGAATTGACCTCAATCTCCACAGGCAACGCCTCGACGCCGAAGAGCGCGCCAGAATGAACTTTTGAAAACATTTATTCAGTAAAATAAATTCGAAAAAAACACGCAAGAGTATATTTTGTGTTGCCAAAATCTTTTGACGCAGACACTCTCGCGGTATGGAAAACGGTGGAGATATTTTGGACGCACAGATAGCCGCTATCGCGGCGTCGGTGGTTGAAAAATTTTCGGCGGGCGGGGAAACCGTGGCTGGCGCGGAATCGTGCACGGGCGGCGCGGTAGCCTCGGCGATAGTTTCGATTGCGGGCGCAAGCGCGTGTTTTAAAGGCTCTGCGGTCTGTTATTGCGACGGGGCAAAACAAAAAATTCTCGGCGTAAAAGCTCGGACTCTAAAAAAGCATTTTGCCGAAAGCCGCGAATGCGCCGAAGAAATGGCTCGCGGGGCAATGGAGCTTTACGGCGCGGACGCTGCGTTTGCGGCTACGGGATTTCTGGACGCAAACACGGCAGGCAAACCGCAATCGCTCGCGGGAAAGGTCTTTGCGGCAATCGCACGAAAAAACGCGGACGGGGAAATACGGGTGAACGTCGAAAGACTCGAACTCGACCCGGCCGTACCGCGCAACTTCAACCGTAAAAAGTGTGTGTTGAAAATTCTGACAGCCCTTGAAAACATCGGCTGAAAACAGTCCGCTCTGCCGACACGCCAATGTCCGCGCGAAAAATCCGCGCCGAAAACGGGCATGCAAAAAAGTGTAAAAAAAAGCTTTTATTTTTTCCAAAAAAGTATTTTGTGGAACTCAATTTTTTCGCAAAATAGAAATGGATTTTTTTGAGTTAGCTGACTTACAAAAACATTTTGGAGACAACCACGTTGTAAACGGCGTAAGCTTCGCCGTCAGACGCGGCGAAGTCTTCTCTTTGCTCGGGCCCAGCGGCTGCGGCAAAACGACTATTTTAAGAATGATTGGCGGCTTCGAAGAACCCGACAACGGAAAGATTTTTCTGGACGGGCGCGAAATTACAAACCTGCCGCCGAACAAGCGCAAAATCAATACGGTCTTCCAAAACTACGCGCTGTTTCCGCATATGTCGGTGAGCGACAATATCGCGTTCGGTCCGAGAACTTCGGGGATTGCCGAAAAGCGCGTGCAGGAAATGGTCGACAATATGCTCGACATAATCCGCCTCAAAGACCTCGCAGACCGCATGCCCGACAACATCAGCGGCGGACAAAAGCAGCGCATCGCAATCGCAAGGGCTCTTATAAACAACCCGCACCTTTTGCTGCTCGACGAACCGCTCGCCGCGCTCGACCTCAAACTCAGGCAGTATATGCTTTTGGAGCTTGACCGAATCCACGATGAAGTGGGCACGACGTTCATCTATGTCACGCACGATCAGGGCGAGGCGATGAGTCTTAGCGACCGCATCGCCGTGATGAATAGCGGCAAAATCGAGCAGATAGGCACGCCTGCGGAAATCTACGAGAACCCGAAGACGAAATTTGTGGCATCGTTCATCGGCGACACAAATTTCTTCGACGGCGTGGTTATGGACTCGATCGACTCCGAATACACAAGAATAGACATGAAGGGGTTGGGCGAATTTCCGTCATATAACGAAAAAAAGCTCGCGCGGGGAACAAATGTCACGGTAAGTATCCGTCCCGAAAAATTCTCTATTTTTATGAAAAAGCCCAGCGAAAACCTCAACGCCTGCGAAGGCCGCGTGGAGGACATCGTCTATCAGGGCGCGCAAACGCGCTACTGGGTGCGCGTGAAGGAACACCGCATAAACATTGTAATGCAACACAACCGCTGCTCGCTCGACTTCAAACAGCCGACGTGGGACGACAACGTATGGATTGCGTGGCACCGCGACGACGTTACGGTTTTGGAATCAAACTCGCCCGATTAGGGTTTTTGTCAACGGATATGGTCGGTAGAATAACATCGGGTCGTTTTAACACGAGGGGCAAGATTCCGTTGCCCGAATTTTTGCTGAGCGCGCCATCGGTGTTGTGGCTAGTGTTCTTTTTTCTGATTCCGTCGTTTTTGGTTTTCGCAATCGCATTCAAGACCGCCGATCCGTCGGGCGGCATTGACGACACTTGGACGCTCGAAACAATCAAAAACATCCTGCGCAGGGAATATATTTCCGTCTTGTGGCGCACAGTGTGGGTAAGCGTTGTTGTGACGGCAATATGCCTGATGCTATCGATTCCCGTGGCATACTGGATTTCGCGCCAGAATCCCAAATACAGATACTGGTATTTGCTGGCGGTGATAATTCCTCTTTGGACAAATTTTCTGATTAGAATTTTTGCGTGGCGCATTCTGCTGAATCCGGAGGGGATTTTGCGCCGCAGTCTGATAGCAATCGGCGTTCTGCCCGAAGACGTGTTTTTGTTGAACAACATCGGCGCGGTGATAATAGTAACGGTTTACACGTGTCTGCCGTTCGCGATTCTGCCGATATATGCGGCGGCGGAAAAATTCAACTATTCGTTGCTCGAAGCCGCTCAGGATTTGGGCGCATCGCGCTTCAAGGCGTTCCACTCGGTATTTATACCGGGAATCAAGCGCGGAATATTCACGGCAATTTTGGTGGTGCTGATTCCGTCGATGGGCTCTTATGCTATTCCCGATTTGGTCGGCGGCGTCAATGGCGAAATGCTCGGCAACAAGATTGCCATCAGGGCGTCCGCCTACCGAAACCTTCCAGAAGCGGCAGCGTTGGCGGCCATGCTTTCGCTGATAATAACAATACCGGTGCTGCTTTCGATGATAAAACAAAAACGCCTTGTTAAAACGGCTTCGGCGGTCAAAAACGCGGCGGGAGGGGTGTCGAAATGAAGGTGAATTCGCGCTTCACGTCGCTGTTTATAACGATTTTCGTTATAATATTCATGTATTTGCCAATCGTTATGCTCATAACGATGTCCTTTAATTCGTCGCGCTACGGCGGAAAATGGACGGGCTTTTCCCTGCGCTGGTACGAGGCGTTGTTCAAGGACCACTCGGTGATAAACGCTACGATGAACACGCTGTTTGTGGCGATTGCCGCAACCGTTTTTTCGACGATAATCGGCACTCTCGCCGCGTGGGTGCTTAATGCCTACAAAAACGACAATATGCAGAAATTGCACTACGGGCTTATCTACGCGCCACTGGTTGTCCCCGACGTGCTGATGGGCATAAGTCTGCTGTTGATGTTCGTAAGTTTGAAAATCGAACTCGGGCTTACGACGGTCATTATGGCGCACATCACATTCTGTGTGAGCTATGTGGCGTTCACGGTGCTTGCGCGCTTGCAGGATTTCGACTTCAACCTGATTCAGGCGGCGGAAGACCTCGGGGCAAGCCAATTCAGAATTTTCGTAAAAATCATACTGCCGCTGCTCTTCCCCGGCATCGTGGCTGGGGCGATGATGGCTTTCACGCTGTCGATGGACGACTTCGTGGTCACGTTCTTCGTGGGCGGCCCGGGCAGCACGACGTTGCCTGTAAAAGTTTACAGTATGATGAAACACGGCCCGCCCGCGATTATCAACGCATTGTCGGTCGTGTTTATGGCGGTCACGTTCACCGTCGCCATAGTGGGTAATTTATTGATGCGCAAAAAAACATCATAAAACGAACTCAACGGAAATGAAAAACATCACAACTAAAATGCTAACGGGCATAGTTTCTATGCTCACTTTGTTAATTGTGGGATGCGGGCCGTCGCAGCCCGTATTGAACGTATACACTTGGTCGGACTACATCGACGAAGAATTGGTCTCGGCTTTCGAGAAGGAGAATAACTGTAAAGTTATCATAGATACGTTCGATTCGAATGAATTTATGTACTCCAAGCTTAAAGCGGGCGCAAAGGGTTATGACATAATCATTCCCACCAGCTATATGGCGAAGCTGATGTTCGAGCAGAACATGATTGAAAAGCTCGACCTTTCGAAAATTCCGAATTCGAAATACATCGACAAGATTTATCTCCAAAATCTCGCCTTCGACAAAACAATGCAATACAGTATTCCGTATATGCTCGGCTACACATGCATTGCCTACAACAGGGAAAAGCTCGGCAAGCTCGACAACTCGTGGAATGTATTCTCGCGCGCCGATCTCAAAGGCAGAATGACGCTGCTTGACGACTTCCGCGAAACAATCGGCGCAGGACTGTTCTTCACGGGCAACAAAATCAACTGCTGTGATCCCGACGCTTTGCAAAAGGCAAAAAAACAAGTTATCGAATGGAAAAAGAACCTCGCAAAATTCGATAACGAAGTCTATAAAATCGGCATAACATCGGGGGAATTCCTCGTAGTTCAGGGGTATAGCGGCGACATTCTCCAAGCGATATCGGAGGCAAAGCACCTCGACCTCATGATTCCGCGCGAAGGCGTTTCAATCAGTTGCGACGATATGGTTATTCCCGCGACATCGACAAAGAAAGACCTCGCCTACAAGTTCATCAACTTCATTATCGAGCCGAAAAACGCGGCAAAGAACATGGCATACACCTGCTATTTCGCGCCCGTTCCCGAAGCGAAAAAGTATGCGAAGGACATCGATTTTGAGCGCATTTTCCCGAAGGTACTTTACACTACGGGACAGCTCATTCAGGATATGGGACAGAACAACAAAAAGTTCACCGAAGTCTGGAACGAAATAAAAATGGACAAATAAACGTCAGACCAAAGAACGAAAAAATAACGGGCTATCCTTTTGAATAGCCCGTTATTTTTTACAATTCAAAAACTACTTTTTGCAGCAGCCTCTTTTAGCGCAAGGTTTTTTTGTGGAACACGCCTTTTTTGCACAAGGTTTTTTTGTGGAACACGCCTTTTTTGCACAACCTTTTTTAGCGGGGGCTTTTGCCGCCTCTTTCTTGGCAGGGGCTTTTTTGGCTGCCACCTTCTTTACGGGAGCCTTCTTTGCCGCCGTTTTTTTAGCGGGGACTTTTTTAGCGGGTGCTTTTTTCGCAACCGTTTTTTTTGCTGCCGCCTTCTTTTCGGGAGTTTTTTTTGCAGCCGCTTTTTTTGCGGGCGCTTCTTTCGCTACTTTTTTTGTTGCCATATTATTTTATCTTTTGTTCGTATTTAACATTGCCCCCGAACGCAATTCGTGATTCCACTCGGGAGATTTTTTGCAATGAAATTCGTTTGAAAAGAAAGATAAAATCCGCGAATCCCCTGCCATGCCGCGGAAACAAAGTCTCGACGCGTTTTTGCGCGTCCAACCGCGCGGGGGAACAAAACGTTCGACGATTCGGGCAAGGACGACGAAACCACCGCGCCCCGAAAAAAATCCGACAATCCCGAATGTCCGAAAATCATAATTCTATAAAGGTTATTGGCAACGACTTATTTTTACCTACAAAACCAATATATCAGGCACCGCTACATTTTTGCAACACTAAAAATAAAAAATTTTTTCAACTGCGCGCGTTTTTTTGCAGTATTTGTAGTTTAGCGCAACAGCGGTGCGTTGTCGACGGATTCGACAATTGCGCCCTTTTGCATTTTATAACCCGCAAAAAAATCGCGCGCGCCCATAGCTTTTGCGCACGGTTTTTGAATCGAGGCGAAAACAACTGCACCCTCGGAACACGCTATTTTAAGCCCGTCGGAAGACGCCTCCAAAATTTCACCCGCGCGGGGAAAGGATTTCAACTCTTCGCAAATACGCGAGTCGAAAACTTTTATTTGGTCGTTTTGATAGTGGAGAATTCCGAAGCCGAATGCGCGGATTCTGTTAAGCAAAGTGCGCGCACTATGGCGGAAATCGAGCCGCGCGTCGTCTTTGCAAAGCTTGCGGGAGTATGTTGCGAGAGCCTTGTCTTGGGCTGAGAAAGCAAGTTCGCCGCGTTCGAGAAGAGGCAAATCGCGACGCAGAATTTCGACGGACGCCTCGGAGATTTTTTCGCGCAAAGTTTTCGAACTGTCGCAATCGTCAATCGAAACGCGTTCGATGTCGGCGACGTCGCCCGCGTCCATTTCGCGCGAAATCTTCATAAGGGATACTCCCGTTTCGCGCTTGCCGAGCGCGATTGCGGTTTCAATCGGCGACGCGCCCCGCAACTCGGGCAGCACGGAAGCGTGAAGATTAAGACACGGATATTTCCCGAAATTCAGGATATTATCTTTTAATATGTGTCCGTATGCCATGACAAGCGCGAGCTCCGCGCCCAACTCCCGCATGCGTTCGACTACCGCCGCATCGGGCTTGCCCGCGGGGCGCAGAAGCTCTATCGAATTGTCCAACGCCCACTGCGCGACGTCGTTCGGGGAAAGACGGTTGCCCCTGCCCTTTGGTTTGTCGGGATTGCTTACGACGCAGACAAGCTCGTGGGTGTCGCGCAAAAATTCGAGCGGTTTTATTGAAATTGCATCGGACGAAAAAAACGCGATTTTCATTTTTGCGAGGGAGAAAAATTAGGATTTTTTCTTGGCAAGACGCTCCTCGGGCGTCTGCGAAACTTTGCCGACAAGTTCCAGTTTCATTGCGACGCCGCCGAGTTTGAACGCATCGCGCAAGCCGTTTGCGAGGTAGCGTTTATACGCCTGTGTGATTGCGGTTTCGCTGTTGCAATACATACGCACCGTCCACGGGCGGGATGAAACCTTGACTGCGTAATAGACTTTGAAACGTTTGCCCGATATGTAGCGCGGCGGATTGAGTTCGACGAGTTTTTTGATTGTCGAATTCAGTTTGCCCGTCGAAACGTTCGAATTCATTTTGGCGAACATTTTGAATGCCGCCTCGGGCAGTTTGTCTACGCCGCTGTCGGATTTTGCCGAAACGAAATAAATGCGGCTGTCGCCAATCGACGGAAGGGCATCCTTGACGGCGCGTTCGAACGCCTCGCCGAACTCGCGCAGGTTTTTATAGTCGCCGAGTGTCGACTTGCGGAACATTTCGACGGCATAATCCCACTTGTTGACGACGACAATCACGGACGCACCCGCCTCGATAATTTCGCCCGCAAGCCGCTTGTCGAGTTCCGAAACGCCCTCCATTGCGTCTATCACCAAAAAGACGACATCGCACGCGGAAATAACCTTGTGTGTTCTCAGCGAAGAAAAGTAGTCGAGGGAAGTGTTTGTTTTGCGCTTCACGCGCAGCCCCGCGGTATCGAACATACGGAACTTCATTGTGCCGCCGTCTTTTGTGGGCACGTCGATATCGCACTTTACGCTGTCGCGCGTAGTGCCCGCAACGTCGCTTACAATGAGGCGTTTTTCGCCGAGAAGGCAGTTTAGAATGGAGCTTTTACCGACGTTCGGGCGTCCCGCGACGCAGATTTTTATGCGCTCGGGGTCTTCCGCCGCCGCGCCGTCGTCGAACTTGCCGTATTTGTCTTCGAGGTATTCCACAAGCGCGTCAACACCCAAGCCGTGTTCCGCGGAAAGCTCGAACACGCGTTTGAAGCCGAGAGAATAGAATTCGGACGCGGAATCGCCGTGCTGGGGCAAATCGACTTTATTGACGGCAACGACAACGTCCTTTCCCGATGCGCGGAGCATTGCGGCGATATCGTAATCGAGCGAAGTCAAACCCGTCTGCAAGTCGACGACAAGCACTATTGTGTCGGCGGCGGCGATTGCGAACTGCGCCTGTTCGTTAGTGGCGTCGGCGATGACTTTTTCGGTCATCTCGGGCGTTGCGCCCATACCGCCGGTGTCCATAAGAATGAGCGAATCGGAAAGGCGTTCTACGACGACGTCGCGCGTGATGCCGGGTTTGTCGTGCACAATCGAAACCCTGCGCCCGACAAGTCTATTGAAGAGCCGGCTCTTGCCGACGTTCGGACGCCCCACGAGCGCGACGCTTTTTGCGATGTTTTCGTTTACCTGCGGCATTGAAGTTTATCCAAAGCGGTTTTCATTCTCTCGGCCGCCTCTACGAGGTTTTCGTAGCTGGTCGAGAAGCTCGCGCGCACAAAGCCCTCGCCGTCCTCGCCGAATGCCGAGCCCGGAACGACGGCGACTTTCGCCTCGTTCAAAATGTATTTGGCGAAATCCATTGACGACATTCCGAATCTGCGCACCGACGGGAACGCGTAGAACGTGCCCTTTGGCAGGTGGCAATCCATGCCCATTTCGTTGAATTTGCCGACGATGAAGTCGCGGCGGCTCTGATACTGCTCGCGCATATGAAGCATCGACTTGCGCCCGTTGCGCAACGCCTCGACCGCCGCCTCCTGCGAGACGATGGGCGCGCACATAATGGCATACTGGTGGGCTTTCATTGCGCCCTCGATAATCTCCTTGGGGGCGCACGCATAGCCGACTCTGAACCCCGTCATTGCGAACGCCTTCGAGAAGCCGTGCAGGAAGACGCAACGCTCCTTCATTCCGTCAATAGACGCTATCGAGACGTGTTCGCCATCGTAGGTAAGCTCCGAATAAATTTCGTCGCTGATAACGAGCATATCCTTTTCTTTGGCGAATTCCGCCAGAGCCTCCAACTGAGGGCGTTCGGCGACGCCGCCTGTGGGGTTTGTCGGAAAGTTGAGCATAATCGCCTTGCAACCGGGCTGCCACGCCTTTTTGACCTCCTCGATATTGAAGGAAAAATTGTCCTCGGGGCGCGTTTTTACCGCGACGGGGATTCCGTGCGAAAGCTTGACGCTGGGCGCGTAGGATACGAAGCACGGCTCGTGGTACAGAACCTTGTCGCCGGGGTTGATAATTGCGCGCAAAACGCAATCCAACACTTCCGAAACACCGACTCCAACCAAGATTTCGCTTTCGGGATTGTAGGAGATTTTGAAATTGTTCTCGACGTATTTCGCGATTTCGTTTCTGAGCGAACGCAAGCCGAGGTTGTCGGTATATGAAGTCTTGCCGTTTTCGAGCGCAAAAATGGCGGACTCTCTGATATGCCACGGCGTGACGAAGTCGGGCTCGCCTATGCCGAGCGAAATTGCGTCTTTCATAGTGGCGGCAATGGCGAAAAATTCCCTGATTCCCGACTTGGGCAAATCGAGAACGTGGTTTGCTATAAATCTTTTTGGATTATTCATAATGAAAAATACTCTATTCTACGGCGAATAAATAAGCCTGTCCTCCGAGACGGGTTCGCGGCGGATAATGAAGCCCTGATTTTTATACGTTTTCAGGAAGAAGTGTGTGGCCGTGGAATTGACGCCCTTGATTGTGGCGAGTTTTTCGTAGACGAAGCTTGCAACGTCTTTGAGCGAATCCGCCTTGACGAACAAGAGAAGGTCGTATGCGCCGCTCATAAGGTAGCACGAATCGACTTCGTCGAACTTGCTTACGCGCTGCGCGAGGCGGTCGTAGCCGCCGTCGCGTTCGGGCGCGATGCGCAGTTCGATTGCCGCGTGAACCTTAGACTTCTCCGCGTCGGCGTTGATTACAGGACGCCAGCCCAGCAAAATACCCGCGTCGGTAAGTTCTTTGAGCTGTCTGTCGAGTTCCTCTTTCGTAAGGCCCAGAATTTTGCCCATTTGCTCGGTCGAGAGCGCCTCGCCGTCCAACATCAATTTTAAAAGTTTTTGCATAGTTCCATATTGATATTTATAAAATTTTTTTAAAGTTCTTTTTTCGATTTTTTGCGGAATGCCGCCGCCGCTTTGCGGGGCTGTTTTGCGGCCGTCGGGCGGCGGGGGGCGGACGTTGGCGCAATCGCGGTATTGCGAACCGAAGTTAACCGCGCAATTTTACCACAATCAGCTCGGGCGAACGGCTGTTGGCGGGGTCGGTATACGATTCGTATGCGCCGAAGTTTTCGCGGACGAAATCGCGCACCGCTTCGAACTCCGCCATTGCGCCCGAATGCGCTTTGTAGCACAAAATGCTTAAAAGGCAATGGGATGTATCGGCAAGTTCCGAAGCCGCCGCCAATGCCGCAAGTGTAGTTTCGGCGCGAGTGGCTATCGACTTGTCGGAATTGGGCAGCCACCCCAAATTAAAGAAAAAGCAGTTAATTTTTCCGCGTTTGTCCGCGCCCAAAACCTGCGCCATATTTTCGTGCCCCGTCAGCAAAAGTTCGACTTTTTCCGCAACGCCGCGCGACTCTAAAAGTCTGCGCGAACGCTCCAATGCCTCGGGCTGGACGTCGAAGCCGTAGACTTTTTCGCAACCGTCGAGCGACGCCAAAAAAAGCGCGTCGCGCCCGCCGCCGAGTGTGGCGTCGACCGCCGTTTTTATTCCGCCGAATTCCGCTGCAATTTCGTGCGATTTTTCCGTAAAATTCATAAAAAAAAATGCGCCCCAAACCGATATTTTGAAGGCGCGTTTAAAATTCCGTTTTTGTTTAAGCCAAACCCCGAACCGAAGGGGCTTCCATAAATTCGAGCAAAATTTTAATCACGCGCGAATCCGCGTCGGCCCGCTTGTGCAGCTCCGCAATCGCGTTCGGTCGCGAGAGATGGCTTTTGTAAATGATTTTGAACGCGCTGAACGCGATGTCGATTTCTTCGACGGTAAAGCCGTTGCGCTGCATATTTATCTTGTTTATCGCGCGGACTTCCGCTGGGTTGCCGTCCGAAATGAAGAACGGGGGAAGGTCTTTGACCTGTTTTGTGAGAGAGCTAATCATTGCATACTGGCCTATGCGCGAGAACTGGTGCGCGCCGGTCATACCCGCAATCACGACGTGGTCGCCGACTACGACGTGACCGGCCAAGCCCGAAAACGCGCTCATCACAATGCGGTCGCCCAAAACGCAATCGTGGGCGATATGGCTGTATGCGAGAATGTTGTTGTAGTTGCCGACGATAGTCGTATTGCCCTCGGCTGTGGCGGTATGAACCGTAGTGTATTCTCGGAACACGTTATTGTTGCCGATTTTCAGCCCGGGGTTGCCGCCGACATATTTCAAGTCGTGCGTTTTGCCGCCGATGAACGCGTAGGGGAAAACTTCGTTGTTCTCGCCCATAACTGTGTTGCCGTCAACCGTGGCGTGGTGTCCGATTTTTGTCCCCGCGCCGATGTTAACACTGCCGCCGATGTAGGCATACGCGCCCACTTCAACGTCGTCGGCGAGAACCGCCGAGCTTTCCACAATAGCCGTTGGATGAATTTTTGCCATATATAAAATTTTTGTATTGCCGCTTTTATTTGCGCCGAAATGCCGCGCGTCTTTTGCCGACTTTCCCCGTTCCGATTCGGGCTACGGGGCTTCGTTGGCATCCATAATCGAGAACATCAATTCCGCCGAACTCACAACCGAGTCCGCAACCGTGCACTCGACTTTCGCGCAAATGATTTTGTCTCCCCTGTTTTTTGTAATGACGCCGTGAATGCGGAGCTGGTCGCCCGGCTTTACCGCCTTGCGAAACTTCACCTTGTCGGCACTCATAAAGAATGCGAGCTTGTTTTCACAGTCGATTTTTTTGAACATCAAAATGCCTGCGGTCTGAGCCATTGCTTCGAGCTGCAAAACTCCGGGCATAACGGGATTGCCGGGGAAATGCCCCTGAAAATACGGTTCGTTCACGGTCACGTTTTTAATGGCGACGATTTCCGATTCGTTTTCGATTTTCTCGACGCGGTCGATGAGAACGAACGGATAACGGTGCGGAACTAAATCCATAATGCGGCGCGCATCGAGTGTAGTCTCGGTCGAAACCACGACGTTTTTCTTTTCGGCAACCGCGCTCTTTGCCGCCGCGGGCTTAGCCGAACCCTTCGTGGCTGCCGCCTTGTATTTTAACATTTGCTGGTAGATTTCGGACGTGAGCCGGGCGTTGAGCGAGTGTCCCGTGCGCACCGCAATGATATGGGCTTTGAGCTTTACACCCAAAAGCGCGATGTCGCCGATGATGTCCAATATCTTGTGGCGCACGAACTCGTCCTTAAAGCGCAGCGGTTCCTTCGAGAGAATTTTGTCGCCCTTGATTACAATTGCGGAATCGAGGCTGCCGCCCTGAATTTTGCCGATTTTAAGCAGAGGCTCGATGTCTTCGTAAACGGTGAAAGTGCGCGCGGGGGCAATTTCGCGCTCGAACGTTTCCGGATCGATGTCGACTGAAAGGTGCTGGGTGTGGGTGCGGCGGTCGTCCGTCGAAGTGCAGGTGATTTTGAGACCGTCGGGATTGGGCAATGCAATTACGGAGCGAACGCCGTCGGAAATCGAGACGGGCTCGCGCAATTCGAAAACTTCGCAGTCGGCGTCCTGTTCCACCGCCCCCGCTTCCGACACCATTTCTACAAACGCCTTTGCCGAACCGTCCATAATGGGAGGTTCGCCCGAGTTCATTTCGACAATGCAGTTGTCGATTCCCATACCAGACATTGTAGCCATGACGTGCTCGATTGTATGGAGCTTGACGTGCCCCGAAGTAACGCCCGTGTTACGCACCAAGTCGGACGAAATAAGCGAGATGTGCGGGCGCACTTCGGGCTTGCCGAAGACGTCTACGCGCTTGAAAACTATGCCCGTATTTTCGGGGGCTGGCTTGAACGTCATCGAAACTTCCGCGCCGCTATGCAACGCCTTTCCCGACACGCCAACTTCTTTAACAATCGTTCGCTGCTTCATATCAAATAAATAAAAACACGGAATTTAATAACAAAAAAGCGCTTTGGTAAAGCTTTTTTTAGCGTCCGCGGTTGGCGGGGCGCGGCAAGCGGCGCGGCGGGCGGAACGCTCAGCCGCGGCGGAAAGGGAAGTCGTGGCGGTGTGTGGCAGAAAGAGAGGCTCGGGGGCGGAACAGCGGGTGTAGGGCGCGGGCGCGGCAAGCGGAATTTGAGGAGCGGGTGCGGCTACAAGTTGTCGGTAAATACCTCCCGCTTGCCTGTGGCGTCGCTTTTGCCGATAATGCCGCGGTCTTCGAGTTCGTCGATAATCTTGGCGGCGCGTCCGTAACCTATACCGAGTTTGCGCTGCAAGAAGGACGTGCTCGCCTTCTGCTCGGCTCGGATGACGCTGATAGCCTTGACTGTCATCGGATCTCCGTATTTGCCGCCCTCGCCCTCGCCGATTTCGTCGGAGTCTTCGTCGGAAGCGTCTATCTGCGCCTGAACCTCCTCGGCGTATTGCGGTTCGCCGTTGACTTTCAGGGCCTCGACGACCGCCTCTATTTCCTCGTCCGAAAGGAACGCCCCCTGCGCTCGCACCACGTCGGGCGCGCCGTTGTTCTGGAAAAGCATATCGCCCAAGCCGATTAACGACTCCGCCCCCTTGCGGTCGAGAATCGTGCGGCTATCGATTTGCGACGTAACCTTGAAGGCGATTCGCGTGGGCAGGTTGTTTTTAACCATACCCGTGACGACTTTCACGTCGGGGCGTTGCGTGGCGATTATCATATGTATGCCTGCGGCTCTCGCAAGCTGGGTGATGCGGGCGATGTATTGTTCGACCTCCTTGCCGACGACGCTCATGAGGTCGGCGAGCTCGTCGATTATGCAGACGATATACGGCAGTTTTTCGTCGGGGATTTCGACGTCGCCCGAATGCAGCGACTCGGACTTCGCAGCCAGCGCAGCCTGACGCTCTTCGGAGCTCATCTGGGCGAACTCCTCTTCGGCGCGCTGCATTTCGGATTTGTCCTTCAAAATCTTGGCGTTGAATCCGTCGATGTTGCGCACGCCCGTTTTGTTGAAAATCTGGTAGCGGCGCATCATTTCGCCCACTAGCCATTTGAGCGCGGCGGCAGCCTTTTTGACGTCGCTTACTACGGGTATGAGCATATGCGGAATGGTGTTGTAGACCTGCAACTCGACCATTTTCGGGTCGATCATGATAAGGCGCAAATCCGCGGGCGTCATCTTATAGAGCATCGAAATTATGATTGTGTTTATGCAAACGCTTTTGCCCGAATTTGTAGAACCCGCAATGAGCGCGTGCGTCATTTTTTTGAGGTTGGCGACAATCGGGACTCCCGTGGCGTCTTTGCCGAGCGCGATTGGAATTTCGAATTTCGTTTCGCGCCACTGCTTCGACATCAGCACTTCGCGCATGGACACGTTGAGTCTGTACTTGTTCGGCACCTCGATACCGACCGTCCCGCGCCCCGGAACGGGAGCGATTATGCGGACTTTTTCCGCCTTGATACGCCCCGTGATATCGTCCTCCAAATTGGCAATGCGGCTGATGCGCACACCCGGAGCGGGCAGAACTTCGTAGCGCGTAATTACCGGCCCCGAATAAGCGTTCGCAGGCAGAACCTTTACGCCAAACTCTCCGATGGCGCGGACGATTTCGGTAATTCGCGCCTCGTAATCCTCTTTCGGAACGTCCGTTTTGCTCTGCGGCTCGGCAAGCAGCGACAATTTCGGAAACACGTATTTTGCGGGGACTGTCCTGCGCGGCGCGGGTTTGGCGGCGTCTTCCGACTCGTCGACGCCCGACATATCGCCGTCCTTTATCACGTTTATGCTGAGCTTCGCGCCGCCGTCCGCGGCAACGGATTCGGCAGCTTCCGCTTGGGGCGAACCCGCCGATTGCGCGAACGAAGCGCCCGCCGACTTTTCCGCGTCGGATTTATGTTTCGACAAAATCGCGTCGACGACCGAATTGGTATCTCCGTTTCCCGACGACCCGTGCGGGAACGGGACTCCGTCTGCGGCGTTTTCTTCCCGTTCTGCGGCAACATCGTGTTCTTCTGCGGTGTCCGAGAAATCGGCGGAATGCGCGGGCTCAAAATCGGTGGCTTCGGCTTCCACAACCGCGCCGCGTTCTAGGTTGGTCGAAGATATGTTTACTTTCGACAAATCCATTTGCACGCCGCTAAAATTAGACGGAGACTTTTCTTCTTCGGAATCGACAAGCCCCGTTTCAGAACCTCCCAAATTTGCGCCGCCTGTGGCTTCGAAATCCGAAACTTCGGGCACGGGCACAAGCGCGGAATCGCCGTCCGCCGCAGGGCTGCGCGAAGGCGACGCGCCCAAAGCGCGGACAAAATCGTCTAGCTCGCGCAAATCGATGTCGCCTATTTTTACGCGTTCGGGATCTATTAAATCATTCTCGCCCGCAGCGAATACGGCGTCTTTGCCGCTTTCGGAATTTTTGTCCGAAGCGTTCTCCGCGCGCGCCTCGGCAACCATAACACCCTTAGCCCTTGCCGCGCGTTTCAAAAGCTCGGGGTCTTCGCCGTTTTCGGCTTCGGCGTTCGCCCGTCTAAAAAACAACGCCCTAAATGCGCGGACCGGCAGCAGCGCAAAAAACAGGACGACGGCTTTTGCCGCCCGCCAGACAAATGCGCAGGCGGTCTTCGACGCTTCGGCCGCCTCGCGCGCGGCATCGGCGGGGCTTTCGATAAACACCACTCCGAGCGAGACCAAGTAAATTCCGCCCAAGACGATAAAACTTCCGACAGTGTCGAATGTGGGCTTTAAAACGCCCCAGACCAAATAGCCGAACTCGCCGCCCCATCCGATCGGGAACGTCGCGCTTTGCAGCGGCGCACTCGAACCGAAGAAATCCTGAAACACCGCTGCCGTAACAGAAAGCGAAAGCACGCCCACGACGACCGCCGCGAATTCGACTTTCGAGAGCAATACCGCCCTGTGTCTAAAACAGCACGACGCAAACCACAAAACATACACGGGCAGCATATATGTCGCAGCCCCGACGAGCAATACCGCCGCAAGCGAAATCGTCGCGCCCGCGCGTCCGCACAAATTCGAGCCGCCGTTTTCGGTGGACAGCAAATACGGCTCGAAATAATGCGTAAAAAACACCTCCTGCCCCGCCGCAAAACCGAGAACCGACACCGCCAAAAACACGCCAATAACAAGCAGGACAAAACCGGCAACGGGGCGAGTTTTGCCCACTACGTCGCCCAATTTTTCGACATTCTTTCTTTTAGCCTTCGCCATTTTCAATAAAAATTCGTTCAAATAAAATTCGATGTAAAAAATCGTCCGCCACTACGCGCCCAAAAGTTTCCGCGCCATTTCGATTGCGGTTTTGTCGTGTCTGTCGCCGAGCATTCGCGAAAGTTCCGCGACGCGTTCGGCGGACTTTGCCCCCAAATGCGAAATCGAAACAGACGTTGAATTTTCGGTCTGCGCTTTCGAGACGACGAAATGGTTGTCGCCGCGGGCGGCAACCTGCGGCAGGTGGGTGACGCAGAAGACCTGACGCCCCGCCGAAAGCCGCGCGAGCTGCGCTCCGACTTCCGCGCCGATTTCCCCGCCGACGTTTGCGTCGACTTCATCGAAGACGAGCACGGGCGTTTTGTCCTGCTCGGCAAGCACCGTTTTTATCGCCAACATCACGCGCGCCATTTCCCCGCTCGAAGCGATTTTCGCAAGCTCGGCAACGGCGTGTCCCGCATTCGCCGAAAACTTGAACGAACACGAGCTTTGACAGTCGCCCGACGGCTCGTCCGAAGGCGTTATTTCGACTTCGAAGCGCGGTTTTTTAAATCCGAGGCGCACCAACGTTTCGAGAACGCCCGCGGCGAGTTTTTGCGCCGCAGCCCTGCGCGACTTCAAAACACTTTCGGCAAGGGGCGCGAGGCTGCGCAGAATTTTTTCGGACTCGAATTCGAGCCTGTCCAAAGTCGCGCCGATGTCGGACTGCGTTTCGATTCTGCGCTTCATTTCGTCTTTCGCCGCCAGCACGTCCGCGACAGTCGCACCGTATTTGCGCCGCAGCGAAAGCCATGTCGACATCCGCGAGCGCACGTTTTCTATCGCCGCAGCCGACATATTACAGCCGCGCGCCAAACGTTCGTATTCCTGCGCTATGTCGGCAACTTCGACACTCGCCTGTTCGAGGCGCACACGCAGCGCGTCGGCGTTTTCGCCCGCCCTCGCAAGATGCTGCGCCAATCGGTTTGCCGAAGCAATCGAGCCCGCCGCGCCGTCTTCGGAAAGCAGCAATGCGGAAATTTCGGACGCCTTTTCGACGATTTCGCCCGCCATTTCGGCGGTTTTGGAAAGGGTTTCAAGTTCGGCAATCGACTCTTCCGTGGGGTTTAGTTTTTCGATTTCGGATATGCGTTTGCGCAAAAATTCGAGTTCGTCGGGCGAAAGTTTTTTCGAATTTCTGAGGGTTTCGATTTCGCCGCGCAGTTTTTTGTATTGCGCAAAAACCCGCAAATATGCCGAGGTGAGTTCGTCGTTGTGCGCGAACGAATCGAGCATTGAAAGCTGGTTCTTTTCGGAAAAAAGTTTTTGGGGCTCGTTCGCGCCGTGAAAGTCGACCCACATTTGCCCGAGTTTTGCCAAAACCGAAAGCGTTGTCGCCGTGCCGTTGACCGCCGCCCGCGCGGACTTCGTTTTGAAAATCGAACGCGACAGCACGAGCGCGCCGTCCTCGCACAGGGGTAGTGAATGTTCCGCCAAAAACGCGTCGACTTCCGACGTGTCGGCGAACGAAATCTGTCCCTGAACCGTGCAGGAGTCTCCGCGCGCGCCCACAACTTCGCGCCCCGCGCGGTTTCCGGCCAGCAGCGCAAGCGCGCCGAGCAGGACGCTCTTGCCCGCACCCGTCTCGCCCGTGAAGACCGTAAAGCCCTCCGAGAACTCGACGCACTCCCTGTCCATCAGAGCCAAATTGTCGATTTTTACAAATTCAAGCATTGAAAATCCTATCGTCGGATTACAACAACAACGGCCCATCCTTGCAAGCGGTTTTTCCGAAAAAAAATCCGCCGAACACCCTTAACCGACCGCCGTGCCGCCGACACTCGCCGCGGCGATTTTCCCGCCCGAACGTCCGCTGTTAAACAGCCGAATACGTTGCGCCGAACATACGGCGTGTCGCACGTCAGCAAACTGCACCGAAAAAATAATCGTGCAAAAAAGCGCGAAACTCTTTCTTGACATTTTCAGGCTCTGGGAAATTCTTGCCCGTATGCAGGAAAAGACAAACGCAATTCGGATAGTCGAAAAGCTCAAACTTGCGCACAAAATCCACACGTATGACTCTTCACGCGCGGCAAGCGGCGTCGAGGTTGCCGCAATGCTCGGGCAGAACCCCGACAGGGTTTTCAAAACGCTTGTTTCGACCGGCAAGAGCGGGAAACACTATGTTTTTATAATACCCGTCGCAGCGGAGCTCGACCTGAAAAAGGCGGCAAAGCTTGTGGGCGAGAAGTCTGTGGAAATGCTCAGACAAAAGGATTTGCTGCCGCTAACGGGGTATGTCCACGGCGGCTGCTCGCCGATAGGAATGAAAAAACTTTTCCCGACCGCCGTCGATTCGACGGCTCTGAATCATTCCGAAATTATTTTTAGCGGCGGCAGAATAGGCTTGCAACTCGAACTTTCGCCCGCCGACCTGCAAAAGGCTGTCCGCCTGAGTTTCGGCGACCTCACGACTGCTCCCGGGTGCGCGGGATAAACACCGCCGCCTTGACGTGCGGGTGCCGATTCGGATTCGCGACTACGCCGCCACGCGCAACAACCGCCGGCGCGCAATGCGCACTCTCGACATAAAGCCCGAAAAAAGGCTCGCGGAGCGCACCAAGCTAAGACAAAGCGCGAAGCCGCATAGACACAAAAAAGAAGAGGCGTTCAAAAACGCCTCTTCTTTCATTTGGAGCGGGCGATCGGGTTCGAACCGACAACCTCGACCTTGGCAAGGTCACGCTCTGCCAATTGAGCTACGCCCGCGATAAATTAAATTATTATGTCGTCTATGGTGTCCAGATTACCTGCTTATGTCAAGCTCAAAAATCGAATTTTTTCTGGAATTTTTAGGAGCTGCGTAAAAATCAGCTTTTTCAAGGCGTTTTGCCATATCGTCGTCGAGCAAAATGCGCACCAATGCCTTGGCGTTTTTGACGTTCGACTTTTTAAAGACCACGTAAAATGGCAAAGTGAGCGGATAGTCGCCGTTGAAAATGTTTTCTATGTCGGGTTTGAACGCATACTCACGTCCCGCAGATGTTCTCGAAACTGGCAAAATCTTCATCAATTTCGACGAAGACGCCCGACCCATCACCGCCACTACCGAATTGTTTGTCTGCACGATGTTGGGGATGTCGGACTTTTTCTGAACCATATTGACCCAATCGCCCAAATTCGACGAAGACAACGCCTCGGTCTTGAAAAGCTCCACAACCAAATTGTCCGAAAACGATGTTGTTATGGCAACGATATTGCGCAAACTCGCGTCGGGAACGTCCAGCTGCGACCACATTTCGACCCGCGGCGAAGCGTTTGCGGAGTATATGTCGAAGAGCTGCTTTGTCGTAATTTCCTCGATTGGGTTGACCGCATTGACCGCCACGACCGCGATTTGGTATGCGAACGGAATGCCGACATAGCCCTCGGGCAACGACTTCCCGCGCGGCAACGCAATTACCGCGGCGTCGCACTGGTCTTTTTCGAGCGCAGGCATTGCAAGATACGTCCCGCGCATGTCGAATTTCACTTCAAGCCCCGCGCGTTTTGCCGACTGTGCAACGCCGTCTTCGACGACGGAGCGCAGAATATCGCTGCCGCCCAAAGTAAGGGCTCGGGCACAGAGCGAACCTGCTGCAAAGAGCATAATAGCCGCAGATATAATTCCAGATTTCTTCATAGTTGCCACCTTTTTTTAATAGATACAATTGCAAAATGCCAATCAGGCAAGCCCCAATATCATTCGAGCCTCCTGCGACATCATATCCTGATTCCACGGAGGATCCCACACGATATTCACCGTGGCCTGACGCACGCCGCTTACAGACTCCAAACGCACGCGCAAATCGTCGGCGATCATCGGCCCCATCGAACACCCGGGAGCCGTAAGCGTCATGTCTACCTCCACATTCCCGCCGTCTACGATTTCGAGTCTGTAAACAAGCCCCAAATCGACAATATTGACGGGTATTTCTGGGTCGAACACCGTCCGAGCCGCAGCCCATAAATCCTCGATATCGACCGTCCCGGAACCGCCGACCGCCGAAGCCGAGCCGCGCTCGACTTCCGCAGGAGTATTCGAAACGTCACCCGCGCCGTGTGCGCCACGCGACGCCCCGCCGACCGCCGCGCTTTGCGAACCGCAAATGCGCCCCTCCGAAAGTTCCGCCGCAAAATCGGCGTCGACAAGCGAGGTATCGGCGGGAGCTACCCGCGCCATACCGAACACGCCCGCGACGGTCAAAACGCCGCCGAGACGGTGTGTGATTTCGACCTCGTTGCCTGCCGCCAAAACGACATCCAATCCAGAGGGGATCAACATCGCCCTGACATCGTTTTCGAGCCTGATTTTTTTATGAAACTCCATAAATTCCAACCTGCCTTATGCGCCCGAGAATCAGACCAACGCCATATTGTCGCGATGGACGACAACATATTTGTGCGTGCATTTGCCCTCGTGTTTGCGCATCTGCGCGAGCGCGGCGGCGTCCACTTCCGCCAAGCCGCGCGCCACGATCTCGCCGTTCGATTCGTCGACAATCTCGACCATTTCGCCCTTCGCAAAATCGCCCGAAACCGCGCGGACGCCAGCCGGCAACAGAGAGCCCCCCGAGCAGCGCAACGCCTTTGCCGCGCCCGAATCAACCGCGATTTTCGCGATAGTCCTGCCGAAATACGAAAGCCAGCGTTTGCGCGAGCTTACCGCGTTTTTCGACGCCGCAAATTTCGTCCCCGGGTTTTTGCCGGCGAGAATGTCGGTTATAACGTCGGGCGCGTCGCCGCGTGCGATGAAGACATCGCAACCCGACTTTGTTGCGATTTCCGCCGCCTTGATTTTCGTTATCATTCCGCCGACCGCCGTCGCGCTCGACGTCCCGCCCGCCATTGAGCGGATTTCCGGCGTTATGCGCGCGACGTTTTTGACGATTTCGCCCGTGCCGCGCATATCGACAAGCCCCGAAGCCGTCGACAAAATCATAAGCGCGTCCGCCTTCGAGAGCGTCGCTACAAGCGCGCTCAAAACGTCGTTGTCGCCGAATTTGATGTTTGTCTCCGCCGCGCTAATGCAGTCGTTTTCGTTTATAATCGGCACGACGCCCGTTTTAAGCAGGACGTCGAGCAGTTCGCGAATCGACCTGTGGCGCGTGAAGGAATCGAAATCGTCGCGCGTTAGCAGAATTTGCGCAACTGTTATCCCGAACGATTCGAACAGCTGTTCCCACGTCCTGATAAGCACGCCCTGCCCAACCGCCGAACACATCTGCACTTTGCGAATGTCCTTCGGGCGCGATTTCAGCCCGAGCTTGCCCATACCAAGCCCGACCGCGCCCGAACTGACCACTACGACTTGCGTCCCGCATTTTTTTGCGGCGGCAATCTGGCCACAAAGCGCGCGCATTTTTTCAAGCTCCAAACACCCGACGCCGCTTGTGAGCACGCCCGTGCCGAGCTTTACGACAATGCGTTTGACTGCGGATTTTTCCATATTAGATTTTTTTCAAATCCGACTCTTTTGCTTCAAGCATCGAATTGATTTCGGCAATGCTCTTGTCAGTTACGGTCTGGATTTCCTTTTCGAATTTTTTGAGGTCGTCCTCGGTAGCCGCGCCTGATTTCTGCTGTTTTTTGGCGGCGTCGAGGCATTCGCGGCGGATATTGCGCACGCGGACTCTGCCCTGTTCAGACATTTCGTGGCAGATTTTTGCGAGTTCTTCGCGGCGTTCGCGCGATAGCGCGGGAATCGGGCAGCGCACCGCCTCGCCCATAATCACAGGAGTAAAGCCGATGTTTGCCGCCAAAATCGCCTTTTCGACGTCCTTCAAAATGCTTTTGTCCCACGGCTGGACGCGGATTGTGGAGCTGTCGGGCGTGGTAATCGCGGCGATGTCGCGCAAGCGGCTCGACGTTCCGTATGCCTCGACCATTACGTTTTCGACCATTCCGGGATTCGCCTTGCCCGTATTTACGCTTTCAAATTCCTTGCCGACGTATTCCACGGCCTTTTTCATTGCCTCGCCCGCCTTTTTCAATTCAGCTTGAATATCCATTTTTTTACCTTTCTTTTTACTTATTTAAATTGTTTTTTTATAAAAATCACGAAACGACCGTCCCGATTTTCTCGCCCTTGACAGCCTTCTCGATGTTGCCGTCGCCGCACATGTCGAAAACTATAATCGGAATTTTATTGTCCATGCACATCGAAAACGCTGTCGAATCCATAACCGCCAGACGCTTTTCGATTGCCTCCATATAGCTGAGCGAATCGTATTTCACGGCATCGGCGAACTTCACGGGGTCTTTGTCGTAAATGCCGTCGACTTTCGTCGCCTTCAAAATGCAGTCGGCGTTGACTTCGCTTGCGCGCAATGCCGCGGTTGTGTCGGTCGAAAAATACGGGTTTCCCGTTCCCGCGACGAAAATCACAACGCGTCCCTTTTCGAGGTGCCGCACAGCCCTGCGGACGATGAACGGCTCGGCGACCTTTTCCATCGGGATTGCCGTCTGGACGCGCACGGGCACGCCCTCTTTTTCCAGTGCGTTCATCAGTGCAAGGCCGTTGATGACTGTCGCGAGCATTCCCATATAGTCGCCAGTTGTTCTGTCGACGCCCGACTTTGCGCCGTTCAGCCCGCGGAAGATATTGCCGCCGCCGACAACCACGCAGATTTCCACGCCGTTATCGTGAACCGCTTTGAGTTCCGCCGCCAGTTTCCCGAGAATGGAACTATCAAGGCAATCGCCCTTTTTTACGTCTTTCAGAGCCTCGCCGCTCAGTTTCAAAACAATACGTTTGTATTTTAAATTCATCGTCTCTCATTCAATAAAAAATCCCCCCTCTTTTCAACATATTTTTTTGTTTCGAAAGTGGCGCGATTGGCTTTGCCAATGCGCTTTGACTATTTGTTAAAGTAAAGCGGATATTGCGCAGCAATCCGCGCCTCTTCCCAACATCTAAATTACCCCCGACGGCGGATTTTGCATCCGCAAAATTTCTCCGCCGCTCCTCCAAACTCTCCGATTGTTTCGCTTTGACTATTTGTTAAAGCAAAGCGGATATTGCGCAGCAATCCGCGCCTCTTCCCAACATTTAAAACACCCCCGGCGGCGGATTTTGCACCCGCAAATTGAATTGTGGCGTATATCATAATTGCCACAAGAGAAACCACTATAAACCGCCCTATCTCCACTTTAATATAGTAAAAAAAACAAAAAAGGATTTCCCGAATAGGAAAGACTTTTACATTATTTACTCAGATTAGAACCAGCGTGGGTTATTGGGCTAAAAGTCGCGAGGCGCGTGCTACAAAGACGCTATTAGATTTTAGAACGCTCCTATCGTCGCTCAGCTCTTGGCTTCGCCAATTCAAGGAGGGATAGTGCTAATGCACAGACCTCCCGAGAAAACCGTCTTTTAGCTGCGAGTGCGCCTCTGGGGCAAAATTAAAAAATAAAGGCGGAATTGCCTTTGGCAACCGCCGCCTCTTCACTACATTTAAAATATTTGCCCAGAGACGCACGTCCTCAGTCGTTTTTAAGTGGGAGGAGGGAATAGAGAATGGGTGCCTGGGAGAACACCTCGCGAGCCAAAACGCGCACTTCTTCGAGGGTTACCGCCTTGTAAAACTCTTCTCGGTTCTCCGCCATTTCGATAAATATCGGATACGCCTGCGACTTCGACATAACGCTGTAAAGCCAGTAGCGATTGTTGCGCTCGGCGGTTTTAAGCGATTTTATAATTGGAATCTTCGCGCGCTCGAATTCGTCGACTGAAACGTCCTTTTCGAGCTTCTTTGCACAGTCTGCAAGTTTGACTAAAAGCTCGCCGTTGTGCGACGGCTCGACAAACGTTGCCGCGACCGTAAGCCCCGCATCGCCGAGCCAAACGGCATTGGAGTAGAACGCGAACGGACTGTAAACATTGCCCTCCGATTCGCGGACGTCCTTGCGCAAAACGTCGTCCAAAACCGCGCTCAGAATCGTGGCGACGCGCATTTTTTTCATATCCCTGCCGAACGACGTGTTCCAGAGGGCGCATGCGAGCGAAATGGGCTCGGTCGTTGCAAGATAAGTCTGGTCTACACGCGATCCGGCGGGGCGGAATACGAAGCGCGAAGCGTCGTCCGGTTTGAACGCATCGCGCTTGGGCATTGCGCCGAACGTGCGCGAAACAATGCCGACAACCTCTTCGACATCGACATCGCCGACAACCGAAATTTCGAGATATTCCTTCGCCAAAATCGGGCGCAGCCACGCGGCGAAGTCCGACATCGAGCGCGTCTTGAACGCCTCGAACGTCCCCGGAATTGGGGCAATGCCGCGCTCTACAAACAGCGTGGAGAGGAACTTCAAACGCTCTGCGGGATTTGCATCGTAGTTTTTGAAAAACGATTCCGCGTTGTTGCGCAAGTTCGGGAGGGCGTCGTCCCTGAAACCCGCGTCGGCGACGACAGTCGCGGCGTAGCGCAGCATATCGGCGCAATAGCGCGAGTTGCTCGAACCGCTGACAACGAGGCTTCCGTTTGAAATCTTCGCCCCCAGCGACATTTTCATCAAATTGACGGCGGCGTTTATTTCGGCGGCACTCTGGAATTTCGTTCCGCCCAAAATGAGCGCGGGCACTGCCGCATAGTATTCGGGGCGGTCTGCGGGAATGGAGAGCACGCCCGAACCGATGCAGATGTTGAGCAGAACTTCGTCTTTTGTGAAGTCGGTTTTCTTGACATTGAGCGCGACGCCGTTTGCGAATTTCACCTGCGTGATTCCGAGCTTGTCGAGCTGTTTGCGGCTTTCAATAACGCCCTGCGAGCCGAAGTCCGAATACACCAAGTTGGAGACCGCGAAGATTTCCGAGCCATACGGAACTTTCCGCGCCGACTCGTAAAGAGCCTTGACCTCCGCATCCAACGCCGCGCCGCTCGAACATTTCGAGTCCGAAATAAAAAGCGAAACCTTGCTGCGGGCGACAGTTTTTTCGAAAAGCTCGACAAGCGTTTTTGCGTCGCACCCCTCGAACGCCTCGCGCGTCAGGCGCATATCCTCTTCGGGAGAAACGAACGTCATACCGTCGGAATACGCCGAAACAATCTCGTTTGCAAGCGACCTGTTTTTGCGCGTCGATTTCCCGTTTATCGCCGTCTGCAAAAGCTCGAAAATTTTGCGCTTTGCGTTTTCGACTTCGACGTCCGAAATCGAGCGCACGCTGGCAAGCTGCCTGAAAAGCTCGCCGACTGCCGACTTGTAGTCTCCAAGAGGCGCGTCGCACGAGGCGGAAAACACCCACATCTTCGCGCAGTAGTCGTAATACGACGCCCCGCCCGAAAGGATTTTCGAGCCCGCCATATCCGCCACGCGCTGGAAACGCGCGTTCAAAACATAGCCCAGCAGATTCAGTCTGTCGCTCTCGGCGCGGGCTTCGACCGAATCCAGCCCGTCCGTGCCGACTTCGCGCACAAACGAAATGGACGCCGAAGAGTTCGGCAAATTCGGGACAGCGGTAGAGTCAGATTTTATCGAAAGCGCGTCGCCACCGAAGCCGCCGTCGGGCGCGGAAAGCATCCCGAGGTCGAGCGCGCGAATCGGCGCGTTCGGCGCGGCAAACGAGGCGAAATATTTCTTCGCGCGCTCGAAAATATCAGCCGCGGAAACGTCGCCTACGACAACCAAAACCATGTTGTCGGGACGGTAGTTTTGCTCGTAGAATTTTTTGAAATCGTCGCGGGTTGCCGATTTTACGACGCTTTCAAGCCCGATTGGCATACGCTCGCCGAATTTCGTTCCGCCGAAAATCAACCCGATTTCGCGCACGGCTTTCCGATACGCAGCATCGTCGCGCGCGTTCATCTCGGCAAGAATCACGCTGCGCTCGCTGTCGATAAACGACTGCTCGAAAAGCATTCCGTCGGCATAATCGCGTAAAAGCAGAAGGCTTTCGTCGACTACGCGCTCCGAAACTTCGGGTAGTTCGAGCTTGTAGACGGTCTCGACAAAGCTCGTATGCGCGTTGGTGTCGCTGCCGAACGCCATTCCGAGACGCTGGAAATATTCGGTCATCTCGCCCGAGGGGAAATGCTTTGTGCCGTTGAACGCCATATGCTCTATGAAGTGCGCCAGACCGCGCTCCGACTCGGTTTCGAAAAGCGAACCCGACTTCACCAGCAGGCGCATAGAGCAGCGTTTCGGCGGTTCATAATTCTCATACACCGCCACGGTCAACCCGTTGGGAAGACGCATGGTTTTGAGGTTTTCGTCGGGGGCGACCCCCTGCGTTCCCGCGCAATTCGAATAAATCGACATAGACATAAAAACAGCTATAAGACCTTTAAAAAAATTCATAATGCTTTATGTTCGTAATTTTTTTACAACTCTAAAAATGCAGTCGTCGGAAAAATCCTCCACCGCCGGCGTTTCGCGGCAAATTTCGCTTCGGAAAGACTTAAAGACAACCGAAAACCCGACTTTGTTCAGCATATCCGAAATTTCGGCATCGGTTGGCGAATGAATGTAGACGTTGCCGTGGTCGCCGCCGTAAAAAATGTCGCCGAAATCGTCCAAGACGGGGTCTTGGCAGTTGTGCGCCCAACGCCGACGCTCGGATTCCCAGTAGGCTTGATTGCGCTCGACATCGCGTTCGTGGGTAGTGAAAATGAATACGCCGTCGGGCTTCAACACGCGAAAGATTTCCGCCAACGCCTTTTGGCGGTTTTTGCTTTTGGGAATTTGCATAAGCCCGTTAAAGCCGAAAATGACGGCGTCGAAACTGCGCGGGGCAAAACAGATATGCGTGGCGTCGCAGACTTTGCATACGGTTTTGTCGCCGTATTTTTGCGCGAGGGCTCGGGCGGCCTCGACCATTGCCGAAGAAAAATCCGTCGCCACAATGTTTTCGTAGCCCAACGCGCCAAGCCCGCGGGCAATGCGCCCCGCGCCGCAGCCAAGCTCCAAAACCGCGGCCGACTTCGGCACGAATTTTTCGATGACGGTTTTTTCGGAAGCCCACAGCCCGACATTCTCCGCGGCGGCGGCGTAGTCGCGCACGACACGCGGATTTTCGAAATAATCCCTCACTACTTTTGCGTCCATATCGGATACCCCCTCGCGAATTTGTCGCAGCCGAAATCGGCGCGTTCGACCGCGTCTATCGAAAAATATTTTTTATCAAAAGCTGGCAGCCCTTCGCCGAAACTGATTTCGGATACGTATTCGAAAACATAGTCGGCCGCCCGCCCCTCGCACACCGAGGCGAACACGCCCGCTCCGCCCTCGACGTAGAGCGAACAAATGCGTTCGGCGAACAGACGCCGTTTAAGCTCCGCCCAGAAATCCGCTTTGGAAGGCGCGTTTACGCGCATAACCGACACTCCGCGCGAGGCGAGCGCAGACTCCCTTTCGGCGGAAGCGTCCGCCCCGCAGACAACGCGCGTGCGCTCCCTAAATTCGTCCGAAAACACGTTGAATCGCGAGAGATCGGACAGGTCGGCGCAACGCAGCGCACCGTCGAAAATAAGACGCGCACCGCAACCGATGACAATCCCCGATTCGTCGCGCACCGTCAGACTCGGATTGTCCGCAACCAGCGTTCCGAAACCGACGCCAATCGACTGGAAAAGCCTGCGCCACTTCATCACGTCGCGCCGAGCGGCTTCGCCCGTAATTTGGGCGCGCTCGCCGCGCTTGCGCGTTATGAATCCGTCGCTCGTCGAGGCGTATTTAACCGCCAAAAGCGATTCGCCCGACGTTATGTTTTTGTTGAAAATAAAATTCAGCTCGAAACATTCGCGCTCCAAAACTCCGAAGTGGGTTTTGATTCCGCGCGCGGCAAAAACTTTTTCGGCGCGCCCCGAATGCGCGGGATTGACATCTTTGCACCCGACAACCACGCGCGAGACGCCGGAGGCTATAATCGCGTCGGAACATGCGCCCGTGCGCCCCTTTGTCGTGCAGGGTTCGAGCGTAACATACATATCGCACCCGCGGGCGTCGAAGCCGACTTTGCGCAGGCAGTCAATCTCGGCGTGCGCCGCGCCGTCGCGGTGGTGATATCCTTCGGCGACAACACGTCCGTCGCGCACAAGCACCGCCCCGACCATAGGATTCGGCGCGGTATCGCCCCACGCTCGAACCGCCTGCGCGAGAGCGCGGCGCATAAAAAATTCGTCGCGCCCACCCTCAGCAAGCGGAGACGCAGGCTGGAAACTATCCGCGCACATACGCGTTGTTTTTGCGCTCGAAAGCTATCGAAGTCGGCGCGCCGTGTCCCGTCAGAACGCGCGTCGAATCCGGCAGCGTGTAGAGCTTCGTTTTGATCGATTTTTCAAGCGAGGCAAAATCGCCCTCCCAGAGGTCGGTTCTGCCTATGCTGCCGTAAAATAGCGCGTCGCCCGAGAATACGAAATTTTCGCCGCCCTCGCTTATAAAATACGCGATGCTGTCAGGGCTGTGCCCGAAAACCTCGAAACACTTAATCTCCAAGCCCGCGATTTTCAGAATGTCTCCGTCAGAGACTTTGACGTCTATTTTGGAAGAGCGCAGCCCGTCGTCGGCAAACATGACTTCGCGCTGAAAGTCGGCATCTTCAATGAGGGTAGTTCCGAATTTCGACGCGTAGATTTTCGCACCCGTTGCCAACGCGAGTTCTCCGGCGTCCCAAATGTGGTCCCAGTGTCCGTGCGTGAGCAAAATACCCGAGAGTTTGCGCCCAGCTTGTTCGAGAAATTCGGGAATCTCCTCCGCAGCCCCCATGGGCGCGTCGACCAAAACCGCGCCGTCGCCAGAATTCGGGAAAATTAAATGTGCATTCGTTCCCAATTGCCCCAACTGAAATGTATGTATTTTCATAAAAATGTCTTTTTTCTATCCGTTTTTATCTTGTGCAAAAAGCTTCCGCTTTTCCGCGTTTACTATCGGAAAAATCCGCCGCGAAACAAACCCGATTATTTCGACTTCGAACACTGGTATTCAAGCCAATTAGCGAACAGTCCGAACCACTGGCAGACCCCAGCGCGATCCGCACCAAGCCCGAAACCATGCCCGCCCTTTTCGAAGAAATGCAAAGTCGCGGGCACGTTGTTTTCTTTGAGCGCGAGAAAATACGCGACCGACGCGTTAACCCAATTCGAGTCGTCCTGAGCTTGCATTATAAACGCGGGCGGAGTTGTGGCGTCGACTTTCAGTTCGGGCGCAAGCGCGTATTTCGCGTTGTAGTCGAGCTTCGACAAGTCGGCTTTCGCCCCGCTGCCCCAGTGCATTTCAAACGTCGGCGCATCGCAATAGGCGGGATAAATCAACCCCGTAAAATCCGGACGCGCGGAAAAATCGTCAATTGAGTCCAAGCGCGAATAAACTTCCTGTGTGTGGTTTGCCGACGCCCGCGCCGACAAGTTCGCCCCCGCCGAAAACCCCATAATCGCGACTTTGTTCGGGTCGACATTCCAAGCGGCGGCATTGGCGCGAACAAAGCGAATCGCCCTGCGGGCGTCGCATAACGCAGCCGCGCGTAAACGCGGCGTTCTGTATTTAAGCACCGCAGCCGTGATTCCGCGCTCCGCCAACGCTTCGGCAATGTCTGTGCCCTCTTTGTTGTAGGCTAAAATCCAATATCCGCCGCCGGGGCAAATCACAACCGCGGGAACAGGTTTATCCGATTTTGCATTCTTTGCCCAGAAAACCTCCAATGTCGGCACTGCGGTGTCGGAAACGATAAAATAACCGTCTTTGCGCATAAACGCCTTTTCGCCCACTTGCGAAACACCTTCGGGCATTGCAACACCTTTCCATATTTCGAAAATCCCGCCGCTTGCAGCAAAACAGTTTAGCGATGCAAAAAGTAAAAAGATCGTGATAAAAGAAAAACGCTTCATACAAACAAAATCTTGAATACCCCGAAGTCCGCGTCAATAAAAAAGCCAGATACCGGGAAAATCCGTATCCGTTCCGTCCCAGATAAAAATCCACATACGCATCAATTTTGCTCGCCTATAAATATTCGAAAAAAACGAAAAAAAATTGCTTGCATTTTCCAGAAAAATTCGTTCAATAACGTATTTAATTTAATTGATTGCCCGAATAGCTCAATCGGTAGAGCAGTTGACTCTTAATCAATTGGTTCAGGGTTCGAGTCCCTGTTCGGGTATATCGGTAAAAAAGCGGTTTCCAGCTCGGAAGCCGCTTTTTTAGTGGCTTTGCGGGTTGGGGCTTTTGTGTTTATTATGTTTTGTGTTGTGTTTGTAAAACACAATCGAAACACAAAAAAGATAGCATTTTGCACACTTTTGCACACCATCGCGGGTATGGTTATAAAGGTCGGCAAGTCAGGCAATCCGCGTTGCCCATTTGAAGTACGTTTTTATGAGTCGGGCAAATTGCGGCGCAAGCGTTTTAAATCAAAGGGGACGTCGCGTTGTTTGCGGCGGAGCTACAAAAGGAGCGGTTTTTGCCCGACGATTTTAAAATTTCGTCCGAAGAGCGCATCATTTTTAAAAACATCAAGGACGTTTGCGCGGCTGTAAATTTGCCGCGCAATTTGTGGGTGTGGCTTGACTCCGCGCGCGGGTGCGACGCGGCCAAGAATGTAGCCCCCGGCAATTGCGACTGTTGGCGTCGGGCAAAAGACGCGACGGGCGTAAAGTTGCCAAAAGACGTGTTGCGACACTCGTTTGCATCCTACGGCTACCACTACCTCGGCGCGGAGCATACCGTCGAAATACTCGGCCACATCGGCGGATTTGGCATTTTTGCTAAACACTACAAAGAACTCGCCAATGCCGCCGACGCAAAAAATACTTTGCAATTTTGCCGTAAAAAAAGGCGGGTTTTTAGACCGCCTTAAAAAAACTTAAAAAGTTTTCGGGTTGTCAAGACTCTTAATAAAAGCCTTGACTTTACCTATGTCGCACGGTCTTACCCGCGCGGAAAACGGGACTTTTTTTAAATCTGGCGGCGCAGGTTTGCGCCCCGAACCTTTGCGTGCGCCGCCACGTCCGCAACCCTTACCCGTTTGAGGTTTGGCGACCGATAAACTGCGCTCTGTTGCCATCTGTATCCTTTTGTTTTGTCTTTGCGAGCCACCGCCAATATTCGGATGTCTCGATTGTTTTAATCGCAAATTTTATCGGCGCAAAATCGCGCGACGCCTCTGCGGCAATCGCCGCCGGTGCTCTTGAAAGAGTCCCATGTAGGGGATTGTCAAAGCGGGTATTGCGAAGCAATCCCGCGCCAATGCCCTTCTATAAAATTATTTGGCAAAGACTTCTACTTCGATGTAGTGGTTCGAGCCATTCGTGGTAGAACCATTCGAGTAGAGACGAACATATCGACCTTTTACAGGCGACTTCGAAACATCAATGAGCTTGCCATAGTTCGTTTCAATGTAGGCTTTTACATTGCCCTTGCCAAGCTTCGAAGAGTTGTCGTGGTCGTTGTTGTAAATAGTCTTGACACCCTTTTTGAACGCGGGGTCATCAGAAACCTGAACAATAACGTCCTTGTAGGCTCTTTCCTGCGAGTGGAAGTGCCAAACGGCAACTGCATAAATGTCGAAATCCTTGCCGAGGTCAATCTGAACCCATTGAACACCGTCCATAAGCTCGACATAGCAACCTTCCGAACCGTCCTTGTTGCCGTCGGTGATGAGATCGAGCTCGCCAATCATCGGGAAGTCGTCCGAAGAGGTGACTTTCTTGCCCTTGGCGACATTCGCAACACCGTCGGGAACTTGAATTTCGGCCTGAGGGCCTTTGTAGGGGTCGAGATTGTCCAAAACAATCGGAACGGGAGTTCCCGAAAGCTGAGCCTGGGGGACTTGGAGTTTCAACGTTGCAGCCGAGGCCGAAACAACGGCCAAGGCGGACAAAGCAATGATAATTTTTTTCATAACAGAATATCCTTAGTTAAAAATTAGTCTACAATGAAGTCGGATTCGCTGAACGCGAGCGGACCTTTTTCGATAGCTTCGCGAGCCTTGAACACGGCGGCTTCGGCTTCGAAGGCGTGGTCCGCCGAGCAGTTGAGCTTTTCCTTGCCCTGAACGGCATTGAAGAAGTTCTCGACGTGATACATATGAATGGGCTTCTTGGCGACATCGGGTTCATAGCCGGCGATGTTCGTCGGGAACCCGTAGCTTACCAAAGCCTTGCTTTCGCGGGCATCGGCAACCTTGACATTGGCCGAAGAGGCGTCGCCAGTGCCGATAATGCCCTTGTCGATAAGCTCCTTCCACTCGGGAGCGTTGTTTTCGCGGAAGAGCTTTGTGATTGCGGGATTTTCCGACATTTTAAGCGTGCCGCGGTCGCCCATAAACGATTCGAAGTAGCCGCCGCCCGAGGATGTGGTCGTCAGAACCTGATAGAACGCCTGAGCTTTTTTGCCTTGGAAGGTCTTGTCGAATTCGAAAATGCACATAACGTTGTCGTCCCAGTCGTGCGCGGGCGTGCCGTCGGCCTTCTTATAGTAGTCGCGGTTGCCCGAAGCCATAACGCGCGAGGGGTGTGCGCCGAGCATCCAGCCGAAAATGTCGATTTGGTGCGCGCCGAGGTCGGAGATTGCGCCGCCGCCGAGACCCTTGTGCCAACGCCAGTTTCTGAACTGGTTCATATCCTTGAAGCCGTATTGTTTGAGCTTTTCGGTGGGGATAGTGTCTTTTTCAGCCCAGCTCAAATCCTTGGTGACGGCTCTGTTCCACTGCCCGTTGCAAGCCATAATGTTGCCGAAGAGAGTGTCGCAAATTGACTTGTCGCGCAGGAGAACTTCGCGGGCATACTTGTAGCGCGGGTTCGACGTTCTCTGGTGGCCGATTTGCAACAGTTTGCCGCTCTTGCGAGCCGCGCGAACCATGGCTTTTGCGCCTTCGAGGGTGTCGGACATCATCTTTTCGCAATAGACGTTGACGCCCGCGTTGAGGAAGGCAACGGTCATCGGCGCGTGCCAGAAGTCGGGAGTTGCGATAATTACGGCGTCCAAGTCTTTGGCGTGGTTTTTGATAACGTCTTCAAAGTTTTCGCCCTTGATTTCGCCGATTCTGCCCTTTTTGACAAGCGGCGTAAAGCGGTCTTTGCCGAGCGCGATTGTGTAGCGCGCAGGAGCCTGTTTGCGCTCGCGCATAATGCGCATTGCCGCATAATTGCAGCGGGGTTCCCAAATATCGCAAATCGCGACGAAGTTGAGATACGGAAGCTTGATGAGGCTGTTGAGCAGCACTTCGCCTTCCGCGCCCATACCGATAATGGCGACATTGATTTTGTCGCCGCCCTTGTTCTGAGCCGAGAGCAGGCTCGACGACATCACCAGACCGCCGGCGGCAACCGCCGACGTTTTGAGGAAATCTCTTCTTGTAAAATCTTTCATATTATCGAGTGTGTTGAATTATTATTGTTTATCGCAGCACTTGCAGCAGGATTTTTTGCAAGGCAAAAGTTCGAACTTATTGTAGTCGGCAAGCAACAACGCCGCAACAATCAGCACCATATGAACGCCCAGATACGCGATACCCGCAGCGGCACTCGGCCCCATTGAAGGTTCGAGAATGATGAATCCGTAGGAGAGCGATATGTAGAGCAAGCCCATAAAGAAGAGCGAGAGCCTCGTGCAAATACCGAGCAACAGCGTTAAGCCCAAGCCGATGAGCGCATAACCCAAAACGAACGCATACGGCTGAACCATAAACGAAGGCATAAGCGGGCTTGCACTGAAAGTCTCGACAGTCATCGGACCTTTTGCGGGAAGTCCGTGGTAGAACGAGAATGAAAGCGCGTCGACAGTCTGCGTAATTTTCTGCGGAATGCTGTTGCCGATAACTTCGATAGCCTCCTGCTTCGAGAGTCCGTCCGCCATAGTCTTTTTGAGTTCTTCGGCGAACGCGGGATTGTCTACCGACGCTTCCGCCTTGCCGATGAATTTCGTAAGCCCCGTGCCGATTGCACGCACCGCGAGCCAAAAGCGCAAAAGCCAAAACGCCATAGTGTAAGTGATGTTGTTTTTCATATAATTTTTATTTTCTATCTAATTTGGGTTAAAGGTATAAAACATACATCCCGCCCGATATTTGTCCAGCATTTTATGGGGTTTGTTCCCCGAAAAACGCGCAAAAAAGACATTTTTCGGGCGGGAGAGTAAAGGGAAAGCGCAAATGCGCGCCCGATGGCTATTGGTTGGAGGTGTCGAAAGCCGAGTCGAAGGCGATGTCCGACGTCGGGAAATCGAAGCCGCGCACACGCGCTGCCGATTCCGTTGCGCCGTGAATTCTGTCCATACGGCCGTCTTCCCACTCGACGGACAACGGGCCTTTGTAGCCGATGTCGTTGAGAGCGACGATAATTTCCTCGAAATTCACGTCGCCGTGTCCGATGGAGCGGAAGTCCCAGTAGCGGCGCGGGTCGCAGAAATCGGTGTGGCCGCCGAATACGCCGGCCTCGCCCGTGCCGTGCCCGAACCAAACGTCCTTCATATGGACGTGGAAGATTCTGTCGGCAAACTTGCGGATAAATTTGACATAGTCGACACCCTGATACGCGAAGTGCGACGGGTCGAAGTTGAAGCCGAAACGCTTGTGGTTGTCGACCGCTTTGAGGGCGCGTTCCGCACTTGCGATGTCGAAGGCAATTTCCGTCGGGTGGACTTCGAGGGCGAAGTTCACACCTTCGGCGTCGTAGGCGTCAAAAATGGGCGTCCAGCGTTTTGCGAAGTCGGCATAGCCAGCTTCAATCATATCCTTCGATACGGGCGGGAACGAATACAGATACTTCCAGATTGACGAGCCCGTGAAGCCCGTGACGGTCGGGACAATGGGCGATTCTCCCAAGCTTGCGGGGCGCATCGACATAAATTTCTTCGCGATTTTCGCGGTCTTGACCATAGCCGCCGCCGCGCGTTGGCGCACGCCTTCGGGGTCGCCGTCGCCCCAAATGGAGGGGCTTAAAATGGCCTTGTGGCGGAAATCGATTTCATCGCAGACGCACTGCCCGACCAAGTGGTTCGAAATCGCGAAGCAGTTGAGCCCGTTCTTTTCGAGAATGTCCCAGCGGCTTTTCAGATACGCTTCGTCGTCGCATTTGTCGAAGTCGAGGTGGTTTTGCGTCAGGGGGATTTCGAGGCCTTCGTAGCCCATTTTCTTAGCCAACGGAGCCAAGTCTTCGAGCTTCATATCCGCCCATTGCCCCGCGAACAACGTCAAGATTCTTGCCATAGTTTCCTAGTCTTTCTTCTTTGTAAGGTTGTGTGTTTTGACGCCGAAATTCGTCCCGAACCGACGCCGCATATACGTTTTCGCAAAAAGTTCTACCACACACCCGCGCTTCTTTTCAAGTTTTTTTTACGGTTGACGCCGTCAAAAAAGGCAGAAAAGAACTACCGAATGAATTGGCTCAAAATCCGCCTTCCCAAAATCCCGATATCCGCGATAATCGCCTGCATCGCAGTCCCGATTATTACATAGGCGTCGCCTTTGCCGATTCGTCGTATGGCGAATGCAAAAAGCCGCAACCCTCTCCGTTATTTTGCGAGAAATCACGGGGCTGAACGGCTCGGGGCAAGGCGATGTCTTCTTCGACCGCATAGGCACGATGTGGTATGTATTCCACTTTCATAATTTACCAGAGCGCGTCTCGCCGCAGCGCACGGCAATAATTAGGCTTATTAAAAAAAACGGTTCGCGCGGCTTTCCGCATTGCGAAACAGACAAAAAATCCCTGCGCATTCTCTGGGGCGCGGCGTAAAAATTTTCGCGAACAAAGCCGCCGCCATGCGCCGAAAACTATTTGCGCCCGCGTATAATTAAAAAAATCCAACACATACTGCGTTTGAGCGTATCCGACGGCATAACGCCTAAATCTCCGCAACCCCAAAAGTCCTCCCGCGAAGGCAAAAAAACGCGCTCCGACATCATGCGCAGCGCGTTTTTCTGGAAAAAACCGATAGAGAATACTCGAAACTATCGCAACGCCTCGGCAACGGCGTCGATTGCGACTTCGCGCTCTTCGGCGGTTTTCAAATTCTTGATTTTAGCGACGCCCTTTTGAGCTTCGTCTTCGCCCACGACGACCGCAAACTGCGCCCCTACGGCGTCCGCCTGCTTGAACTGTTTGCCGAAACCGGACGCCTTCAACGCGTAGTCTACGCGCATGCCGGCGTCGCGCAAAGCTTTTGCGACTTGCAAAGCCTGCGGTCTGACCGTTTCCGAGCCGACAACAACATACACCTGAGGGGCAAAATCCTCGCGCGGCATTTTGCCGACAAGTTCGAGCAAGTCCGACACCGTGACATCGCCCATACCGAACCCGACCGCAGGCATATCCTGATACCCCAACTTTGCGACAAGATTGTCGTATCTGCCGCCGCCCGCCAAAGCCCTGCCCGAGCCGACGGTCTGAAACGCCTCGAAGACGAACCCAGTGTAATACGCCAAACCGCGCACAATGCCCATATCGGGCGAGACAAACTTCGCGGTTCCCAAGCTTTCGAGCAACTGCATAAGCGCGCGCCAATCGGAAATCCGCGCCGAAATTTTTTCGCTCTCGCCGCAGGTTTCGCGCAGAAATTTTTCGAGCGCGTCAATCGAGCGCAAAGAGACAAGCGAACCTATTTTATCAATCAAATCCGCCGCCGAAACCGCCGAACCGCGCAATGCCTCCGCCATCATTTCAAGCAACGCCTCGGGCGAGACCTTTTCGAGCTTGTCGATAACCGACAACACCGCAACCAAGCGCGGCTCGTCCACGCCCATATGCTCCAAAAAAAGCACCCACAGCGTTCTGTCGCCCAAGCGCAGCCTGAATTGCGATTCGTCCAAGCCGAAAACGCGCAGCGACTCAATCAAAAGCGAAATCACCTCAGCATCGGCGTTAATCGAAGCCTCGCCCAAAATGTCCGCATTGTATTGGTAGAACGCACGCAGGCGCCCCTTTTGCTGGCGTTCGTAGCGGTAGTTTTCGCCGATGGCGAACCACTTCACAGGACGACGTATGCCCGATGCCTTCGCTCCCACCATCCGCGCCAACGACGGCGTCATTTCGGGGCGCAACGAAACCGCCCTGCCGCCCTTGTCGACAAATTCGAAGAGCTGCGACTTTATCTCCTCCCCGCTTTTTTCGGTGAAGAGGTCTAACTGCTCCAACACGGGAGGCTCGAATTCCGAAAATCCGAAACCGCGCGCAGACTTCCGCCAACCCGCAAAAAGCGCGTTTTTTGCGGCAAAATCCCCGGGATAAAACTCCCTGAACCCCGGCAAAGTCTTAAACGACGGCATATCGACCTGTCCCGTAAAAAAATAACGTCGGCAAAAAACGCCCGCAGCCTATTTTCTGGCGCGCGCGGCTTTGCTTTCTTCGACAAGGCTCAGGTCGAGGTCTTTAAGCAACGCTTTAAGCTCTTTGCCCGCCTTGAACTTCACAATGGCACGCTTGGGAATGACGACATCCTGTTCGGGCTGGGTCGGATTGCGGCCAACGCGCGGCTTGCGCACTTGGACTTCTAAAACGCCGAATTTGCGCAACTCGATATTTCTGCCCTGCGCAAGAGATTCCGTCATAATATCGAGCGTTCTCTGGACGATGTCTTTGACATCGTTTTGAAGAATCGACCCCCTGCGGCATTCGTCCTTGTCGTTGTAAATTTTCTGGATTATTTCTCTTTTTGTTAGGTTTTGCATCTGAGTTATATCTGATTGTTAAAATTCGGAAATGTTCCGTAAAATTTTCGGGATTAAAAACCAAAACGCCGAATACACATGCATTTTAGTCTGAATAATATTTGCCTTTTATTTATCCGCAACCAAGTAAAGTCAACAATAAAAAATACGAAATAAAAAAGCTGGCTTTTATTTTTCGCACCTGCAATCTCTAAAAACGGCAAAAATTTTTCGGCACTTGCGCCGCGGCAAACAGTCAAAACATAGTATATGGACGACAACAAAAACAACGATTCCGAAAAGAACAACGAGCAAAAAAACCCGCTTGAAGACCTCAAAAAGCAGCTCGAAAAGCTCGTGGGCGAAAAGAACGTCAAGTTCGAGTTCGCCCCGCAGTTCGGGCCGCCGCCAATGCCCGAGGGCGCGGACGACGACGCGGACGACGCGGATGAAAAGTCCGAAAATATCCTGCAAAAAATCCGCAACTTTTCGATGAAGCCGCGCGAAATCCGCGACTATCTCAACCGCTTCGTCGTCAAACAGGACGAAGCAAAAAAGGTGCTTTCCGTCGCAATTTGCGACCACTACAACCACGTCCGCCGCTGCCTCGAACACCCCGAGCTTCACGACGCCGAATACGGCAAGCAAAACATCATAATTCTCGGGCCGACGGGCGTCGGCAAAACCTATCTTATGCGCACCGCCGCAAAGCTAATCGGCGTGCCTTTCGTCAAGGCGGACGCCACCAAATTTTCCGAAACGGGCTACGTCGGCGGCGATGTCGAAGACGTTGTGCGCGACCTTGTAAAAGCCGCCGACGGCGATGTCGACGTCGCCCAATACGGCATAGTCTACATCGACGAAATCGACAAAATCGCGGGCAAGGGAGACTTCGGAGGCAAGGACCTGTCTCTTATACACATCTCCGAGCCCACGAGACGTAGAGGAA
>ERZ1026944.20-NODE-20-length-119107-cov-23.281188_pt1 | contig 119107 bp, 119 predicted proteins | sample MGYA00519569_ERZ1026944 | MGnify/ENA primary metagenome ERZ1026944 (study PRJEB26926, sample SAMN06164618) | human gut metagenome | biome: ENVO:00009003; feature: ENVO:2100002; material: ENVO:00002003 | host: Homo sapiens | place: USA | collected 2012 ... | reverse complement strand
CCGAACTTATAAAAAACCCCGCTATGGGAGCCCGCCCAGCGGGACGCCCTCGCGGCTTTTAGAATATAGAGAGGAGGCGGTTGTATTTCGAGATGCGCTCCCCGCGCGAAAGCGAGCCCGTCTTGATTTGCCCGCAGTTGGTGGCAACCGCCAAGTCGGCAATGAAAGTGTCGCAAGTCTCGCCCGAGCGGTGCGAGACAATGCACTTGTAGCAGTTGCGCTGGGCAAGCTCGATAGTGTCGAGAGTCTCGCTGACAGTGCCGATTTGGTTGGGTTTTATGAGAATGGCGTTGGCGACTTTCTCGTCAATGCCGCGTTGGAGAAGCTTCACATTCGTGGTGAAGAGGTCGTCGCCGACAAGCTGGGTTGTCTCGCCGAGAGTTTTGGTGAGGATTTTCCAGCCCTGCCAGTCGTTTTCGGCGCAGCCGTCTTCGATTGAAATTATCGGATAGCGGCGCACAAGCCCCGCGAGATATTCGACCATTTCGCGCGAATTTTTCGGCGGCAGATGCGACTTCTTGAATTTGTAGAGCTTGTCGGATTCGTCGTAAAATTCGCTCGAAGCGACATCGAGGGCGATATTGATGTCTTCGCCGAAAACGTAGCCCGCTGCGCGAACCGCCGAGGCAATCGCGTCGAGCACCGCCTCGGCAGACCCGAGTGCGGGCGCGAAGCCGCCTTCGTCGCCGACTGCGGTCGAAAAGCCGAGCGAGTGCAGAATGGCTTTAAGCTGGTGGAAAACCTCCGCGCCCATTCGGACCGCCTCGGCAAAATCGGGCGCACCCGAGGGGACAATCATAAACTCCTGAATGTCGACGGGGGCGTCACTGTGCGCGCCGCCGTTAAAAATGTTCATCATCGGAACGGGCATAACGTGCGCGTTGACGCCGCCGATGTAACGGTAAAGCTCCAACCCGACTGCGGCTGCCGCCGCCTTGCAGGAGGCGATTGAAACGGCGAGAATCGCGTTCGCGCCGAGGTTGCGCTTGTTTTTGGTATCGTCAAGCTCAATCATTGCCGCGTCTACGGCGCGTTGGTCGAGGGCGTCCATTCCGCGCAACGCCTTTGCGATTTTTTCGTTGACGTTGTCGACGGCTCGCAAAACGCCCTTGCCGCCGTATCTGCCGCGGAAGAATTTTTCGTTGTGTTTGAACGCGGCGGAGCTGTCGCGCAGCTCGAACGCCTCGGACTTGCCCGTGGAAGCCCCCGACGGAACGGAAGCGGTGCCCGCTATGCCCGATTCAAGCTCGACGCGGGCTTCGACTGTCGGATTGCCGCGCGAATCGAGAATTTCGCGGGCGGTAATTTTGCTGATTTTCGTGTCCATTTGCCAAAAGTGGTTTTCTCTGATTCGGCAAAAAACCGCGCGTTTTAAAAGCGGTTTGTCAAAAAACGGAAAAAACTGTTGAAAAATCGGGCAAAAACTGCAATCCTCCAAGGCGAAATTGATTTGATTTAATCCGCGGGCGGCGCGAGCAAATCGGGGGAATTGCCGAAAGATTGCGCCGCGAAGACGGCTTTCGGCGCGCGGCGTCGGGCGGCGTTTTCGCGATTCGTCCGCGGAAAAATCGAAAGATTTGTTAACTATTAAAAAATAAAAAAGGAACAACAATGTCTCAAAGACCTCTCAATGTAGGATTAGTCGGCGGCGGCTGCGGCGCGTTCATTGCCCAGCCCCACCAAAAAGCGATTTTTTCGGACGGCACAAGAAGGGTCGTCGCGGCGGCTCTGCACCCGAACCCCGAAGTTGCGATGAAGGAAGCCGAAAACTGGCCGTATCCCATCAAGGGCTATGCCTCGTATGTCGATATGATTAACGACCAGAAAAACCTTCCCGAAGACCAGAGGCTCGACTACATTCTCATTGTAACGCCCAACTTTGTCCACTTCGACCCCGCTATGAAGGCTATCGAAGCGGGCATTCCCGTGATGTGCGAAAAGCCCCTTACAATCAACCTCGAACAGGCCGACCAGCTCGTGGCGGCGGCTACGGCAAAGGGGCTGCCCTTCGCGGTGGCTCACACCTATTTGGGGCACTGGTCGTCGTGGTTCTCGCGCTTTGTGGTAACGAGCGGTTTGCTCGGCGAAATCCGCTGGGTCGACTCGGCATACATTCAGGGTTGGCTGGCGAAGCAAATCGAAAAGCAGGGCGGCGAAGACGGCGCGTCGTGGCGCACCGACCCGAAGCGTTCGGGCGGCTCGCTCTGCCTCGGCGATATCGGCACTCACGCGCTTATGCAGTTGCGTTTTGTCACGGGTATGGACGTTGTCCGCGTTTCGGCACATATGGAAACTTTCGTGAAAAGCCGCCTGTTGGACGACCACGCCACCGTCTACTGCGAACTCTCAAACGGCGCGAAGGGACTTGTCAGAACTTCGCAGATTTGCATCGGCCACAAGAACGACCTCTCGATTGAAGTCGCGGGCACGAAAGGCACGCTCGTTTGGCGTCAGGAAGAGCCCGAAAAGGTCGTCATTATGCTCTCCGGTCAGCCCGACAGAGTTTACTGGCGCGGCGATGTTCAGGCGAACGACGGCTTCCTTGGCGACGTTCCCGAATGGCTGCTCAAAGAACCCCGCATTCCGGCGGGCCACCCCGAAGGCTTCCACGATGCCTATGCGCGTCTGCACAGGGAGTTCGAAAAGGACGTTCGCGCGTGGCAGAAGGGCGAAAAGTTTTCGTATGAGCACACGCGCTATGCGACGGTTCTCGACGGCAGAATGGGCTTGGCGTTTGTAGACGCGTCGCTCAAAAGCAACCAGAAGCAGGGTGCGTGGGAACCCGTCTCCCTCTAAAACGGGCGATGGCGTGCGCCTTCGAGTCGAATTTTATTTCTTATAATGTAGAAAGGTTTTCCATTCGGAAAACCTTTTTTGTTTTTTAGATTCGACTCGGAGGCGCACTCACGGCTAAAAGCCGGTTTCCTCGGGAGGTCTGTGCAAAAGCACTATCCCTCCTTGAATTGGCGAAGCCAAGAGCTGAGCGACGATAGGAGCGTGTTAAAATCTAACACGTCTTTGTAGCACGCGCCTCGCCCGTTTTAGTCCAAGTACCCACGCTGGTTCTAATCCGAATTATAATGTTTTTTGTTTTTAGATTGCGACGAAGGCGCACTCGCAGCTAAAAATGACTCGCGTTTGCGAATGCAAACGCGAGTCATTTTTAGTCCAAGAACAGGTGTTGATTCTAAGCCGAATTTATAATGGAAAAGCTTAACTTCGTTCCGCTTTTCTTTAATGAGAGATAAAGCGCATTGGCAAAGCCAATCGCGCCTCTTTCCAAACAACAAAGTCTTTTACATTCGTAAAATCCTTTTCACTTTAATAAATAGACAAAGGCACATCGGCAAAGCCGATTGACGCCGCATTCGAAATTATAAAAAAAGGGAAAATAAAAGTTGCAAAAATGGGGAAAAAAGCGACGATATTCTCAGATTATGGAACTTTCGTATTTCATTCCCGTTTTGATTCAAATTGTGGTCGCGCTGGCGATTCCCGCGGTGATTATTGTGGCGAGTCATATTTTCGGCCAGCACGCGAGGTCGAACAAATTCAAAGACTCGGCGTATGAATGCGGTATCACCCCCGAAGGCAAGCCGCATTCGAGGTATGGGGCGAAGTTCTATTTGGTTGCGATGTTGTTCGTGATTTTCGACATCGAAGCGGTCTTCATGATTCCCATTGCGATGTGTTTCCCGAAAGTAGCGCACGGGCTGCCCGTTTTGTTGCCCATTTTGTTCTTCATTGCCGTGCTCTGCGCGGGTATTTTCTACGAAGTCAAAAAGGACGCCCTAAACTGGAACATTCCCAAGTCTAACTAAAAATGCGGCTTAAAAGGTTTCTTTCGCGCAACAGGATTATCGACATCAAAAGCTCTTCGCTTGAAGGTGCTCTGGCGGAGTTGTTGGCTACGATTCCCAATTCGGTTTTATCGGAAGCGTCGAAAAAGTATGCGCTCGACAACATTTTGGAGCGCGAAAAAAACATGTCGACGTATCTCGGCTACGGTGTCTGTATGCCGCACACGAGAATCAAAAACATCAGACAGAAATACATTTTTGCCGTTGGCAGATGTCCCAACGGACTTACATTTTCAAACGGCGCGAACGACACCTATGCAAACACGCGCACGTTGTTTTTGCTGCTTTCGGACGAAAATGCGAACTCGTATCTGAATGTGCTAAACACCCTCAGCCGCACGTTTTCGGAAGACAGGGGTTCGGACAAGCTGAACTCGGCGCAGAACTTGAAGGAATACGCCGCGGCGTTGATGTCGATGTTCCCCTCCGCGGGCGGCGCAAAAAAGGACAAGGCGAAAGCCGCGCCGAAACGCCGCTCGGTAGAGGCAAAAACGAATCTTTTAATAACGCGTTCGGCTGCAAAAATAGCGAATGTGTCGGGGTGCAATGCCATTCTCCTGCAAGGCGACGTTTTCGATGAAGTCCCCGATATGTCCAAGATTTTCGGGGCGCAAAAAATCGTCGTGATGTCCGAGCGTTCGGCGTTGCCGATTCCCGACAGCTGGAATATCATCAACGCGCGTTCGTTCTCGGCGGAAAGGTTCTCGCAGCTAAAAAGCGCGGTTATCATAGGTATGACGCGCGGGGTTTTCAGCCTGTCCGACAAGCTTTGCTGCGTGGGCGGAATCAAGGACAGCAACGTTGTGGATTCTATTGTGATTCTCGACATTGCGAAGAATTTTTCGGACATTTTCGCGCAGAAAAATCTGATTCCGGAATCTATAAAACCCGAAGTTTTGGAGCGCGTAATCGACCTCGCAACCGAGTTGTCGGTCGAAGGCCGCGAAGGCAAGCCCGTGGGTTGCATTTTCGTGCTCGGCAACAACGACGAATTGAAGCCCCACTTAAAGCAGCTTATTTTGAACCCGTTCAACGGCTACAAGCCCGAAGACCGCAACATTCTGAATCCGTTTATGTCGGAAACCGTCAAGGAATATTCGCTCATCGACGGCGCATTCATCATCGACGGAAGCGGTATCATGCTTTCAGCTGGGACGCTGATTCACACGCCCGACTTCAAACTGCAACTCCCCGGGGGGCTCGGGGCGCGGCACGCCGCCGCATACGCGATTTCGCTTATGACCGACTGCGTTGCGATTGTGGTTTCGTCAAGCACGGGCTACATTACGATGTTCAGGAAAGGACAATCAATCCCGCTTTACGAAAAGCAAAAATAGTCACTCTATTCCACCGCAAAAAATGCCCGATTCGCCATGCCGATTCGGGCAGAAAATTATAAAGAAATATGTTTAAATTTTTCTATTTGGACGTTGCCGTTATGGCCATCGGGCTTACGCTCGCGTTTTTGCGCGGGCACTTCTACGGCGCGGAGCTGCAATTCGTGCTGAGCGCGATAATTATCGCCTCGCTCGAAATAAGCCTGAGCTTCGACAACGCCGTCATTAACGCCTCCAAGCTGAAAACTATGCCCGTAATTTGGCGCAGGAGATTTTTGACATGGGGCATTTTGATTGCGGTTTTCGGCATGCGTTTTGTTTTCCCGATTGCGATTGTCGCGGTGTTTTCCGGTATTTCGTGTATGGGCGTTCTCGATATGGCGTTGCACGACGCCAAGCAATACGAGTTTTATTTGGCGCAATCGCACATCGGAATTTCGTCGTTCGGCGGAACGTTTTTGATGATGTTGTTTTTCGAATTTATGTTCGACTCGAACAAACAGACGCACTGGATTGCGCCCGCCGAAAAGCTGCTGAAAAAAATCGGGAGAGTAAAATTCGCCCCCCTGCTATGCACCGTAGCGGCATTGGCGATTGTCGAAATTTTCATTCCCGAACACGAGAGGCTCGTCTCGATTTCGGCGGGGCTTTCTGGCATAATCATACATTTATTGATACACGGCATCAGCGAAAAATTGGAGTCTATGGCGGCGCGCAAAAATGCGTTTGCGCTCAAACACGCGGGGTTGGCGGCGTTTTTGTATCTGGAACTAATCGACGCGTCGTTTTCGCTCGACGGCGTTTTGGGCGCGTTTGCGCTTTCGCGCGATGTTGTCGTGATTACGATTGGGCTTTGCATTGGCGCGTTCTTCGTGCGCTCCATAACGCTATTATTGGTGCAAAAAAAGACGCTTGAAAAGTTCGTTTATTTGACGCACGGCGCATATTGGGCGATTGGCTCGCTGGCGGCAATAATGCTTATTTCGACGATTCAGGCGGTGCCCGAAGCGGTAACCGGCGGGCTCGGAATGGCGTTGATTATTGCCTCCCTTCTCTCCTCCCTCCAAAAAAACGGGCGATAACGTGCGCCTTCGTTGCGAATATTATTTTAATAATGGGGAAATGGGTTTTATCGAAACCCATTTTTTTTGTTTTTAGATTCGCAACGGAGGCGCACTCACGGCCAAAAATCGGTTTCGCTTCGCCTCACATACCTAAGTATGCTACGGCTCGCAAAGCCGCGATTTTTAGCACGCGCCTCGCCCGTTTTTTACAGCACCTATGCTGATTCTAAGCCGAAAAATAATGTAAACGAAATATTTTATATGTTCGAAAGTGGCGCGATTGGCTTCGCCAATGCGTTTTGATTACTTGTTAAAGTATGGAAAAAGAAAAAGGATTTCCCGAATGGGAAAGACTTTTTGGATTATAAAATTTATGTAGGCGTTTGACAAAGCGGTATTGCATAGCAATCCGCGCCTGTGCACGTCATATAAAAAAATTAGAATCAGCGTGGGTGCTTGGCTAAAACGGGCGAGGCGCGTGCTACAAAGACACGTTTGTGAGCTGGTGGGATAGTGCTAATGCACAGACCACCCGAACAAACTGGCTTTTAGCCGTGAGTGCGCCTCCGTTGCAAATTTAATTACAAAAAAACATTCCACGAATGTGGAATGTTTCCGTAAATAATAAAATTATTTGCAACGAAGGCGCACGCCCTCGCCCGTTTTAGAAGGTGATGTTCGAGGCGTGTTCCAATATATTGACACAGGGGGAATCTTTGGTGATTTTTTCGCCGAAATACGTTATGTTTTCAAACCTGATATTCCGAATGTCGTGTGCTGCGTCGTATCCCTTGAAGTGCAATAGGCCCTTGAACTTGTCGCGCTTGCCCGAAACGGTAATGTTTTTGAATAAACAGTCGCGGATTTTGCCCGAAACATTTTTGCCTTGATAACACCACGTCTTCTTCAAATACGTTATGCGCGGATTGCCGCAAACGACAATCATATCGCGCCCGTTGGAGCGGATGTTGATATTTTCAAAGCGGAAATTGCTCATAACCATATCGTTCGAAGGTTGAATCAAAAATATTGCCTTAACCCACCACTCGTCGGGCTTGGCATAGTCGGTTGCATAGAAGGCAACGTCGCAGTCGCGCACAGTCAAGTCCTTCATATACGGGGCGTTGCATTCAAATCCGATTCTGAAAATGTTGGCGCGGTCAGTCCAGAAAACGCATTTTTTAATGGAAATATTTTCGACGGGGATATTGCCCGTCAACGCTTTCAACGCAATCACGTCGTCCTGACAGCGCATAAAACTGTTGCGTATCTTTACGTTTTTCGTGTCGCAAATATCTACGGCGTCATCATTTAGCATTCTACCCGAACAGATTTTAATGTTGTTGATATCAACATCCTCGCAGTCTCGCATATCGAGCGTCCACATCGGCGGTTCAGTCAAAATCACACCGTTGATTTTGAGATTTTGACACTCTTTAAAACGCGCAAGCGCATTTGCCGATTGTCGTTCTGTCAGCTCGCCGCTTAAAATGCCGCGTCCGCGCACGGTGATGTTTTTGCCTTTCGCGACAAGTATGCTTTTGACGACCGCACCCCCCGCTATGTAAAGCGTCTGATTGTCAGTAAGTTCAATTCGAGGCTGCGCGTGGACGCCCGCGCCGAAATATACAACATTCGGGTCGCCCTGCTTTGGCGCATTTTTTTCGAGCGGATTTCCGAAAATCATCAGCGGCCTGTTGCGTTCGTCGCGCAACACACAGGTTTTGAAGGGTTTGTCCGCCTTGAATTTCACGCCGTTGAAGCCCGACACCACAAATTCCCGCGCAGGGAAAAGTTCAATATCCTTCTTCGTCATACCGCGCGACTTCACTTCAACCTCGACCTCCCCATGAAAATCGAAATACGCATAGTAGTAGCCACCGCCGTGCAGCCCCTCGTTGCCGTCCCAGCGCGAGCAGTCGCGTGAACTGGCCTTATACACGTCTACGGGCACGCCGTTGACAAACACACTGTATCCCAGTTGAATTTTTTCGGTATTCGGGGCGGGGTAAGTGACGATTTTCGCCTTGGCGGTGGTGGTGATTACCTTATTGTCTTCGATTTTTTGTTCAATAATCGCCGATTTTTGCGCAACTTTTGTGCCTTTCTTCGCGCCATTTGCGGACGATGAAACTTGCTTGACTGCGGACGATTTTTCCGCCGTAGAAGACTTCGCCCCGCTAGCCACAGCCACGGCGGAAGAAGACGCCCCTGCTTTTGATTGCTTCGCGGCTTCTGCGCCAGAAACACCAGCCGATGCCGCTTTCTGCCCGCCGCCGGCATTCCCGTTAGCCCCCGCAAACGCGCCCACAACAACTTTACGCCCGTCTTTTTCGGGCGTCGGCAACACGGCGGGCTTGCCGACTTCTGCGGACTTCCCGCCCGCCGCCGCGCCAGCAGCCACATTCGAAACCGCACCTGCAACTCCGTCCGTAGCCCCGTTCGCGGCATTCTTTGCAGAGTAGTCAAAATACAACCACGAAGCCGAAGCCGACACCGCCGCCACGGCAACCGTAAATACAAAATTTTTCAGATTCATACGTTTTATATATAGATAGAGATTTAAATTTGAGGTAACCACTACCAAAAAAAAGCCCATTTTACAACAAAAATCGCGCTTTTGCCTTCGCCTAAAACGCCGATTCCAAAGTTCCGCCGCTCTATAAAAAATGTTGAAATTTCGGCGCAAAGCAATAGAGTGGAAAAAATTTTTTACTATGGATAACTGTATTCGGAAATTCGATTCGCAAAGCGAAAGCGGGTTTATCTATACCCGTTTGGACTCGGTTATAAACTGGGTTCGCGCAAATTCAATATGGCCGCAGCCAATGGGGCTTGCGTGTTGCGCTATCGAGCTTATGGCCGTCGGCGGTTCGAGGTTCGACATCGCGCGTTTCGGCGCGGAAGTTATGCGTTTTTCGCCCCGCCAGAGCGATTGTATGATAGTCGCGGGCACGGTCACCTATAAAATGGCGGGCGCGGTGCGCCGCGTCTACGAGCAAATGGCGGAGCCCAAGTGGGTCATCGCAATGGGCGCGTGCGCGTGTTCGGGCGGAATGTTCCGCACCTACTCGACCTTGCAGGGCGTCGACAAAATCATACCCGTCGACGTCTACGTAAGCGGTTGTCCCACGCGCCCCGAGGCGTTGTTGGACGCGCTTGTATCGCTGCAAAATAAAATCCGCGACACCAAGGGCAGCACAAAGGCATTGTTCGTAAAATAAGGCTTCCAGATGAAAGACAAACTTCTTGCGGAATTTCCCGAGGCATTGACGCCGCGCCCGTCAGTCGACGGCATATTGGCGTTCGATTGCAAAAAAAACATACTTGTAAGAGTCGCCGCCAAACTGCGCGACGACTTCGAATATCAGGTCTTGACCGACCTTGCTTCAATCGATATGGGCCCCGACGCGGGAGAGGCCCGCTTCGGGGCAGTCTACCATTTCTATTCGCACACAAAGAAGAATTATATCCGCATCGTTGCGATGTGCGACAGCCAAAAAGAGCCCAAATTGCCCTCCCTTTGCTCGGTCTATAAGGGCGCGGATTGGCTCGAACGCGAGGCATACGACCTTATGGGAATCACCTTCGAAGGCCACCCCAGCCTGCGCCGCATTCTGATGTGGGAAGCCTATCCATACCACCCCCTGCGCAAAGACTTCCCCCTCGAAGGGCGCGAGGCTCCGCTTCCGCCGACATTCGAGGGCGCGGAAGACGCCGTAAAAATCACACCCGCACCCGAGGAGGGCGGCCCCTTCCATTCGCCAAGCTCGGGCTATAAATACGTTTCCGAAAAAGAGCCGCGCAGCGTTCAGGGCGGGGCGGGCGAAAATATCGACAACATCTAACATTCGGCAAAAATGGAAAACAAAGAATTTACATACCCCGAGCCCGCGGGACTGTCGGAGGACAGACTCGGCGAAAAAATGATTGTCAATATGGGGCCTTCCCACCCCGCAACCCACGGCGTTTTGCGCCTGAAATTGGAACTCGACGGCGACCTCATTCTCCGCGCCGACCCGATGGTGGGGCAGCTCCACCGCGGTCAGGAAAAAATCGCGGAAAATATGACCTACAACCAGTTTATTCCGTTTACCGACCGACTCGACTACCTCGCGCCGATGTGCAACAACATCGCCTTCGCCCAGTGCGTCGAAAAACTCGCGGGCATTCGGATAACCGAACGCTGCAAGACAATCCGCATTATCTGCTGCGAACTCTCGCGCATAGCAAGCCACTTGGTAGGTCTTGCCGCCTACGCGATGGATTCGGGCTCTTGGACGGGCTTTATGTATTGCTTCACCCAGCGCGAAAAAATCCTCACACTTTTCGAGGAACTCACGGGGGCGCGTATGACATCTTCCTACGCTCGTATCGGCGGCTTGGCTCGCGACATTCCCGAGGGTTGGCTTGGCAGGGTCAATTCGTTCGCAAACGCATTCCTGCCCAAACTCGATGAAATCGACAAACTCATCACGCGCAATAGAATTTTCGTAGACCGTACTGTCGGCATCGGCGTAGTCTCCAAGGAAACCGCCTTGCAGTGGGGCTTGACGGGCGCAAACCTCCGCGCAAGCGGCGTTGCCAGCGACCTGCGCAAAGACGTTCCCTACCTCGGCTACGAAGACTACGATTTCGACATTCCAATCGGCGTCCACGGCGACAGTTACGACAGGTGGCTAGTTCGTTTTGAGGAAATGCGCCAGAGTATACGCATAGTCCGTCAGGCAATCGAAAAAATGCCCGACGGCGACGTAAACATAAAAAATCCGAAAATCACACTTCCCAATAAAACGGGCGTGCAGCAAAATATGGAGGATTTGATTAACAACTTTCTGGTCATCACACAGGGGCCCGACATTCCCAAGGGCGAGGCGTATTTCGAGGCGGACAACCCCAAGGGCGCACTCGGCTTCTTCGTTATGTCGAAGGGCGGCGGCGTCCCGTATAGGGTAAAAATCCGCGCCCCCTCGTTCGTGAGTTTGAGCGCAATGCAGGAAATCCTCCCCGGGCACCACCTAAGCGACATTGCCGTAATTCTCGGCTCGTTCGACTTCGTCTTGGGCGAGTGCGACAGATAGCTAACAAAAGGAGCTTGTTTTTTATGGAAATCACCTCGGATATCGAAAAGAAGTGCGCCGAAATCATCGCGCAGTATCCCGTCAAAAAGTCGGCGGCGATGATTATTATGCACCTCATTCAGGAGAAATACGGATATTTCGACGACGACGCCGTAAAATTCGTCGCCAAACAACTCGGCGAAGAGCCGATAGACGTCTACGGAATGCTCACCTTCTACCCGATGTATTCTCAGCAGCCGCGCGGCAGAATCCACATCAAAGTCTGCCGCACACTCTCGTGCGCGCTCGCGGGCTCGGTCGAGTTCGGGCGCGAGCTCGCCGAAAAAATCGGCTGCCCCCTCGGCGAAACAAAGGGCGTCTACACAATCGAGTTCGTCGAGTGCCTCGGCAACTGCGCAAAGGCGGCAAACGTTCAGGTCAACGACAAACTCTTCGAGTCCGTCCGCCGCGAGGACGTCGAAAAATTCGTCGAAAAAATCAACGCCCTCGACGCCGCGGGCGAACTCGCCCCCAAGTCGGCATTCGACAAACCGCAGGGCGGCACCGACGTAAATTCACCCGCATACAAAGGCTAGAACTATGGCTTGCGAAAACAGAATAATTTACAAACACATCGACGTAGACGGTTGGAACGCCTCAATCGACAAATATATTTCCGACGGGGGCTACCGCATTTTGGGCGAAACCGTCAAACGCGACAAGGCCGAACTTTGCGCCGAAATGGAAAAGTCCAAGTTGAAGGGGCGCGGCGGCGCGGGCTTCCCCACGGGTATGAAGTGGAAATTCCTCGACCGAAAAAGCGGCAAGCCCATCTACCTCATCTGCAACGCTGACGAATCAGAACCCGGTACTTGCAAAGACCGCCTCATAATCTACCAAGACCCCCACACCCTCATCGAGGGCATTATGTGCACCGCCTACGCAATCAACGCCGCGCAGGCTTTCATCTACATCAGGGGCGAGTATATCAACGGCTACCGAATTTTGATAAACGCAATCGAAGAGGCTAAACAAAAGGGGTTCGTAGGCAAAAACATCTGCGGTTCGGATTACAGCTGCGAAATCACCGTATGCCGCGGCGCGGGCTGCTACGTCTGTGGCGAGGAAACGGGCCTGATTTCGTCGCTCGGCGGCGCGCGCGCCTACCCGCGCATCAAGCCCCCTTACTTCCCCGCCGTTATGGGACTCTACGATTGCCCGACAGTCGTCAATAACGTCGAAACACTCTGCTGGGTTCCCAAGGTCTTCGACCTCGGCGGCGAGGCGGTTTCGAAAATCGGCTCTCCCCTCGACCCCGGCACACACATTTGGGGCGTCTGCGGACAGGTTCAAAAACCCGGACGCTACGAAATCGAAACGGGCACCTGCACACTCGGCGAATTGCTTTACGACCTCTGCGGCGGACCCCTCGCGGGCAGACGCTTCAAGGCGATTATCCCGGGCGGCTCTTCGATGAAGATTCTGCGCTGGGACGAAAAATTCACAATCAAAAACCCCGACGGCACCACATTCGAACGCCGCGTTGAAGACATTCCCCTCGACGCCGTTTCATTCCAGCAGTGCGGCACGGCAATCGGTTCCTGCGGCATAATCGCAATGGACAACACCGTCGATATGCCCGAGGCTCTCGCTAATTTAAGCGCATTCTACGCCCACGAAAGTTGCGGGCAGTGCACGCCCTGCCGCGAGGGCACAAAGTGGATGTCGCGCATAACAAAACGCATTTGCGAGGGCGGCGGCAGACTCGAAGACGTCGACTTGCTCAAAAGCGCGGCTGACAACATCTGCGGCAGAACAATCTGCGCCCTCGGCGAGGGGGCGGCGTGGCCTGTGCAAAGCAACGTTTCCAAGTTCCGCGACGAATACATTCAGAAAATCAACGCGCAACTTTCGCATGGCGGCTTAGGGCGTGTCGACAACAACGCGTATAGACTTATTTAGAGTATGGAAAATCAGACAGTAAACGTAAACATCAACGGTGCTGACTATAAAGTCCCCGCAGGCCTCAACATTTTGGAGGCGTGCAAAAGCATCGGCGTGGAAATTCCATTCTTCTGCTACCACCCGAGTTTGAAGGTGGCGGGCTCTTGCAGAATGTGCTTGGTTCAAATGGGTATGCCCGCCCGCGACAGGGCGACAGGCCAGCCCATTCTCGACGAAAACGGTGTCCAGAAAATCGCCTTTATGCCCAAGCCCGTCATCGCCTGCGGCACAAAAGTTTCGGAGGGAATGCACGTCATAACAAATTCCGAGGCGGTGGCGGATTGCCGCCGCGGCGTTTTGGAATTTTTGCTTCTCAACCACCCGCTCGATTGCCCCATTTGCGACAAGGCGGGCGAGTGCAAACTCCAAGAATACACCCACGCCTACGGCCGCGAATCTTCGCGCTACGTCGAGGAAAAAAACATCAAGCGCAAAAAGCGCGAGTTCGCGGGCAAAATTTTCGTCGACGCCGAGCGTTGCATACAGTGCTCGCGCTGCATACGCTTCTGCAAGGAGTTCATCGGCAGAAGCATTATGGGCTTTACAAAACGCGGCTCGAAAGTCGAAATCGGCTTCTACGACAACGCCGACAACGAAAGCAATTACCTGCTTAATATCGTCGACGGCTGCCCCGTCGGCGCATTGACCGAAAAGGCTTTCCGCTTCGAAATGCGCACTTGGTTCTTGAAAACCACCGAAAGCCTCTGCGGCGAAAGCAGCGCGGGTGTCAATACCCGCGTGTGGTCGCGCAACGGCAAAATCTACCGCATAACCCCGCGCCAAAACGGCTTCGTAAACGATATGTTTATGAGCGATTCGGGCAGATACATCTTTAAACAATACGAGCAGAACCGCCTCGCGACTGCGAAAGTCGATTCCACCCCCTGCGACGCACAATACGCGGTCTCCCGCGCGGGCGAAATCGCCAAAATCGGCGCAGTTGCATTCGTTGCAAACGGCTGGCAGAGCGTCGAGGAAATGTTCCTCTTGCGCCAGCTTGCGGCGGCGGCAAACGCCGAAGTTTATATGGCAAGCCACTTGCAGCCCGACGACGGCAAACTCGTCTCGGCGGACGCCACCGCAAATATGCGCGGGGCATTCGCCACGGGCTTGATTGACGCCTACCCGCGCCCGACACTTTCCGAACTCGCTTCGAAAGTCGAAAGCGGCGACGTCAAGACCGTAGTCTGCTTCGGCGAAGACCTGCTCAAATTGGGCTTCGAACCCAAACATTTCAAGCTCGCCAACATAGTCTATTGCGGCGTTCTCGACAACGAAACCGCAAAACTCGCCAAAATCTGCATACCGCTCAGAAGCGAGTTCGAAAAGGACGGAATGTGGATAAACCGCCAGTTCCGCCTCCAAAAATTCGCCAAGGCAGTCGACGCTCCCGAACAGACGGTCGACGACGTCGCCCTTCTTTCGGCAATGTTAAAAGACGTCGGCGGCGAGACATTCGAAATCCCGACAGTCGGGGCAGTCCGCGCAGTCATTTCGCGCGACATCGAATTTTTGAAGGGTTGCGAAAACGTCGGCTCTCAGGGAAGGCTGCTTGACGGCTCGAAGTTCGCCTCTATCGACTTCCCCGAAGAAAACGCAATGTTCTTCGCAAAAAATCAACACGCAAAAACGGGAGAATAAAAAATGGAACTCTTAAATTTGTCCGTTTTGGCGGACGCCTCCGCCGAATCCTGCTGCGCGGGATATCTCGCGTGGCTTTTGCCGATAGTGTTTTCGCTGTTGTGCGTGATTGTGGTTATGAGCTTTGCGGGTCTGAGTGTCGTAGCCGAGCGCAAAGTCTGCGCATACATTCAGGGTCGCTTCGGACCCAACCGCACCGCAATTCCGTATGTCGACGCAATCCCGTTCGTCGGCAATTTCTTGAAGAAAAACGGTCTTATGCAGCTTGCCGCCGACGGACTTAAATTTCTTCTGAAAGAAGACCCGCTTCCCAAACACGTCAAGACATTCTGGTATCTGATAGCCCCCGTGATGTCGCTCGCGCCCGTATTGGTGGCGGCAAGCGTGATTCCCTTCGGCGTCTATTGGCTCGACGGCGCGGCAAAGCCCGTGGCGGTCGCAAACCTCGACATCAGCCTGCTGTTCGCTTTGGCAGTCGGCTCGCTGGGCGTCTACGGGGCGATAATGGCGGGGTGGTCGTCGAACAGCAAATTCCCGTATCTGGGCGGAATGCGCGCGGCGGCGCAGGTTGTCAGTTACGAACTTGCAATGGCAATCTCGGTTCTGCCCGTCGTGATGATGGCTGCCGCCCGCGGGGTTCAGTCGCCGCTGAGCCTGTTCGACATCGCCGCGTGCCAGAGCGAAAACCTCTGGTTTTGCATAACCCAGCCTATTTCCGCGCTCATCTTCCTTGTCGCGCTCTTTGCCGAAACAAACCGCCTGCCGTTCGATATGGCCGAAAGCGAAACCGACCTCGTCAGCGGCTACCACACCGAGTACGGCAGCTTCAAGTTCGGGTTGTTCTTCGTGGGCGAATACGGACACATCGTCGTGGGTTCGTCGATATTCATCGCATTGTTCCTCGGCGGCTGGAACCCCCTCCCCGGGGTTGCGTGGCCGACAAGCTGGGGTATCGGCGCGTCGATATTGTCGGTAGCCACATTCCTCGTAAAAATCGCGATGATGATATTCTTCTTCATCTGGGTGCGTTGGACACTTCCGCGTTTCAGGAACGACCAAGTTATGCGCTTGGGCTGGGCGCGCCTCGTGCCGCTTGCGATAGCCAACTTCGTTGCGTATTTAATCTACATTTCAATAGTTTAAAGATATGGCGATAATTGTCGAAAGAAAACGCCTGAATTTCTGGGAGCGCACATACCTGCCTCAGATAATATCGGGCTTGTATATAACAATCAGGAACTTTTTTGCCAAAAAGGTCACGCTCGAATACCCCGACCAGCGTCCCGTGATACCCGCGGGCTACCGCGGCGCGCCTGTTCTGGTGAAAGACTCCAACGGCAGGGCGAAGTGCGTTTCGTGCCAACTTTGCGAGTTCGTCTGCCCGTCGAAGGCAATAAAGGTCTCGCCCTCGTCAATACCCGCCGATAGCGAGTATGCCTTTATCGAAAAAGCCCCGTCGGACTTTCAGATTGATATGACGCGCTGCATCTATTGCGGCTATTGTCAGGAGGCTTGCCCCGAGCAGGCAATCGTGATGGGCTCGGAGTATTCCATAAACTCCTACACGCGCGAGGGGCTCAGACGCCACAAGTCCGACCTCTACAAAATCGGCGGCGTAGTTCCCGACAAAATAAAGAAGTGGCAAAAAGTCCGCGACAGAAAGGGCGAATAATGGAACAGCTTATGTATTGTATATTCTGCGCAATGTGCATCGGCGGCGCGCTCGGCGTTATACTGCTTAAAAACTTCGTCAATTCGGCAATGTCGATGCTCGTTTCGATGCTCGGCACGGCGGGCTTGATGATATTGATGCACGCCTACTTCCCCGCATTCATCGTGCTCACGGTCTACGGCGGGGCGATAATGGTCTTGTTCGTGTTCGTCGTAATGTTTATCGGCGACGAAGACGAAAAACGCCATTGGGGCAAAAAACTCGCCCTTGCCGTCTTGTGGGCGGCACTCTGCGCAATGATTGGCGGATTCGTCCCCGAACGCCTTCCCGAGGCGGCTAAGGCGGTAATTCCGCCCGCGGGTGAAGTGGCGAACGCGCAAAATTACGGTGTCGCCATAATTTCGGATTTCGCGCTCGAATTGCAAATAGTCGGCATAATGCTGCTTGCGGCAATGGTCGGGGTTATAGTCGTGGCAAAACCGAATGCCGCGCATAAAATTAAATCGGATATGCTGTGAGGTTTTTTATGAATGCGTCATTGATAAATTTTATACTTCCCGCGCTAATGCTCTTCATAACGGGGCTGCTTGGCGTGATGTTCAAACGCAACCTGATAACCATTTTTATGTGCGCCGAGCTTATGCTTGCCGCCTCGATGATTGTCTTTACCGCATTCGCTTCCGCAACCGACGACATCTCGGGGGCGGTCTTCGCACTCTTCATAATGGCAATAGCCGCCGCAGAAGTCGCAGTCGGATTGGCGGCAATCACGCGCCTGTTCAAACTCGAATCGACGGTTTCCACAAAGGAGCTTCACACATTGGGCGATTAGCCTGAGCCGTTATTTTAAGGAGCAAAATACATATGGAAAGCTTGAACCTAATTTTATTTCTGCCGCTTTTAAGCGCGGCATTTATCGTGCTTTTTCTGCGCAAAACCCGCAGCGCGTGTGCGGCGGTGTCGGTCGGCTCGGCGGCAATTTGCGCGGCATTGGCATTGTCGCTTATGACGGGAGAAACCGCGGGCGCGGCATTCAAAAGCTCGTTTGCATTGTTTGCATTGGGCAATTTCGGCTTCAACTTCGGCTTGCTGCTCGATTCGCTTTCTACGAATATGATTTTCGTCGTATGCATCGTAGGCTTGCTAATCCACGTTTTTAGCGTCGGATATATGGACGACGACAACTCGCGCGGCCGCTTCTTCGCGGGGCTTAGCTTCTTTATGTTCTCGATGACGGGCATAGTGCTCTCTTCGAACCTCTTTATGATGTTCGTCTTCTGGGAACTTGTCGGATTCAGCTCCTACGCGCTAATCGCCCATTACGCCGATACTCCCGCCGCCCGCGAGGCTTCCAAAAAGGCGTTCATCGCAAACCGCGTCGGCGATTTCGGCTTTTTGCTTGGCATAATATTCTGCTGGTCGACATTCGGCACAACCGAGTTCACCGAACTTGCCGCAATTATGAAGGCGCATCCCGAACAGGCTTCGACTACAATGGGCTTGCTTATTATGTGCGGCTTTTTGGGCAAGAGCGCGCAGTTCCCCTTGCAGGTTTGGCTAGGCGACGCAATGGCGGGCCCCACCCCCGTTTCCGCACTCATCCACGCCGCGACAATGGTCGCCGCAGGCGTGTTTATGATGGTTCGCCTCGCTTCAATGAACTTTCTTACGGGCGACGTTCTCAGTCTCATACTTCTGCTTTGCTCGCTTATGTCCTTTTGCGCAGGGCTTTGGGCTTTGGGGCAAAACGACATCAAAAAAATCCTCGCCTACTCCACACTCGCCCATCTGGGCATGATGGGCGCGGGCGTCGCGCTCGGCTACGGCTTGGCAATGTTCCACCTTTCGACACACGCCTTCTTTAAGGCGACACTCTTCCTTGTTGCGGGTTCGATAATCCACGCCTGCCACCACGAACAGGACATATACAAAATGGGCGGACTCTTCAAACGTATGCCCATTACATCAATAGTGGCTCTTACCGCGACACTCTCGATTGTCGCATTTCCGTTCTTCGCGGGCTATTACAGCAAAGAGGCAATACTTGCCACAGCTTGGGCGCGTTCGGCGGAGGGCGGCACATTCTACCATATCGTCTTTGGTTTGCTGCTCGCGGCGGCATTCCTGACTCCTGTCTATATGGGCAGACTCTTCTTCAACGTCTTCTTCGGCAAACCCCATTCCGAAAAGACGGAACACGCAAAGGAAAGCGGCATATTTATGACATTGCCGCTCGTCGTCTTGGCAGTCTATTGCGTATGCGCGGGTTGGTCTTTTATGCCCGAAATCCGCTTCAATTACATAATTCCCGCCGCAGCTTCGGAGTTCGTCGCCGACTTCCTCAAACACCACGAGGAGTGGCTTGCCCAGTTCGCGGGGCTTGAAAAATTCGAGTGGCTCGCACTCGCCACAACATTCATAGGCGTCGCGGTTTCGTTTGCAGTCTACGGCGGGCGCAGGGGCTACGACCCCGTCCAAAAACATCTCGGTTTTGCCTATAACGCTCTCAATAAACACGGCTGGTTCGACGACATCTACGATTGGTATATCGCCAAAGTCCAGCAGCGCATAGCCATATTCTTGGCGACATTCGTCGACCTGTTTATGATTGAGCTTTTGAGCGTCCGCGGCTTGGGCATAGTCTGCGCAGTCGTCGGACAGGGCTTCAAAAAAATGCACGATTGCTCCACAAATTCGCAGGTCAAGTGGTTCACTGCGGGCTTGGTGTTCGTGCTCGTATTGGTAATTTTCGCATAGGGTTTGAATATGGAAAACGTTTCTGAAATTTTGTTGAACGCGGCGGTTTATTCGCCGTTCGCGTTCGCGCTCATATCGCTTTTGGCTTGGAATTTTTGGGGCGCAAAAACGGCTTCGCGGCTGGCTTTGGCTTCGGCAATAGTCTCGCTTGTCTGCGGCTTGTGCGCTTGCGCAAACTTCGCTTCCGACGCCGCCGATTTGGCGGGCTTCTTCTACGCAAAACGCTTCTGGCTTCTGCCCGAGGTCGCCCTCGGCGGAATCTCAATGCCGATGTTCGCCCTCGCTATCATCGTGGGCTTTGCGGCGACAGTCTATTCGCTCTCGCTTGAAATAAAACAGGCAAAACTCTATTACCTGCTGCTTTTGATTATGCAGGGCGGGATCTTCGGCGCATTCACCGCCGCGAATTTGCTTTGGATATATATGTTCCATGAATTCGCCCTCGTTCCCACGTTCATCGCAATGCTGATGTGGGGCTCGGCGGGCAAACGCGTCGCGGCAATGCAAATGGCGGTCTACCTCACGCTCGGCGCGCTCGTTTCGCTCATCGGCATAATCGGCATATACGCCTGCGTCGGCGCGGAAGACTTTTCTCTCGCCGAAATCTCCTCGCGTCTCGCCGTCAATCCCGTCGCGGCAAATACCCAAAACGTCCTCTTCGGATTGCTGATGTTCGGCTTGGGCACACTCGTGAGCCTATTTCCGTTCTATACTTGGGCACCGCGCACATACACTTGCGCCCCGACGGCATTTTCGATGCTCCACGCGGGCGTGCTTAAAAAGTTCGGCTTGTTCGTCCTGATTCAGGTCGCAGTTCCCATTCTGCCGTTCGGTTGCGAGTATTGGGCAAAGACACTCGCAATATTGGCACTTTTCAACGTCATTTATATCGGCTTCGTCACAATGGCTCAGCGCGATTTGAAACTTATGGTTTCGTATTCGAGCGTCGGACATATGGGACTCTGCTTCTTGGGTATCGCCTCAATGAGCGTCTTGGGCGCGGGCGGAGCACTCCTGCTTATGTTCGGACACGGTCTGAGCGTCGCCCTCCTGCTTATGCTCTCAAACATAACCTGCAACAATACAAACCAGTGGGATATGAATAAAATGGGCGGGCTCTATAAACAGACACCGATTCTGGCGGGCTTCTTCATCGCGGGCACAATGGCGAGCGTCGGTTTGCCGCTTTCGGCAAACTTCTGGGGCGAGCTTACAATCCTCACTTCGCTTTGGAACTTCTCGCCCGCAGTTTGCGCTTTGGCGGCAACGGGCTTGATAATCTCGGCAATCTACGGCTTGCGGGCAGTCGCCCGCGTCTTTATGGGCGAGCCTTCCGCGGAACTCAAACCGACCTTTGATTCCGTCCGCGACATCACCAAAATCGAACGCACGGCGGCAATCGTGCTCGTCGCGGGCTTGCTGTTTGTCGGCGTCTATCCGAAGTCGATAACCCAAACCGCGGACACATTGTTGAAATCCTTTCCCGCATACAATTTAGGCAAATAATATGAATACTACTATAACTTTATTCGATTGGGCTTCGGTTAAAATGGAGGCAACTTTGGCGGTTTTCGCAGTGCTCGTCCTCTTGGGCTCGGCGGCATTGCCCGAACGCTTTTCGAAATTCGTTTCGATTCTGGCGTTCTTGGGTATGTATGCGGCATTGGCAGTCGGCTTCGCATTCAGGGGGTCGGCGGAAAACGCCCTCATATCGAACAATTACGTCTATGCTTGCCTGATAACAATCTGCGCATTGCTCACTTCGCAAATGGGCTTTTCGTATTTCGAAAAAATCGGCAGACCCTCATTGCGCAACGAGTTCGCCGCAACGGTTATGATGTGCGCTGCAATGCTCATACTCTTCGGCAGGTCGAATAACCTTATGCTTTCGTTCGTCGCTTTGGAGGGCGCGACAATCTGCCTCTACATAATGGCGGCATTTGATAAAAATTCGTCGGCGGCAGTCGAGGCTTCCGTAAAATATATCGTCAACGGCGGTGTAAGCGGCGCGATTCTGCTTATGGGCATAGCTTTTGTCTACGGCTCGGGTAGACTTGCGGGCGCAGATTACCTCAGCTTCTGCAATTTCTCCGCAGGACTCTTGAACGGCTTCTTCAAAGTCGGTATGATATTCATCTTGGCGGGCGTTCTCTTTAAAATGGCGGCATTCCCGTTCCAGTTTTGGGCACCCGACGTCTATCAGGGCGCGCCCACACCCGCTTCGGCATTCTTCGCCGTCGCCTCCAAAATCGCGGGCGTCGTGTTCTTGGCAAAAATCTGCGCTTCGCTCAAATTCGATTCCGCCGAAATCATTCTCGCAAAAGAGCATTTCGTCTTAGCAATTTCCGTTGTCGCAATTCTCACAATCATAATCGGCAACTTCGGCGGCATAACACAGGTCAAGACAAAACGCCTGCTCGCATTCTCGGGCATCTCCAACGCGGGCTACTTGCTCGTGCTCATCGCCGCAATCTTGCGCGAGCCCAGAACGCTCGATTCCTTCGAACCCGTTTTATATTTCTACTTGGGCGCATATATGCTCGCCAATTACGCGCTTTTCTTCGCCGTCGGACAGTTCGGCACCGCGGAGGATTTCGGACAGTCTTTCGCCGATTACCGCGGCTTGATGAAAAAACACCCCATAACGGGTTCGGCTCTGGCAGTCAGCTTGGCGTCCCTTGCGGGCATTCCGCCCACCGCTGGCTTCTTCGGAAAAGTCCTCGTCCTCATCTTGGCGTGGTATGCCCAGCTTTACATTCTCATGGGCGTTATGATTGTCGGTTCGGTCGTCTCAATCTACTATTACTTCGGTTGGATTCGCGCAATGGTCGAACCGCGCGATTCGGGCGAGTGCTCCTTCACCCCGACTTCGGGAACTAAACAAACAATAGTCCTGCTCTCGACGGCAGTCGTGGCATTGTCGTTTGCAGTTATCACATTTGTCGGCGCATAATCGGCATAAAAACACCCACCCAACCAACAACAGCAATAATCCAAACAACCCAACGTTCCCAAAATCCACTCGAAAAAAACAGAAATAAAACCCCAAAAAAGGGTCAGAAATAGGCAAAAAAGGGTCTTTTTTGGGGGTAAAAAAGGGCAAAAATATGAAGAAAACGGCGTCAATTTCGTGCTTTTTGGCGGGCATTTTGCTTGCCGCGTGCAATTCGGAAGACAAGGATTTGTTCTCCCGACAGATGTCTATCGACTCCATCCCGCAGGGGGCAACCGTTGTTGTAAATGGCTTTAAATTGGGAAAAACGCCTCTTGAAATCGGCGTCGAAACAACCGATTCTGGCTGCTTCGTCCGCAAAACTACAATCACCATAATCCCCTCCGACGAAAAACATTTCACCCAAATAGAAACCTTCCCAGCTTTCCGCAAATCCGACCCTGAGCCCAGCCGCGTCCCCGAAAAAATGCTCTTTGATTTGTCGAAAAATCCTGAGACGAAAAAATCTTTAACCGTTGAATATTAAAAAATTAAGAAAATAGAAAATGTCCTCAAACGAACAGATAAAATACATTTTAGACGAAGAAAAAATCCCGACTCATTGGTATAATATTGAGGCGGATTTGCCCGAAAAAACTCCGCCGCCCATCGATCCGTCGACGGGCGAGCCTATGAATCCGCAAAAATTGCAGGCGATTTTTTCGGACGGCGCGATTGCGCAAGAGATTTCGCACGAACGATATATAGAAATTCCCGCGCCCGTGCGCAAGCTTATGCGCCAGTGGAGGCCGTCGCCGCTTTTCCGCGCGCGCAGGCTTGAAAAGGCTCTTGGTACTCCCGCGCGTATCTACTATAAGTATGAAGGAGTTAGCCCATCGGGTTCGCACAAGACAAATAGCGCCGTCGCGCAGGTCTATATGTGCAAACAAGCAGGCGTAAAGCGAATTACAACAGAAACAGGCGCGGGACAGTGGGGTTCGGCTCTTTCGCAGGCATGCAACGCTTTCGGGATTCAGTGCAAAGTCTATATGGTCAAGTGCTCGTTCGAGCAAAAACCGTATCGAAAAGCTATGATGGAAATTTTCGGTGGCACGGTAATTCCCTCGCCCAGCAATCAAACTGAGGCGGGCAGGGCGATTTTGGCAAAGGATCCGAATTGCAGAGGTTCGCTCGGAATAGCAATTTCCGAAGCAGTCGAGGAGGCTTTGCAGGACGCTGATACGAAATATTGTCTCGGCTCGGTGCTCAACCACGTCCTTATGCATCAGTCGGTTATCGGCTTGGAGGCAATCGAGCAATTCAAGTTGGCGGGCGACTATCCCGACCTGATTATAGGCGCGTGCGGGGGAGGCTCAAACTTCGCGGGAATCTCCAACCCGTTTTTGGGCGAGATGTTGCGCGGCGGAAAAAAAGTCGAAATTTTGGGCGTCGAGCCCGCGGCGTGCCCGTCGCTTACGAGGGGCAAATATGCGTATGACTTCGGCGATGTGGCGAAAATGACGCCGCTTATGAAAATGTACACGCTGGGGAGTTCCTTTATTCCTCCTGCGGTTCATGCGGGCGGATTGCGCTATCATGGCATGGCTCCGCAAGTTAGCAATATTATGAGGCAGGGGCTGATGAAGGCCGAAACCGTCAATCAACTCGACGTCTTCGAAAAGGCTGTTATGTTTGCCCGCGCCGAAGGCATTGTGCCCGCGCCAGAATCGAGCCACGCGATTTGTGCGGCAATCAACAAGGCGTTGGAGTGCAAAGAAACCGGCGAAGAAAAGGCGATTCTCTTCAACCTTTCGGGGCACGGACACCTTGATATGGCGGCGTATCTCGACTACTTTGCGGGGAAGCTTAAAAATTACGAATATGCCGAAGAGGAAATTGCAATGGCTCTTTCGTGTCTGCCCTCTTGCAACGACAAATAATGCGCAAGATTTTGGCGTCAGTTTTAATATCCTTCGTTTGCTCGGTTGGGCAGGCGGGGGATTTTTTTTACGCGTTCGAATTCCCGCTGACGGCGCGGGCGTCGGGTGGCGGCAGTTTGGCGCTATCTAAGAAAATGCCCGAAACTGCCGGTGAATTTTTTAATGTCGGCGTTTGTATGTATTTGGACGCAAAAGAGTCGAAGCTCGGGGCAAAGTCGGCTTCTATGATGTTTGCGCAGGCGGCGTTTGCAGGGGCGGACTATGGAAAGTATGCGTTTGCGCTCTGTGTTTTGGCTGTCGATGACGCGTCGGAATCGGCGCGGAAAAATTCCGAAGCGGTCATTGAAACCTTGCGCAAGCTCGACGCCAAAAATTACGCGCCCGCAACTCGCGCTTTGGCAAAACTACATTGGAATGGTAGACTTTTGCCTCGCGATTTGAAGAAATCCGCTGCGTTGTATGAAAAAGCGTTTATGTTGGGTGACGACAGGGCGGCTGTCGAATTTGCCCTGTTTTGCGACGAAACGGGATATGCGCCGTCTGCGCCTGCAAAACTTTTTGTGCGGGTGAAAAATCTTGCAAAAAAGGGGAATGTTGAAGCAAAAACGGCGGAAGCTGTCCTCTTATTGAAAGGCGTTGGGTGTATGGGCGATGTGTTTGAAGCGAACCGCCTTTTGAAATCGGCTTCGGATAGTGGCGATTGCGACGCAACTTTCAGGCTTGCAATGAATTATTTTGACGGGGCAGGCGTTGTCGCGGACGAGGAAACGGCGGTGTCGCTTTTGGAGAAGTCGTCGGCGGCAGGGCACGTGAAAGCATTGAACAACTTGGGCGTGTGTTATCAAAACGAAATAGCTGTGCCAAAAGATATAACTAAGGCGGTAGAGTATTTTAGGCGTTCCGCCGATTTGGGGTATAATGTTGCGCAAAATAATTTGGGGGCGGTTTATGCCGAGGGATTGGCGGGCGATATGCGGCAGGCGTTCGGACTTTTTAAGTCCGCCGCCGAAAGCGGCAATGAAGATGCGTTCGAGAATCTTGCCCGTTGTTATTTTGAGGGGCTTGGAACGGCGGCGGACAAGTCGCTCGCCGCTGTTTGGTATGAAAAGGCGGCGCGGCTTGGGAGTGTTTCGGCGAAGTCGCGGTTCGGGGCTATGCTTGTTGACGGCGACGGTGTAAAACGCGATTTTAAATTGGGAATTAAATACTTGCGCGAAGCCGCCGCCGAGAATGACGCCGCGGCAATTTCGCATTTGGGCGCGTGTTATTGGACGGGGACGGGTGTCGAGCAAAACACTACCAAAGCACTCGACTATTTTAGACGCGCGGCAAAGTTGGGCGACAAATCCGCCAAAGAAATCTTGCGCAAGTTGCACGGAATGCTTTAAGTTTTTTTGTGTTCCGCGGCGTGTGCGTGTGCTTTTCGTAGGTTCGGAGAACATGCTTTTTGCTTACTTCCTAATACATTAATCATTGGACATAATACGTGTTGTGTGAATAATGGCCCTTTTTAGTTTTCATTGTAGGAAGGAATAGATACAAACTATAAATATGGATTTGTTTTTTTTGTTGGTTATCACAATACGTCTTGTGTTGTAGTATTGATACAGATGGGGTGAGGAAGCTGTTCATTGAAGTATGGCTAATCTGGTGAAAATATATGAAATGCGCGGAAGTGGAGGGGTTCGGGCGGAAATATTCGTGACGTTTTCAGTGTAATGAGAAATTTGTTTCTACAAATCCGAATCCGATTTAGGTGCGTTTGTTTGGGAGATTTCCGAATTGCTCAAAATATACAAGAAGTTAGCAATTCGGACAACATTGGGAGGGAAACGCTTCCGCTGATTTTAGCGGTAGGGGGGCGTTATCGTCGGAAGTGATGATGAGGTATTGGACGGTTTTTAATGCGTTGCGGGCGTCGGGTTCTATGATGTCGATTCCTTCTTTCTACAAGAAGGTATGTGTTGTGCAGTGGGATAAAGTAGTGGGTATTTAATTGGGGATTTTTATAAGGATATTTTTTTTCTTGCGTCGGGCGGTATTTAAAGTAGCTTTGTGGTTAAACGTTTATTGAATGGTTTTACAGGATAATCTATGAAAGTTATATCTATGGTGAAGAATACATTGGTTTTAATGTTTTGTGCGGTTTCGGTTTTTGCGTCCGAAGTTAAAATTCCGAGAAGCGGGGCGGAAGACGTAAAGGGAATTATGTCGGAATCCTACTGGGCGCAATGGAATGACGATGTGAATGCGCGCATCGACCGCGACATTGAGATGAATCGAAAGGCGGATTTTTCTCTGAAAATCGGCAAAATTGCGGCGGGAACAAAGGTGAAGGTTGTTCAGATTTCGCACGAGTTTTATTTCGGCGCGCACATTTTCAACTTCGACCAACTCGGCGACAAAACGTTAAATTCAAGATACAAGTCGCTATACGGGACGATTTTTAATTCCGCGACTGTCGGTTTTTATTGGTATGAATTCGAACTTCAAGACGGGCGTATGCGCACTGCGGGCGAATATTGGGACAGTCAGGATTTTTGGGCGAACGTCGAAAATCCCACGGCGCAAAAGCACTGGCGTAGACCCTCGACCGACCCTATTGTTGGCTATCTCAAAGAAAGGGGCGTCCGCATTCACGGGCACACACTGGTGTGGGGCAACAGAATGCAAATTCCCCTTTGGCTTTATGCAAAATGTTTGGAAGGCGACGAGCGCGAGAAGTTTTCAAAGCTCATCGACCGTCCGATGGACTATGGCGAGAATGCGACGAGTGTAAATTTTACTCCGCTTTTTGCGAATATGTCGGCAGCAGAATCAGACGCGCTTTTGCCGAATTTCGGAAAAAATCTAAAACGCGAATTTGCCCGACGTATAACCAGAATTGCGGAATATTACGGCGATAAAATCGAAAGTTGGGACGTCGTAAACGAAAGCCTTGACTGTTTCGCCGACGGTCGTATGAATGCGGGCGGAGTTTTATCGAAAAGCGGGCGTTATGGAATTATGCCTGCCGACTATACGTATGAGGGATTTCAAGTTGCCCAAAAGGCGTTCCCGCCGAATGTGAAGCTAAACATAAACGACAATCCCTATCAGCCATTCAGGCTTGAACAATACGATGCGCAGGTTCGCGAGCTGATTTCGCGGGGGTGTAAAATCGATGTCGTAGGCTGGCAAATGCATCTTTTTAATCCGCAAGTTGTCCAGCTTATTGCGGACGGAAAATCTACGGACAATCCGGTTTTTAAAACGGATATTATGAAGATAAATCCCGAGCATATGTTTAAGGCTTTCGATATGGTTGAACGGGCAAATCGTCCGATTCATATGAGCGAAATTACAATCTGCGCTCCCGACAATTCCGAACGCGGTCAGATGATTCAAGCCGTTATTACGCGCAACCTTTACCGAATGTGGTTTAGTCGGAAGTCGGTTGAGGGTATAACGTGGTGGAATGTTGTTGACGGCTGCGGCTATGCGGGAGAACCTTCGGTATCGGGGCTATTTACGCGGGAAATGAAGCCCAAACCGGCTTACTATGCGCTTTCGGAACTTATCGAAAAGGAATGGAAGACTAATTTGCTTTTGGAGCCCAATGTCAACGGCGAAATAACGTTTAGGGGCTTTAAGGGCAAATATAGAATATCTTGGCAAAACGAGAATGGCAGGGAAGAATTCGCCTACATAACTGTAAAGTAGGGCTGCCAAAAGTGTTTCTGTTCCGGGGGTTAAAGGCTCGTTTTTAGCGGAGTCGAGCAAGGAGGGCTATGTGTGAAGTCCTCCGTTTTTTTTGAATGCAGAAGCATATAGGCGCGCTATCGCGGGGATATTCGCGTCTGTTAGAGGTCGATTTGGTATTGTTCTTTGGCGAAGCGGCGCAAGTGGGTGAGGGATTTTTTCATCTCCATTTCCTCCAAGAAAGCGATGATGTCGTCGAACTTCGGCGTCGCGGGCTGCGGGGGGAGGACGTCGAGGGTGGTATCGAGTGTTATCAGCTGCATATTGCGGCGCAAGGTCGATTCGCCCTCTTTGACGAGTGGGCGGAACTTTTCGGGTTTGAGCCAATCGTAGCGGCGTATGATTGTGTCGATATCGCCGAACTCCTTCAACCACTTTGCCGCGGTTTTAGGCCCGACGCCGTTTATGCCGTCGATGTTGTCGGCGGTATCGCCTATGAGTGAAAGGTAGTCGGGAATTTGGGCGGGGGCTACGCCGAACTTCGTTTTGACTCCGATTGAATCGAGGGTTGTCCACTCCTTATTTTTCGGGGTCGGCGGCAGCATTTGTTTGATGTTGGGGGAGACGAGCTGGGCGAAATCCTTATCGGCACTGGCGATGAAGACGGTGTGTCCCTCCGTCTTGGCGCGTGTCGCCGCCGAAGCAAGCAAGTCGTCGGCCTCGACGCCCTCCTGTTCGGTGGGCGAGAAACCGAAAATTTCGCAAAGGTATTTCATTGACGGAATTTGGCTCTTGAACTTTTCGGGGGCTTCGTTGCGGTTTGCCTTATACTGCGGGTGGATTGCCAAATGGCGTTTTGAGCCGCCCTTGTCGAAGAACACTGCGGTCGAATGCGGGGTGTTCTCGCACGAGAGCTTTACGAGGCTGTTGAAAAACGCGTGCAATGCGCCTGTGGGAAAGCCGTCGGAGCGCGACAAGTCGGGCATTGCGTAGAAGCATCTGAACCCCAAGTTGTATCCGTCTATAAGCAATACGTTCATTTGTTTTTAGTAGAATATATTTCGGGTGGGTTATCAATTAAAAATTTTTTGATGGGGTGTGGGTGTGTGGTAAAGGGAGGTGTGGGAGGAGGTTCGGGGGAAGGGGTGTGAACTGAGGAGAAAGGAAGTCGGGTTTGGTTTGGTGGCGCGGGGGGGATGTGTGGCTTGGTTGGATTTTTAAAGGGGTGTAGGGCGTTTAAAATGGGGGCTTGCGGGGTGGTATGATAAAAAGTAGCAGAAAAAACTTGATTTTTTCTGGGGGGGGTATTGTCGCACCAATAACTTCAATCAAAAGGAAATTAAATATGAAGAAAATACTGGTTATAATGTCGGCGGTGTCGATGTTGTTTTGCGCCGCGTCGGCGCAATCGAACTCCGTCTGGAAAAAGCAAACGAGGCTGATTACGTCGGCTACCGACAACACGTCGGCGGCAAAAATCGGCAAGCGCGGAACAATCACGGTCGGCGGGTCGCTCAATAGTATGGATTTGAAAAGTAATGGCGTGAAATCGGATACGCGCATTGGCGGCGGCGGTAATTTGGAGATTGCGTTCAATGTTGTGCGCAGTCGGACGCGCAATTTGGGTATGGACGTTGTTCTGCCGTTTTCTTACAGCTATATGAAGAGCTCGTTCCCAGACCAGAATCTCGATGCGAAGTATCAGCGCACGGAACTGCCCATTGTGCTGCGTCCGTATTTCAGGTATGCGGTCTCGAAGGATTTGTTGATTACGCCGTTTATTCAAGGCGGTGCGGGTGCGATGATTCTCGATTTTAGCGGATTAGGAACGGACATAAATCAGGGAGCGTTTATGTATACGTTTGGCGGCGGCATTGAATTCCAGATTTACAAGTATGTCGCGCTTACGCCGAAGATTTCCTACACGGGGATTACTGGCGAGAGTGAACAGTGGCGTTCTACTATTGATGTCGAGCGCGACTTGAAACTTTCGCTCGAAGCGGCGTTTCAGCTTACGCGCGGTTGGGCGTTCGTTGCTGAATACTCATATATGATGTTCAATGATGCGACGTTGACGATACCCGGGTTGGGCAGTCTTGACTGGGAGCGTTCGGCGCACGTTGTGCAGCTCGGTTTCCGCTACGGATTCTAATTCGGCGGGAATTCGGGATTCCGATTTTTTTAGAATATGCAAAATGCGGTATTCGGGGACGTCCCCGAATATCGCGTTTTTTTTGAGGTGGCGGTTACGGTTTTATGTGTGGGGAATGTCAAAAAAAGGTTGAACAAATTGTGAAAAACGGCAAGGATTGATGTAATTTATGCAGGAAAACAAAATACGAAAAATGCTTAGCGGCAATGAGGCCATTGCGCTCGCGGCGCGGAGCGCGGGTGTCGCACTCGGGGTGGGGTATCCCGGGACGCCGTCTACGGAAATTCTCGAAAACTTTTCGGAGCTCGGCGGCAATGCCGAATGGGCTCCCAATGAAAAGGTCGCCGCGGAAGTCGCACTCGGGGTGGCGTTTGCCGAAAGCAATGCGCTGGTTACGATGAAGCATGTCGGCTTCAATGTGGCGCAGGATTTATTCTTTACGGCGGCTTACAGCGGTATGCAAGGCGGGTTTGTCGCGGTTGTGGCGGACGATCCGGGTATGGCGTCGAGTCAGGACGAGCAGGACACGCGCTCGATTGCGATGTGTGGCGGGATTCCCGTTCTCGAACCCGCATCGTCGCAAGACGCGTATGACTTCACTTTATTGGCGTTCGAAATTTCGCGCAGGTGGAAGACGCTCGTTGTTATCCGCACGACTACGCGCGTTGCGCACACGACGTCGATTGTCGAATTTGTCGACAAGGTTGCGGAGTTGCCGAAAGCCGACTTCAACAAGGACATTCCAGCCCGCGTTATGGTGCCCGCGCACGCGAAGCCCGCGCACAGGGCATTGAGGGCGAAGCTTGCGGAAATCGAAGCATGGAACAATGCGGAGGGCCCGAACAAGGTTGAAATGCGCGGCAATGAGCTCGGGATTATTGCAAGCGGTGTGGCGTATCAGTATGCGCGCGAAGCCGCGCCCGAAGCGTCGGTATTCAAGGTCGGGCTTTCGCCGCTTCCGCTTGAAAAGTTGGTCGAGTTTTCGAAGAAGTTCAAGAGGTGTGTGGTTGTCGAAGAAGGCGACCCGTATATGACAACGCAGCTTTTGGCCGCGGGCGCGAATGTGGAACGCCGCGCCGAAGAGTGGCGTTTCGGCGAGCTGAATGTGGACAGGGTGAAAGCCCAGCTTGCGGGCGACACGGATTTCAGAATGCCGAATCTCAAAATGAAGCCGCCGATGTTGTGTCCGGGGTGTCCGCACATTTTCAGTTTCAAGCCGCTTGTAGAGCTCGGCTGCATTGTCGCAGGCGACATAGGCTGCTACACGCTTGCGGCGATGAAGCCCATCAGCGGTATGGATATGCAGATTTGCATGGGCGCGTCGATTGGCATGGGCGTGGGCATGCGAAAGGTTCTGCCCGAGGAAAAGGCGCGGAAGGTCGTGAGTGTGATAGGCGACAGCACGTTTATGCACAGCGGTCTGACAGGGCTTGCGCAGGCGGTCTACAATCCGCCGAAGACGGGGCACGTGATTATTGTTTTGGACAACTCGATTACGGCGATGACGGGCCATCAGGAGAATCCCGCGACGGGGCGCAGGCTCGACCACTCCGAAACTACGCGCATTGTAATCGAAGATGTGGCGCGGGCTATGGGCGTTAAGAATGTAGAGGTCTTCAATCCGATAAAGCAGGCGGAGGAATTTAAAAGCTATCTTGTCGACAAGCTCGCGGGCAACGATATCACGCTTATTGTGTTGCGCCAACCGTGCATTTTTGTGGCGGCTGCCGAAGCGAAAAGAAAGGCGGGTAAATAGATGAAAGTCGATAGAACTATAAATGTGAAGGTTGCCGGTCTCGGCGGTATGGGCGTGCTCAAAGCCGCGCTGATTTTGGGCGAGCTTATGTTCGAAGAGGGTTTCGACGTGAAAAAGGCCGAAGTCCACGGTATGTCGCAGCGCGGCGGCTCGGTGGCGAGCGACGTGCGTTTCGGCCGCGAAGTGGTGAGTCCCATTATTCCCGAAAACTCGACGGACTTTTTGCTGTCGCTCGAACCCGAATGGTCGGACGTGCACAAGAGTTCGATGGCCGAAGGCGGTGTGGTGATTTCGGCGAACGACATTGACGCGTCGAAGCTCGCAAGCAAGAAGGCGTTGAATGTCGCGCTGCTTGGCGTGTTGAGCAGGCACTTCGACATTCCCGAAGAACGCTGGCTCGAAACGCTTAAAAAATTCTTTCCCGAAAAGCTCCACGCCTCGAACGAAGCGGCGTTTAAACTTGGCAGAAACTCCTGATTTATGAAACAGATTTGGAACGATATTCACGGCGACGTCCACCCGTTCACGGCGTTGGACTTTCTGCCGCGTTCGGAAATGCAGGCGTTGCAATCGCAGCGTTTGCGCGAAATTGTAAGGCTTGCGTATGACAGGGTCGAGCTCTACCGAAACCGCATGGACGAAGCGGGGGTTCGCCCCGAAGACATAAGGGGTATTGACGACATTTCGAAGCTGCCGTTTATGCAGAAGACCGACTTGCGCGACACGTATCCCGACGGGCTTTTTGCGGTCGATATGAAGGACATTGTGCGTCTGCACGCGTCGAGCGGAACGACGGGCAAGCCGATTGTGGTCGCGTATACGGAAGAGGACCTGCGCGTTTGGGACGCATCGATTATCCGCTGCTTCAAGATGTATGGAATAAAGAGCGGCGATGTTGTCCAGAATTGCTACGGATACGGTTTGTTCACGGGCGGTTTGGGCATTCACGAAGGCTCGCAATCTCTGGGGTGTGCGGTTATTCCCGCCTCGGGCGGAAATACGGAGCGTCAGCTTATGCTTATGCGCGACCTCAAAACGACCGTGATTGCGTCGACGCCGAGTTATTTTGTCCACCTAATCGAGGCGGGCAAGGCGCGGGGGATAGACTTCAAGCAGCTGCCGCTCAGGATTGGCGTTTTCGGCGGCGAACCGTCGTCGGAGGCCATGCGCAAGTTTATTGTCGACAACACGAATGTCGTGCCGTTCGACATTTACGGGCTTTCGGAAATTGTGGGCCCGGGCGTTGGCGCGGAATGCAAATGCAAGGCCGGCATGCACATTTTGGAGGACAATTTCTATCCCGAAATCGTCGACCCCGATACGGGCGAAGTTCTGCCCGACGGCGAAGAGGGCGAGCTTGTGCTTTCGACGCTCACGAAGCGGGCAATGCCGATTTTGCGCTATCGCACGCACGACATAACTTCGATAATTCCCGAGCCGTGCAAATGCGGCAGAACTATCCGCAGGATTTCGCGAATTTCCAAGCGCAGCGACGATATGCTCATTATCAGGGGCGTGAATGTGTTCCCGTCGCAGATAGAAATAGGCATTATGCGCTGCGAGGAGAGCACGCCGAATTTCAGGATTGTCCGCGAGATGAAAAACGACATGGAATCCCTCACGGTGGAAGTCGAAATTCAGGACAAATACTACGGCGACAGTATCGAGAATTTGGAGGCTATTAGGCGCAAGATTCAGGCGTCGATTACCCAGATTGTGAATATCAGAATAGATGTAAAAATAGTAGAACCCAACAAAATTCCGCGTTCGGAAGGTAAAATCAAAAGGGTCTACGACAACAGAAAGGCTTAAAAAATGCGCATAGACCAAATATCGGTCTTTTTGGAAAACACGCCGGGGCGGCTTGAAAGCCTTTGCAAGGCTCTCGCCGACGCCGAAGTTAACATCAACACGATAACGATTATCGAAAACGGCGAATACGGTATTGTGCGCATGATTGTCGACAAGCCCGACGCGGGGGTAGATGCGCTCAAAGCCGCGGGCTTTACGCCGAAGAAGGTGGAAGTGTTGGCGGTGGAAGTCGACGACACGCCCGGGGCGTTGTTGCGGCTGCTTGAAAAGACGCGCGAAGGGGGGGTGAACATAGAATATATGTATGCGCTCACGAAGCCGCTTGCGGTGCGTCCCGTGATGATTATGTCGTTTAAGGACATTGAGGCGGCGGAGAAGTCGCTTGCAAAATAGGGGGAAGGCGATGATTGTAAACACCGACAGGGACAGGCTTGCTAAGACGCTTAAATTTGCGGTGTTGGAGCAGAGGCCCGACTATGCGGAGGTTCGCGCGGTTGTCGAAGACGCGTTTTTAAACGGTGTGGACATTGCCCACGGCGGGTTTTTGTTTTCGCTTTGCGACTTTGCGTGCGCTCTTGCCTCGAACACGCCCGAAAGGGTTGCGATAACGTCGAATTCGAACATCGACTTTATCGAGCCCGTCAAGCCGAACGAGACCGTTTTGGCGTTTGCCGAGCTTGTGGCGGGCAACGAGAAAACGGGCGTTTATCAGGTTATGATAACCGACCTCGGGCAGGCTAAGCGTTATGCGGTTTTCCGCAGTCGGGTTGTCTACAAGCGCGCTATGCAAAAGTAGTCGGCGCGGGTTGGCTGAACGTGTGTGCTGAAAAATTTTTGAAGTGGTGCGGCAGGAAATTTTCTTCCGCACCCTTTTTATCATTGTGGCTGGTGTGTGTAGCTTTGTTGTGGCGCGTTTAGGGGGCTTGACTTTTTCGGGATTCGTTGTAAAAAGGGCGAAATAATCTTTTCAAAATATGGCAGAAGAAACAAAAGCAAAAGACACTTCCCGCGAATGTGGCAAAGGCGAAACAATAAGGCGCGGCGCGGACATTCAAAAGTATGTCGACAACTACGACAGAATTTTCAGGCACTCGGCGGCAAAGTCCGCCCCGAAAAAATCGAAGAAAGCGTAATTGGTGGGGTGTGGGAATTGGCGCAAAAAAAGGAGCGGGTTGCGTTATGAGCCGCTCCTTTTTTGTTTCGGGTCTGTCGGATTAATAGACGGGCAATGTGGGTAGTTGGTATTTGAGTGTTTCGGCGATTCGTTTATGTCCGAGTTCGTTTGGGTGGAGAAGGTCGGTTTTTGGATTTGCAAAATATTTTGCGTGGGCGGGCAGGCTCGGGTAGAGCCCGCAAAGCGAATTGAGGTCGATTATGGGAACTGCCCAGATGTTTGCAGCCTCTTTTATTGCGGCAACATAATCGTGTATGAAAAGCCCGAGGCGGTTTGAATAGGACTCGTCGGGCTGGACGTTTGTTTTGGAGAATATTGCCGAGCTGCGGTGGATTGGGGTCAGCAGCACGACCTGTTTGTCGGGGAATGTTTTTTTGATGTATTCGAGCGCGGTATTGAGCGCGCCGCGGAATGTGTTCGGGTCTTTTGAAAGGGTGCGGTATTGGCGCGTGCCCGCGGGGGTATTGCAGACTTCGGCGGCTGCGGTGGTTGCGGGGGTGAACCACTGCCCGAGCGGAATACTCGAATTGAAGTCGTTTGTGCCGATGAATATCAGGATTGCATCGATATCGCCGTTTGTTTCGGCTTGGAGTTTCCGCGCCTGTGCGGGTATATGGGCTGCGCGTTGTCCGCTTATGCCGTAGACTTTGGGGGCGATCCCGAGCGAATCGGCGAGGAAGCTCCAATAGAGTTTCTGGCCTTTGATTGTGTTGGGGTCGGTTATCGAATCGCCCAAGAATGCGACTTTTTTGCCGAGCCACTGGGTTTTGAGCGGCTCGCAATCCGCCGAGTGTTGCGTAAAAAATACGCCCGCCAAGCAGGCGAGCGCGAGGGTTTTAAAAAGTTTTTTCAGCATTATGCGTTTTGCGTTTTATTGTGTTACGGGTTTAGAAGATGACCTGCAACTGTGCCATAACCGTGTTGTTGTCGATTTCGCGGGCGGCGGCGTTTTTGCCGGATGTGTATTTGCCGTATTCGTAGCCGATTGAAGTTTTGATTGCCTCGGTATTATACCAGTTTATGCCGAAGAATACGGTTTTGGCGGAATCGAAATAGTATGTCGTTCTGTCGGCTGTGACTGCAACGCCGAGTTCGTTTGCCGAAACGTAGGAGAAGCGCAGAACCGGTTCGATTGCGCCGACGGTGTCGGAGAGGTCGAACTTGTAGGCGACGATAACGTTTGCCCCGAGCGGAGATGCATTCGAGCCGTCGGAGCGTCCGTTTTCGACGCTTTGGTAGAACATTTCGGCAACTGCCGTCCAGCCGCCGTATTTGAGTGTGAGGTATGGGTTGACGCCCCAAATTTCGTATTTGCTTGTGCCGCGCGTAAAGCCCTTGCTGGCGTAGCCCGTGTTGACGCCGATGTCGTATTTGAGGGCTTCGCCGTCGAGGTCGATTACGTTTTTATAGCCGACGGCGACGTAATAGCTGAGTCCGCTGTTGGCATTGATATTGTTGATGACGGTTGAGGCGGTATTTGCCGCCTCGGTGAGTTCGGAGGTTATTGCCGCGCTGTAATAGAGTCCGTCGACTGTCGGGATTTCGCCGTCCCAGAAGACGCCGACTGTGCGGCTGCCGAAGTATTTTGTAGAGCCGTCGGTAAAGCCCGCCTGTGTGAAGAAATTGGTTGCAACAGACCTGTCGATTGCGAGCATTCCGAAGTCGTCGGTTATTTGTTCCACGCCCATATTCGACTTGCGCAAGCCGATTTGCAGGGTGCCGTCGATGTAGTCGATGTCGACTTTTTTGGAGATGACGACTTTGTCGAGGTAATTGCGGTTGTCGCCGCCCGAGCCGAAGTCCATCACGAGAGTCGCCGTCCAGCCGTTGCCGACGTCGGCTTCCAGACCCACTTTGACGAAGCGCAGTTCAAAGCCGCTGATTTCCTCCATATCGCCCGTGCCCTCGGACACGTTGTTTTCGGACCACTTGAACCAACCTTGGAGCCCGCCGAAAACCTTGATTGTCTGTGTCTGTTTTGCCGCGGGTTTGACGGCGACAGACTCTTTGGCGATTTTTGTCGCCTCCTGTTGGGTGAGCATTCCCTTTTTGACGAGGGTTTCCAAAAGTGCTTTGTCTTGCGCCCAAGACGCCGCTGCCGCGCAGGCGAGGGCGAGCAGAACCGCAAAAAATCTTTTCGTGCTTTTCATAAAAATCCGTTACCTAATAATAATATCTGCAAAGTAGTCTATGTGTGCGCGTAGGGTATGCAAGTTTTTATTGCGCCTTTTTACGATTTGCGCAAGCCGATCAGAAACTCGGTATTGCCGTCGCCGCCCCTGATGGGAGATTCGATAATGCCGAGTATTTCTATGTCTGGGTAGTTGCGTTCGACGAAGCCGCGGATCTTTTCGACGGCGGCGGTCAGAAGTTCGGTGTCGCGGATTACGCCCTTGTTGCGCTTCATTATTTTTGCGGAGGTCTCGAACTGCGGTTTTATAAGGCACGCCATTGTGGAGTTTTTCTTCAAAAGCGGCACGAGAAAGGGTAGGGTCTTTTCGAGCGAGATGAAGGAGAGGTCGGCGCAGACGAAATCAAAAAGTTCGCCGCGGAAGGTCCCCGGGGTTAAGCTGCGGACGTCGGTTTTTTCGATGTTGACTACGCGGGGATCCGAGAGGAGTTTTGTATGCAGCTGTCCCGAACCGACATCGACGCATACGGACTGCGCTGCGCCGCGTTGCAAGGCACAATCGGTGAAGCCTCCCGTTGATGCGCCCGCGTCGAGTATGCGCAGGTCTTGCAGGGAGATTTTGAAGTGGTTGAGAAATTCTTCGAGCTTCAAGCCCGCGCGCGATACGTATTTGAGGGTGGCGTTTTCGGTGTCGACTTCGAATTTGGTGTCGGCGGGGAATTTCCGCGAAGGCTTGTCGACTGCCTGCGAATTCAGAAAAACTTTCCCCTCCTCGATGAGGGCTCGGGCTTTCGAACGGCTCGGGGCAAGCCCGAGTTCGAGAAGCAATTCGTCGGCGCGTTTTGTCATTTGTTTTTGGGTTTGAAAATTACTTGAAGATACTCGACTTTTTGCGGGGCGGACTTTCGATTCATCAGGTCGCCGCCCGTAACGAGCAGGTTATAGAAAAGTATGAGTGTGCCCGCGGCTATGGCGAGTGTCATTCCGACGCCGATTGCGATACGCAGGTAATCGAGTTTTGTTTTATGCGGGTTGTCGCCCCAGCGCGGCACGACGCCTTTGAAGCCTCCGAGATTGCCCGCGAGCTGTTTTGACTTGTGCCGAATTTTGTTTTCGTCGATATGCACGGTTTTTTATTATGATTTATTTGGGGTTGTTGTGCTTTTTTTATCGGAATATTGACAAATTTTCGGTGATTTGCAAATATTGTTTTCGGTTTTGTCGAAGTGCGGTATGCGGGGATTTTGCCGCACTCAATGTGCGCTTCGGTTAGGCAAATTCAATTAGGATAGGGAAACAGTATGAAATCATCAAAAATAATGAGTTTTATTTCGGCTCTCGCGGCGTTTTTTGCGGTCGCGCAAGGCGCTTTTGCCGAAATTTCGATGCCCGCGATATTTTCGGACAATATGCTTGTCCAGCGAGATATGCCCGTGCGCATTTGGGGAAAAGCAGCTCCCGATGCGCTTGTTAAAGTGGAGTTCGCTGGGCGGAATGCCGAGGTGAAGGCGGGCGCGGACGGCGGCTGGAAGGTCGAGCTTGCGGCGCAAAAGGGTTCGTTTGTCCCGCGCGAAATTGTCGTTTACGAAAACGGGAAAGTCGCCAAGAAAATCGCGAATGTGCTTGTGGGCGAAGTCTGGATTGCGGGAGGTCAGAGCAATATGGAATTTGCGCTATACAACTGTTTGGGGCGAGACCAGGCAAAGAACGACGCAGACAAGTTCGAAGGCAAATTCCGCTATTTCCGCCAGAGGCTCGGCTCTGATTCGATGGATGTGAAGTCGGATTTCCCCGAAAAATCGTGCTGGTTTGAAGTGAATTCGAAAACGGCGACGTCGACGAGCGGGGTTGGGTTCTTCTTCGCCCAGAAGTTGCTTGAACGTCTCGACTGTCCCGTGGCGGTTTTGTATGCGTCGAAAGGTGCGACCTGTATGGCAACGTGGGTTTCGGAGGAATTTACAAACAAAAATCCGTTTCTGCGCGCCGAGTATGAGCAGTTCAAAAAGGAGTTGGCAAAGTACTCGAAGAGCGAGTATGAGGCCAGGCGCATTGCTCACAAGGAGCTTATGGACAAGGTTAAGCGTTCGAAGTTGACGGAAAATCCGATTTCGGTCGCGTGGGAAAAGACTGTGGCGCCGAATCCGGTATCGCCGCGCCATTTGTTTGTAACGCCGACGTTCTACTACAATTGCGCGATTGCGCCGTTCGGCGATTTGTCGGTGCGCGGCGTGATTTGGTATCAGGGCGAATCGGACTCGCATGCGCGGCTGATTCCGCAATTTACGCGTAGTTTCAAGTCGATGATTGACTGTTGGAGGGCGCAATTCAAGAATCCGAATTTGCCGTTTTTGACGGTTCAGATTGTATCTTATGAAAACCGCAATGACTGGCCTGCGACGCGTCAGCAGCAATTCCTTTGCTCGAAGCTTTTCAACAATGTCTATATGGCTTCGACGATTGACTGCGGCGAAAAGACCGACATTCACCCCAAAGACAAGAAGACGGTCGGGGTCAGGCTCGCCGACATTGCGTTGCAGAAAATTTACAAGATGTCCGATGTTTACAGTGATGCCCCGCAGCTGGGCTCGGTCGGGATTGCGGGCAACAAGGTGCTGCTCAACATCGGAACGTTTGGGCGCGGGCTGCAATTTAGAGGCGAGCCGCGCGGTTTTGATGTGTGTGTTGACGGCAAATGGGTCAAGCCGGTTTCAGTCAAGCTTGACGGCGATGTTTTGACGGTTGAAGCCGCCGAGGGGGCTAAAATCACGGGGGTGCGCTATGCGTGGAAGAACTGGGCGCAACCCGAAGTTTGCCTCTTCAACAGGGACGGCCTGCCGCTGATTCCGTTCTCATACTAAAAAACGCGCCCTCGGGCACCGCAGCCGCGCGGTTGCATGCACAACCCGTTTGGCATGTTGCCCGCGTGTCTGTCGGGGTGCGTTTTTACAAACGCATCTGTGTGCGCCTCCGGCTTGTATTCGCCCCTTCGGGGGCTTTTTTTTGCTTCGGCAAAATTTCAGTCGCCCCGATTTAGTCCAAGGCGGCGGCGAAGTCCGCTATGATATCGTCTATGTGCTCTATGCCTACCGAAATGCGAATCAGTTCGGGCAAAATTCCCGTTGCGCGCTGCTCTTCGTCAGAAAGCTGGCGGTGAGTGGTGCTCGCGGGATGCAGCACACACGTGCGCGTGTCGGCAACGTGCGTTACAATTTTGGCGAGTTTTAGAGAGTTCATTACTTTTTCGGCGGCGGCGCGGCCACCCTTCGGGCCGAACGTCATCACGCCGCTGCACGCTTTCAAATATTTTTTCGCCAAATCGCGGTCGGGCGACGTGGGCAGCGACGGATAGTTAACCCAGTCAACCTTCGGGTGCGACGCCAAAAACTCCGCAAGCTTTGCGGCGTTTGCGCTGTGGCGTTCCATTCTCAGCGGAAGCGTCTCCAAATTCATATTCGTCAACCACGCATTCTGCGGCGACATCATCATGCCGAAGTCGCGCATAACGTGGGCGCGCGCCTTGACAATAAAGGCAGCCCTGCCGAACGCCTCAGTGTAGACAAGCCCGTGATACGAGTCGTCGGGTGTGTTGAACGCGGGGAACTTGTCGGACGAGGCAAAGTCGAATTTTCCCGAGTCAATTACAATGCCGCCGAGCGCGCAGGCGTGCCCGTCGGAATACTTCGACGTGCTGTGGACGATGATGTCCGCTCCGAAGTCGAACGGGCGGCACAAAAACGGCGTCGGAAAAGTGTTGTCGACGACAAACGGAATTTCCGCGCGCCTTGCCACACGCGCGAACTTTTCGAAGTCGAGCACCCTCACACTCGGGTTCGAAAGCGATTCCCCGAAAATCATCTTCGTGTTTGGGCGCACCGCCGCAAAAATCTCCTCTTCCGACGCGTTAGAGTCGACAAACGTCGTCTCGATACCGAGCTTGCGGAAACTGTGCCCGAGCAGATTCGTCGAGCCTCCGTAAATAGTGCTTGCGCTTACGATGTGGTCGCCCGCATTGCAGAGCGTGAATACTACCGCGCTTGTCGCGCCCTGACCGCTCGAAGTCGCCATTGCGCCGATACCGCCTTCAAGGAGTGCCATTTTCTTTTCCAGAACCTCGACCGTCGGATTGCTCAGCCGCGAGTAGAAATGTCCCGCAACTTTGAGGTCGAACAAGTCGGCCATCGACTGGGCGTCGTCATACGCGAACGTCGTGCTTTGGGCGATTGGCGGCACGCGCGTTTCGCCGTTTTTGGGTTCGTAGCCCGCCTGAACTGCGAGCGTTTCCAAGTGTTGTGAGTTCATGTTTTATAAGTATGTATGTTTTAAAATATCAAGCACCGCCTTAAAGTCTGCGGGCGGTTCGGCTTCGACGTCGATAATTGTCCCCTCTTTTACGGGATGTTCAAGCCTCAATTTGTGCGCGTGCAACATGACGCGCTCGGGCGCGGGAATCTCCTTTAACTTGTTTTTCTGGAAAGAATATGTGTAGTCGCCCAAAATAGGGAAGCCCATGTCCGACATGTGGACGCGTATTTGATGCGTGCGTCCGGTATGGATTTTGCACGAAATCAGGGAAGCCTTGTTGCCGAACGTTTCGTCCAAAACCCATTCAGTGCAGGCGTCGCGCCCGTTAGATTCGTCGCAGACACACATCTTCGTCCGAAACGACGGGTGGCGTCCAATCGGTTTGCGGATAACGCCGCTGCGGACAGTCGGCACTCCGCAGACAATGGCGATATACCGCTTGTCGAGTTCCCGCGCGGCAAACATTTCCACGAGCCGATAGTAGGCTTTGTCGGTCTTCGCCATAATCATTACGCCCGAAGTTTCCTTGTCGAGGCGGTGGACAATCCCGGGGCGCATGGCTCCGCCCGCCATACTCAGCTTGCCGCCCGTATGGTGCGCCATGGCGTGGACAAGCGTGTCTTCGCCCGTTCCGCTGCCGGGGTGGACAGTCATACCAGCGGGTTTGTTGACGACCACGACGTCGTCGTCTTCAAAGAGAATCTCGACGGGAATGTCGACAGGATTGACCGCGCTCGGTGCGGGCTCGGGCAACTCTATTTCGACCTCTTCGCCCGCCTCCAACTTGCGCTTTTTTGCAATCGGCTGACCGGCAATCTTCACCTTGCCCGCCCTGAAACTCTCCTCCAAACGCGAGCGCGAAACCTCGGCCGCAAGGAATGCCGCAACAAGCTTGTCCGCGCGGTCGGGGGCAGCACCTTCGGGGTGGACATACTTTCGAATCAAGTCCGACATTAGCTCTTCAAAAATTCGGGATTCAACTTTTCGATGCCTTCGCCTATAAACAAGCCGTCTTTGCGGATAAGTCTGTTGTCGAAGTAAATTTCGCCGCCGCCGTATTCGGGCGTCTGAATGCAAACCAAGTCCCAGTGAATCTGCGAGCGGTTGCCGTTGTCGGCCTCCTCATACGCCTGCCCAGGGGTGAAGTGGAACGAACCGGCAATCTTCTCGTCGAACAAAATGTCGCGCATCGGGGCATTAACATACGGATTGAATCCCATGGCGAATTCGCCTATGTATTGCGAGCCTTCGTCGGTTGAAAGAATTTCGCCCAACTTTTTCGCATTCGACGGCGACGCCGCTTTCACGATTTTGCCGTTTTCAAATTCCAGCTTCACCGAGTCGAACGAAACGCCGTTGTAGACAGTCGGCGCATTGTATGTTATCACCCCGTTTACACTGTCGCGCACGGGCGCGGTAAAAATCTCGCCGTCGGGAATGTTGTATTGCCCGCCGCAGCCGATTGCGGTCATGCCTTTAATCGAGAATTCGACTTCCGTGCCTTCGCCGAGAATGCGCACCCTGTCGGTGGCCTCCATAAGCTCCTTCATTGCCTGCATACCCGCCGACATCTTCGAGTAGTCCATAGTGCAGACGTCGAAATAGAATTTTTCGAAAGCCTCGGTGCTCATCTGAGCAAGCTGCGCCATCGAGGGCGTCGGCCAGCGCAGAACAACCCATTTTGTCCGTCCAACACGCCAGTCCAGAACGTCCTTCATCGCGGCGGAGACAAGCGACATTTTTTCGTGCGGCACATCGGAGGTTTCGAAAATGTTTTCCGCCCCGCGAATCGCCATATACGCGTTCATCTTGCGCATTTGATACAGCGCGACGTCCGCATCGACATTCAGGCCGCCGCTTTGCGCGGCCATCATCATTTTGCGCGAAATGCGTTTGTCGGAAATGTTGACGTGCGCAAACGCCCCGCGCGCCGAAATTTCGTCGATTAACGCTTCAATCATCGCCGACGGAGTCGAAGTCGCTTCGATTAAAACGTGTTCGCCCGCGGCAATCTTCGTCGAATGGCCGCAAAGCGTTTTTGCAAGTTTTGAATATAAATCTTTCATAAATCAAAAAACTTTCTCTTGTGGGAATCGGAAAAGAATGCCGTCTTTAAAGCCGTTGCAAGTCGGCGGGAACGGACAACTCGCGCGACGAGTCGGGCGAGAATACGCCGTTTGAGAGCCGCAATCCGAACTTCGCCTTCGTAAAACGCAATACGTCCTTGTCTTTCGTTGTGTCGTCGCGCACCGAAGCTTCGCGCATAATCCAGACGTCGCCGACTTTTCTGACCGCGCCAAGTTCCGCGGTCTTTGCGCCAATCGCGCCCATAGTTTTAATCTGCGATGGCGCGTTAAAGTCGCGCGTCAACGCAACGCGCACCACACTGTTCGGGAACTTCTGCGAAGTCAGGTCGAACAAATGCACCGCCTGCCCAATGCGTCCCGCCCCGACATACTTCGCCTCCCAAAACTTGTAGGGCATAAGCAGGTCGAACGGCGAGTAAATCAGCCCTGCGCAAAGCGGTTTGAGCCAGTCCGTCTCCTCCACCTTCACAAACTTGCCGCCGTCGAACTTGTAGACTTCCGAGCCGCCGCGCGAATTCTTCAAAATGAAATCGCCGCGCTCCGACAGATTCGCCGCAGCCCAGACACTGATGCGCGTAAACGTCGCTCCGCCGCGCCCCGCGCCCCACATTACGCCGTTATAGAAAACCGATTCGTCCTTGCGCGGGCGGTGTTCGAGCGCGAATTCCATACAGTAGTCGGACGCAACCGCCGCCGACACAAACGCACTCCAACGCTCCGCCGCCGCCGATTCATTCAAATCCAATCCCGCGCCGAACCCCTTTCGGACGCCCTGCGCGTCCAAAACGGGCAAAAAAATGAGCACAAAAAATGTGCCCACCAAAATTGAAAAAAATCTCGCCATTAAAATTACTTTTTAGCGGGCTGCGCGGGAGCTTTCGGGGCTTCGGGCTTCGCCTGTTGCTGCGCCTGAGCCGCCGCGGGCTGCGCAGCCTTGTTCTTGTCGGCTTCGGATTTCTTCGCGCCGTCCTTCGCGCCAGCCACAGCGGTGAGCGAAAGCTTCTGAGGCTGGTCGTCAATTCTGCTGCCGCCCGAAATCCAGATGTGGCCCAAGTACAACCCCGCGGCCAACACGAAGAACAAAACCGTGAGCTTTACTGTCGCCTTCGTGAGCACGTTGCCGGCCTCGCCGCCGAACATGCCCTCGGCCGCGCCGCCGCCCAAAGCCGCGCCCATACCCGAGTTTGCGTTCGGACGCTGCATCAGAATAACCAGCACCAAAAGAATGCAGACTATTATCAACACGAATGTGAAAATACCTATAAGAATGGAACTCATTTTTATCCTTAAAATTCTATTAAAACCTCCTGTTTACCAAATTTTGCGAATCTATCAACACTTTTTTTCCTATTCCGATTCCCGTCTGAGTTTTGTCCCGCCGCGGCAAACGCCAGTTTTTGGCTTGAAAAGAAAAACAAGTGTGGTTTAATCCCCGCCTATGAAAAAATTTTTGACAGCTTCGATGGCGGCATCGGCGGTATGGCTTTTGTGCGTATCCGCACAGCCCGCTTCGGCGGCTACACCGCCCAGCGACACCGCATTGGGAGCACTTTCATCGCAGGACGCCGAGGCGTATAAAACCCTCATCGCCTCACTCGAACGGGATAAGGCGGCTCTCAAAAACGAAAACCGCCGCCTGCGCCAAAAGTTGCGCAACGTCAGAACCCAACTCTTCGAACTCCTCGGAGAGAAAGAAAAGAACGCCGCGCAAAATACCGAGGCGCAAACTGCCTCCTCCTCCGCGCGACAAAACATTTCGGAAGAAAACATTCAAACACAACAGACACAACAACCCGCCCCGAAAGCCGAAAAAGAGCAGTCTTTCTGGGAGTGGTTCGCCGAATAGAAAGAACAGAGTATGTCGGAAAAAGACTTCAAAAACACCCTCAATTTGCCCAGCACAAAATTCCCCATGCGCGGCGACCTCGTCAGGCGCGAACCGTCCAGAATCGAACATTGGCAGAAAACCAAACTCTACGAGCGCATACAGAAAAAACACGAAAACTGCCCCAAGTTCGTCCTGCACGACGGTCCTCCGTTCACCAACGGCGACGTCCACATCGGCACCGCGCTCAACAAAATCCTCAAAGACGTCATCTTGCGCCACAAGTCGATGAAGGGCTTCTACACTCCCTACCTCCCCGGTTGGGATTGCCACGGTCTGCCAATCGAGCACAAAGTCGCCAAAATGCTGCGCGAACAAAACAAACACCTCACAACAGCGCAGCTACGGCAGGAGTGCGCAAATTTTTCGTCCGAATTCATCGAAAAACAGCGCAAACAGTTCGTCCGTTTGGGCGTTCTCGCTGATTGGGCGCGCGAATACAAGACGAAAGACCCCGCCTACGAGGCTGATATTCTGCGCACATTCGCGGCATTCGTGCGCCGCGGACTCGTCTACCGCAGCAAGAAACCCGTCTATTGGTCAATCCCCTGCGCGACCGCACTCGCCGAGGCTGAAATCGAGTATAAAGACCACACAAGTTCCTCAATCTGGGTCGCCTTCAAGCTGGACGACGCGTCAAATGAACGTCTCGGTTTGCAAAACGCCGAAATCGTAATCTGGACAACCACCCCGTGGACAATGCCATCTAACTTGGCAATGGCAGTCAACCCCGAAATCGAGTACGTCGCAGTCTCGGCAAACGGCAGAACATTCATCGTCGGCGAGCCGCTTTCGGAAAGCTTCATCAAAGCCTGCTCACTCGAAGGCGCGACGGTGAGGAAAATCGGCAGGGGCGCGGACATCGAGGGAATATCCGCCTACCATCCGCTTTGCGACCGCAAAAGCACCGTCTATTGCGCACGCTACGTCACGACAGATTCGGGCACGGGCGTCGTCCACATCGCCCCGGGGCACGGCTTGGAGGACTATCAGGTCGGACTTGAACACGGGCTCGAAATATATTCGCCCCTCGACGACGAGGGCAAATACGTAAATGACGGCAAAGTGCCCGCCGAACTCGTCGGCATAAGCGTCCTCGAAAACGAGGGCGGCAGAAGCGCGGCAAACGGCGCGGTTTTGGAGCTTCTCGATAAAAAGGGCGCGCTTCTTAAAATCGAAAAAATTTCGCACCAATACCCGCATTGTTGGCGTTCAAAGACCCCCGTTATTTTCAGGGCCATGGACCAGTGGTTCGTCGCGCTCGACAAGGACAATCTCCGCAAAGAGGCTCTCGACGCAATCTCGCAGGTCAAGTGGCTGCCCGAACGCGGCGAAAACCGAATTCGCGGCGCGGTAGAATCGCGCCCGGACTGGTGCATTTCGCGCCAACGCGCATGGGGCGTGCCCATTCCCGCATTCTACGATAAGGACGGTTCCGCGCACCTCGACGCCGACGTCATCGAGGCAATCGCCGCAAAAGTCGAAACGCGCGGCACAAACTTCTGGTACGAGGCGTCCGAAAGCGAAATCCTCGACGGCATAAAAATCCCATCCGATTGGGGCGCGCCCGCTGAACTCAAAAAGGGAACCGACACCCTCGACGTCTGGATTGATTCGGGGTCGAGCCACATCGCCTGCGTCCAACGCCATAGCGACCTCGCTTGGCCCGTCGACCTCTACTTCGAGGGCAGCGACCAACACCGCGGCTGGTTCCAAAGCTCGCTCTGGACTGCAATCGCAACCCGCGGCAAAGCACCCTATAAACAGGTCATCACCCACGGCTTCATCGTCGACGAAAACCGTAAAAAGATTTCCAAGAGCGACGGCAAGCCGCAGACAGCCGATATGTATGTCGGCAAGTGGGGCGCGGATATCGTGCGCATGTGGATTAGTTCGGTGGACTATCAAAACGATATGCCCATTTCGGAGGGAATTTTGGCGCACGTTGCAAACGCCTACCGCGGCTTCCGCAACACCGTGATGTACCAGCTCGGCAACATCTCTGACTTCGACCGCAAAAACGCCGTCCCCGTCGAAAAACTCGACGCAATCGACGCTTGGGCAGTCTATAAAGCCGCCGAATTTGCCCGCGAGGCCGACAAGGCCTACGACGCCTACGAGTTCCATAAGGTCTATAAGCTCATCGACAATTTCTGCGGCGTCACGCTTTCGCGCATCTACCACGATATTCTGAAAGACCGCCTCTACACATTCGGCAAAAACTCCTTCGAAAGACTCTCTTCGCAGACGGCAATGGACATCGTCAGCGACATTCTCCTGAAAGTCGCAGCCCCCATTCTCACCTTCACTTGCGACGAAGCCTATTCCTTCAAAAACGGCGGCGAGTTCATCGAAGATTCCGTCCACTTGCAGGATTATCCGCAGGTCGACCAGTTCCTCGCAAAGGCGGAAACCGCCGCGAAAATCGACCGCATTCTCAAATTGCGCGACCTCGTAAACGAGGAACTTGAAAAGCTGCGCAAAAACAAGGTAATCGGCAAGAGCCTCGAAGCCGAGGTCGAAGTTATGGTTGCCGAGGGCAGCGACGACGCCGAAGTTTTGCGCGAGTTCGAAAAGAACCTGCCAGAAATCTTCATCGTCTCCCAAGTCAAAATCGTCGAGGGCAAATTCGAAACCCCGTCGGTGCAGGCTTTCAAGGCGGAGGGCACGCGCTGCGTCAGGTGCTGGCGCATAGTAAAGAGCGTCAACGAAGACGGCATCTGCCCGCGCTGCGCTGACGCAATCGAAAACAAATAACAATTTTTCGCCCGACTATGGCAACAAAACCGGCAAAAAAAACGCAGAAAACACCAGCCGCCCCCGAAAAAAAGGCGGCGGCAAAAGGCGCGACTTCCTCAAAGCAGCCCGCAAAAAAAGCCGCTTCAAAACCCGCGCCGACTCAAAAACCGAAACCCGCGCCGACTCAAAAACAGGCGGCGGCAGCAAAGAAATCGGTCAAATTGAACGTCGGCGATAAACCCAAAAAAACTGCGGTAAAAGTTTCGGCGGCGACAAAAAAAACGTCAAAATCCGCGGATGCTTCAAAGGCAAAGGCGAAAATCTCGGCGGCAAAAGTCCCGACAAGAATCGGCAATTTTTCGTCATCAAAAAAGGAGGAGAAAACTCCCGATGCCGCGAAACCCGCGCCGTCGCCCTTCTCGGATTCAATCGTAATCCGCAGCGACGACCGCCCTTCGCACCACATCGCCTTCACCCTCGCCGACCTCGACGCATACTTTGAGGACAAACAAAACAACGTCCAGCCGCGCCTTTCGAAAAAGGACTTCGGTGCAACACCCGAAAAGAAAACCCAACCCGCACCCGAAAAGAAAAAACAACCCAAGGGCGCATTGAAACTCGAAAACAAATCGCAGGGCGTCGCCACGCTTTTCGACATCTTGGGCTTCAACCCCGTCGAAACCCCCAGCCCCGAAAAGGCGGAGGGCAAAGATATTCCGCGCAAGTGGAAAAAGTATTACAATATGCTCGTCGAATTGCGCGACCGCCACTGCGCGGGCGTCCAGTCGCGCTCGCAGGAGGTTATGAAACGCTCCGCAAAAGACGACGCGGGCGACCTATCCTCATACGGACAACACCTCGCCGACGCGGGTTCGGGCAGTTTCGAGCGCGACTTGGCATATAATATGATTTCCAGCCAGACCGAAATTCTCGGCGAAATCGACGCCGCAATCGCCCGCATTAAAAACGGCACTTACGGCATTTGCGAGGCTACGGGCAAACCCATACCCGAAGACCGCCTCAACGCAATCCCCTTTGCCCGCTACACGCTCGAAGGACAGAAAATCCACGAACAACAACAGCAACGCCTCAAATCCGCCCGACGCGAAAGCGTCTTCGATATGGGGCTCGAAAACTCTTCGGGACAGGGTTCGCAGGAAGAGGAGGATTCCGAACCCGCAGTCTAATACCCTCCCCGTATTATAACATATCCAGCACGATGAAAAAGAAATCGCCCGCCCTGTTCTTGTCAGTCCTTCTGCTCACTTTTGTCGCCGACCAGATAACAAAATATGCTGTCGTCGCCAATATTCCGTGGGAAGCGGGCAACCCCACTTATCTGTTTTCCGGTCAGACCCAGCCCGTCCCCGTAATCGAAAACTTCCTATACATAGTGCATATCACAAACGAGGGAGCGGCTTGGGGTATACTGTCGGGACAAACATATTTGCTCGCGTCAATCGCCATTTTGGCTCTCGCGGCAATGTGGTTTTTCCGCGCCTACCTCGGCTTTTCGACAAAACTCGGGCAAACCACAATGGGTTTGTTTGCGGGCGGAGTTCTCGGTAATCTATTCGACAGAGTGCATTACGGCCACGTCATCGACTTCATCGACGTGCACCTGCCGATAATCGGCTACCGTTGGCCCGCATTCAACGTCGCCGATTGCGGCATATGTATCGGTGTTGTCATCTACATACTCTCCATCATTTTTGAAAAAACAGGAGAGGACGCCCCGATTGCGAAATAATATTTTTGTTTGCGGAATGTTTACTAAAAGACGGTTGTTCGGGTTGTCTGTGTAAAAGCACTATCCCGCCATCTCGAATGGACGTGCGCAGCGAGGGATAGGCGTATTTGCGAAGCAAACGCCCTTAGAAGGAAATGAGGGCGGTGCCCCATGCCATCCCGACGCCGAAGGAGCATATCAGCACGCGCGTGCCCTTTTTGATTTTATTTTGGCGCACTGCCTCGGCGAGGGCGACCGGTGTTGCAGCCGCACCCAGATTGCCGATGTCTCGCATAAAGAAAAACTGTTTTTCTTCGGGGATTTTCAGCTGTTTATATATGCCGTCGAGCATTGTCTTATTTGCCTGATGAAGCAGGACAAGGTCGATATCGTCGAACGAAACGTCGTGTTTTTGGAGGGCGTATTTGATTTCTTCGGGGACGGTCGACATCGAGAAGTAGAAGACATCCGCGCCGTTCATTTGCAGGTTTTCGTCGGTATAAAAATTTCCCATTCCGTCGGTTTTCAATTCCGCGGTTTCGGGCGAGCGCGGGGTTCTGAATCCGCCCGCGGGCACGCATATGCTTTGCCAGGCGGCGGAATTTGCGCCGAGTTCTATGAACTCTATGCCGGTGTTGTCGTCGGACTTTTCGACTATGAACGACGCCGCGCCGTCGCCGTGGAGCATCACGAGGCTCTTATCCTGAGGGTGGACGAGTTTTGAAAGAGTATCGGCGACGATGACGAGGATTTTTTTGCACTGTCCAGCGGCTATGAGTCCGTTGGCGTAGGAGAGCGCGTAGGGGAAGGCGGGGCAGCTCTGGACGAGGTCGATTGCGCCGCAATGTTTGGGCAGGGCGAGGCGGTTATGGATTATCGAGGCGGAGGTGGGAAGGATATAATCGCGCGTGGCGGTCGCAAAAAGCAGAAAGTCGATTGAAGTCGGGTCTATATTGTTTTTTTTGAGCATATTTTTTGCGCAATCCGCGCCCAAATCGACGGAGGTTTGGTTTGTGTCGGCTATGCGGCGTTGGAGGATTCCGCTGAGTTTTGCGACGGCATCGACTTTCTTCTGCGGCCAGCGCGTGTAGAGGTCTTCGTTCTTGACGGTTTTTTCGGGCAACAGGTATTCGGCCGCGGTGATTTTTGAAAATATGCTCATATTCGCGCTTTATTTTCGGGGTTTGCCTCGTTTTGGCAAGTGTATTTTGGCAGTTTTTACTTTACAAACGGTGTGTGTGAAATAAGGTTGGGGTATGGAAAAATTTATTTCGTTGCTGAGGGACAATATAGACGCTTTCGAAGATGTCGAGATTGCGCCCGATACGGATTTGACAAAGCTGCCCGAATGGGACTCGCTCGCGCTGATTTCGATTATGAGCATTGCGGCGTCGGAATACGGCGTGATTCTGAATGCGATGGAGATTTTGGGCGCGGACTCGGTCGGGGCGATTTATGCCTTGATTGAATCGAAGCAATAGCGGGGGTTGTAGCGGGATTTTTTGAATCGGCGGCGTGTGTATTGGAGTGGAGAATGCTTTCCGAATTTTCAGTTGAGGGTAAGACGGTTTTTATAACGGGGGCGTCGTCGGGCATTGGGGCGTGTTGCGCCGAGGTTTTTGCGCGCGGCGGCGCGAATGTGCTCGTTTCGGGGCGCGACAAGGAGCGTCTTGCCGAAGTGGCGCATAAGTGCGGCGCGAATGCGCGCATATTTGAATGCGAGCTTAATGACCCCGAGCAGGTTTCGGCGTTGGCGGAGAATCTGCCCGCGTTTGACGGCGCGGTTTTTTGTGCCGGAACGGGGTTTTATCCGCCCGCGATGTTGAAATTCGCCTCGGACGCGGAGCTTGAAAATGTAATGCAGACGAATCTGGTTTCGACTATGCGGCTTGTTCGCGGGCTTATCAAGCGGCGCAAGGTCAACAAGGGCGGAAGTCTTGTGTTTATGTCTTCGGTTGCGGGGACGTTTGCCGACGCGGGGCACTGCCTTTACGGCGTATCGAAAGCCGCGGTTGCGGCGTTGGCGCGGGAGCTTGCCGTCGAGCTTGCCCCGCGCGGAATCCGCGCGAACTCGCTTTCGCCCGCTATGGTGAAAACGCCGATGACTGCCGCGTTTTTTGCCGACGCGCGGGCGGCGGAAGCCGATTCGAAAAAATATCTTTTGGGCGGAGGCGACGTGAAGTCGGTTGCCAATGCCGCGCAATTTTTGCTTTCGGACGCGTCGGCGTGGATTACGGGCGTGAACTTGCCCGTCGACGGCGGTTATTCTTGTTGGAAATAAAATGAACGATGTTTACATTGTAGGCGGCGGCGGGTTCGGGCGCGAGGTCTTAAACTATGTCGAAGACTGTATCGACGACGGCGCGAACTGGAAGATTTGCGGCTTTTTGGACGACGACTTGCGGTGCCTGGACGGGCGCGACTATGTCGGGTTCGAAGTTTTTGCAATGTCGGATTTTCAGCCGAAGGCGGGCGACGTTTTTGTGTGCGCGCTCGGGATTCCGAAGACGCGCAAGGCGGTTGTTTCGCGTCTTGGGCAGAAGGGCGCGAAGTTCGCAACGCTCGTGCACCCGTCGGTTTATGTGGGGCGGAATGTCGAAATAGGCGAAGGCACGGTTATTTGTCCCAACTGCGTTCTTACATGCGACTGCCGGCTGGGCGAATTTTGCACACTCAATGTCGGCGTGTCGGTCGGGCACGACTCGGTTGTCGGGGCGTGGTCTACGCTGTCGTCGCACTGCGACATTACGGGGCATGTCGAGCTTGCAGAAGGCGTGTTTTTTGCGTCGAGCTCGATTGCCGTGCCGTCCTCGAAAATCGGGGCGTGGTCGACTGTCGGGGTGAATTCGGCGGTTGTGCGCGACATTCCCGAAGCGAAGTCGGCATTCGGGACTCCCGCGGTGTGGCTCGGACGGCGAGAATAGCCGAATGTGTCCGTGGCTGCGGCGGTGTAGTTTGATGTGCCGGGGTTTGCCGCCTGAACGGGCTGGCCCCCGGCGAAGAATTGGATGTCGCGGGCGATTGTTATTGACATTCGGCGCGTTGGGCACACCATTTTCTTCAAAGAGTTTTCCTCATAAAATTTTACATACATTATGAATATAGCTATTGTCGGCACCGGATATGTCGGATTGGTAAGCGGCGCGTGTTTTGCCGAAATCGGCGTGAATGTTTGCTGCATTGACATCGACGCCGCTAAAATCGAGCGTCTCAACCGCGGAGAAATCCCCATTTACGAGCCGAATCTGAACACGCTTGTTGCGCAGAATATAGAAAACGGGCGGCTTCGGTTTTCGACCGATTTGAGTTCGGTTTTGGACAATGTCGAGATTGTCTTTATCGCCGTGGGAACGCCGCCCGACGAAGACGGCAGCGCGGATCTCAGATATGTTTTGGACGTTGCGCGCACTGTCGGCAGGCATATGAAAAGGTATGTTCTTGTTGTCACGAAGAGCACTGTGCCCGTGGGAACGAGCGAAAAAATCCGTGCGGCGATAAACGACGAGCTGCAAAAGCGCGGGGTGTCGATTGATTTCGATGTGGCGTCGAACCCCGAATTTTTAAAGGAAGGCTCGGCGATTGAGGATTTTTCGAAACCCGACAGAATAATTATCGGCGTAGACAGCGAACGCGCAAAAAAGTTGATGACGTCGCTATACAAGCCGATTCTGCTTAACAATTTCCGCGCGATTTTTATGGACATCGCATCCGCCGAAATGGCGAAGTATGCCGCGAATGCCATGCTTGCAACGCGAATTTCGTTTATGAACGATATTGCGAATCTCTGCGAAAGGCTGGGCGCGGACGTCGAAATGGTGCGCGAGGGGATTGGCTCGGACTCGCGAATCGGGGCGAAGTTTTTGCGCGCGGGCTGCGGTTACGGCGGCTCGTGTTTTCCGAAAGACGTCAAGGCGTTTCTCAAAACCGCGCGGGACGTGGGTTATGAAATGCGCGTGCTTGATTCTGTCGAGCGTGTAAACGACGCGCAGAAGCACGTCCTTTTCAAAAAGTTTGCCGAGCATTTCGACGGCGATGTCAAGGGTAGGAAAGTCGCCATTTGGGGGCTTGCGTTTAAGCCGGGCACTGACGATATGCGCGAAGCGACATCGCTTGTTTTGATAGGCGAGCTGCTTGCCGCGGGCTGCGAGATTTCCGCCTACGATCCCGCTGCGATGAATGAATGCAAGCGGCGTTTGCCAAATGCGCCCATTCGCTATGCTAAAAATATTTACGATTGCGTGAAGGATGCGGACGTGATTTTCCATGTGACGGAATGGAAGGAATTCCGTATCCCGAACTGGGCGAAGATAAAGGCGTTGATGTCGGAAAATGCCGTGATAATTGACGGGCGCAACACGTTCATCAACTCGGAGCCGGGTATACCCTATCTCCGCATTGGTTAATACTAAAAACCGCGAGTGCGCCTCTATTGCGAATCTAAAATCAAGAAAACGGGTTTCGATGAAACCCGTTTTCTTCATTATTAGAATGTATTTTGCAATAGAGGCGCACGCCCTCGCGCGTTTTAGAGTTGTTTGAAGAAATCATTACCCTTGTCGTCCACCAAAATGAACGCGGGGAAATCGACAACATCAATCTTCCATATTGCCTCCATACCCAATTCGGGATATTCAAGCAGTTCGACCTTCTTGATGTTCTCCTTCGCCAAAAGCGCAGCAGGGCCTCCAATCGAGCCGAGATAGAAACCGCCGTGCTTCTTGCACGAGTCCGTCACGACTTGCGAGCGATTGCCCTTGGCAATCATAATCATGCTTCCGCCGTTGGATTGGAACAGGTCGACATACGGGTCCATTCTGCCCGCAGTCGTCGGGCCGAACGAGCCGGAGGCCATGCCCTCGGGCGTCTTCGCCGGTCCCGCATAGTAAATCGGGTGGTCTTTGATGTATTGCGGCAAGCCTTCGCCGCGGTCGAGACGCTCCTTCAACTTTGCGTGGGCAATGTCGCGGCCGACAATAATCGTGCCTGTGAGTTTCAAACGCGTTTTGACGGGATACTTCGAAAGCTCTTTTAGAATCTCGGGCATCGGCTGGTTGAGGTCGATGGCAACCGCGCCGTCGGCGGTGTTGGTGTCGCGATATTCCGCGGGAATATACTTGGCGGGGTCGTATTCGAGCTGTTCAAGCCAAATGCCGTCGGCGTCGATTTTCGCCTTCATGTTTCTGTCGGCGGAACACGAAACGCCCAAGCCAATCGGACAACTTGCACCGTGGCGCGGCATGCGGATAATGCGGACGTCGAGCGCGAAGTTCGCGCCGCCGAATTGCGCGCCGATACCGAGCTTGCGCGATTCCTCCAAAATGCGCTTTTCAAGCTCGACATCGCGGAACGCGTGCCCGAGCTCATTGCCCTTGGTGGGGAGATTGTCAAGATACTTCGCCGAGGCGAGCTTTACGTTTTTAAGACACGCCTCCGCACTCGTTCCGCCGATGACAAACGCCACGTGATACGGCGGACACGCGGCAGTGCCCAAACTCTTCATCTTTTCAATCATAAACGGAATCAGACGCTCGGGCGTGAGAATCGCCTTTGTCTCCTGATAAAGATACGTTTTGTTCGCCGAGCCGCCGCCTTTTGCGACAAACAGGAATTCATACTTGTCCGAGTCGGTCGCATAAATGTCGATTTGCGCGGGCAGATTGCACTTGGTGTTGACTTCGTCCCACATCGTAAGCGGCGCATTCTGCGAGTAGCGCAGGTTCTCCTGAGTGTAGCAGTCGTAAACGCCTTTTGAAAGATACTCTTCGTCGCAGCAGCCCGTCCAAACACATTGACCTTTCTTTGCGACAATCGTCGCCGTGCCTGTGTCCTGACAAAGCGGCAGCTTGCCCATGGCAGCAACTTCCGCATTGCGCAGCATAGTGAGGGCTACACTCCTGTCGTTGTCGCTCGCTTCTGGGTCTTTCAAAATCTTCGCCACAAGTTCGAGGTGCGACGGACGCAGAAAGAACGAGACGTCGCGCATCGCGTTGCGAGCCAGAACCGCAAGACCCTCGGGCTGGACTTTCAGAATTTTTTTGCCTTCAAACTCGACGGTGGAGACATAGTCTTTCGTCAGCAGGCGGTATTTTGTCGTCTCGTCTTTCGCGAGCGGGAACATTTTTTGATACTTGAACGGAGGTGTCATGATTTTTCGATTTTACGATTCGTTTTTAAAGAGTAATTGCCCCTTATTATCGCACGAAAAATTTTTTAGACAAGCATTAAAAAAACAAAACGCCTGCGCGTATAAACTTGACTAATACGCGCAATTCGCGAAGACTTACGCAAGAAAAATCCGCGCCTTGACGGCTTCGCGCCCGCTTGCGCACACAAATACAAACGCAATGAAAGTAATAGATTCAAAAATACTCGACAGTAATTTCGACGAATTTTCGAAAAGCCCCGAACTCGACTACAATCTTGCATACGCCGCCGTTCATGGGTTGTCGAGGGATACCTCCAAACTCCATATCAACGACTGTTCTCTGCGCCGCCGAATCAACCGCGGCACCACACTCGCCGTCGCCCTCGCATTGAAGGAATATATCGAACGCGAATTCCCCGACCACGAGAGAATCGGCGTCGGCTTGCCTTCGTGCTTCCCGGGCGTCGCGCTCAACCTCGCAATCATCATGGCGGGCAAGTCGGCTGTCAACGTCAATTTCACAATGGGCGCGGACGCCGCAAGGGGCGGACTCGAACGCATCGGGCTCAAATGCATAATCGGCTCTAATAAAGTGCGCGAAAAAGTCTCCGAACGCTCGCCCGATTTTCCTTGGACGGACGATTTCCGCGACATAGGCGAAATCCTCAAATCGCTCGGCAAAAGGGCGATTCTCCCCAAACTTCTCGCGGTAAAAACCCTGCCTGCCTCCGCAATCATAAAATATTATAAAATCCCTACCACAGGCGGCAACAAGGAGGCGAGCATTATTTTTACAAGCGGTTCGGAGGGCGCGCCCAAAGCCGCAATGCTTTCGCACCGCAATTTGATGACAAACATTTTGCAGTTTCGTAATATCGGCATAATAACCGAAAAAACGGTTCTGCACGCCAATCTGCCCCTGTTCCATAGCTTCGGGCAGACAATCCAAATCTGGTTTTCGGCAATCGACGGCGTTGCGCAGGTCGCAGTCCAAAGCCCGCTTGAAATTCTCGCAAACATCAATGCAATCCGCGACGGCGGCTCCACATTGATGATTAGCACCCCCACCTTCCTGCGTTCATACTTTAAACGCGCAACCGCCGCGGATTTCGAGCACCTCGAAGTCGTCATCGCGGGCGCGGAAAAAACCCCCGAGGGGTTCGACGAAGCTTGGGAGGCAAAATTCCCAAAAACCCATTACCTCGAAGGCTACGGACTCACCGAAATGTCGCCCGTGGTATCCACAAACCTACCCGAGGGGCTCGTCCGCAGCAAATTCTGTCCGCAACCGAGCCGTATAAAACGCACGTCCGTCGGCGAACTCTTCCCCGGAATGCAGGCGGCGGTTGCAAGCCCCGAGACGGGTGAACTTCTGCCCATCGGCGAAACGGGACTGCTCTACCTCAAAGGCGGCAACGCATTCCTCGGCTATTACAACCAGCCCGAAGAAAACGCCAAACGCTTCGTAGACGGCTGGGTAAATACGGGCGACTTGGCGCAGCTCGATTCCGACGGTTTCATTTTTATCAAGGGACGTCTCGCCCGATTCTCCAAAATCGGCGGAGAAATGGTTCCGCATACGACCGTCGAAAACGCAATTGTAAAGGCTCTCGGCTTGCAGGATAGCGAAAAGGTCGCGGTCGCAATCGGCTCGCGTCCCGACGAAAGCAAAGGCGAGGTGCTCGTCTTGCTTTCGACAGTCGATATTGACATGCCCGCATTGCGTCAGAAATTGACCGCCGCCGGGCTCTCGAATCTATGGATACCCAAAACAGTCGTCAAAATCGGGGAAATCCCCGTTTTAGGCAGCGGCAAATTGGATCTGGCAAAAATCCAGAAAATCTGCAAATTCTCCTAAAAACGGCCGAGGGCGCACGTCTTCAACCGTTTTTCAGGAGGGCGTAGACGAGTGTATAATAGTCTGGGTGGGGTTGCCACTGGATTTCTATGCCCATTGTCTTGGCGATTTTCGGAACGTCGTATGCGAGGGCTTCGAGTGATGTCCGCATTTTATCGGGGAAAAGGCACGGGCGATTATGTCGGCGCGGGCAATTTTCCGAAAGCCGGCAAAGGCACGAGCCTGCGAAGAGGGCGACGGAATTGGGGGTATTGCGTTCGAGCTCCAAAAACTGCGGGTCGAAAATTTTTCGGGCGGCGTTTATTGTTTCGCGCGCGCCGAAATATTTTTCGGGTTGCGGCGGAGGCGGAGGTGTCGGTCGTTGGTAGGGCGGTTGCGGGGCGGTGTCGAAGTTGTCGGAGTTCGCGATATTTTGTATCAGTTGCGGTTTTATTTTGATGATTGTTATTTGCGCGAGCGGCTTGTCGTGGCGGGCGAGGAAGTCGGGGGCGAAATCGGGGCACGCCCAGATTTTGCCGAAGTTCGGGCACTTCCCGCACTGGGGTTTGCCGAGTTTGCAGGCGGAGAGTTCGGCTCGGGTAAAGAGTCGCGTTTTGGTTTCGATGACATGTGTAGGACAATTGTCGGAAATGGAGGCGGAGCGGTGCATTGCGGTTCGGGTGGGAGGTTCCAAGTCTGCAAAAATTCGCGCGCGTGTCAATATCGGAAAATGACGTCGGGAAAAAATACGAAAAAAATTGTTGACGCAGCGAAAATGCTCGTGCATATTTACCGACTTTCAATAAAAGAAACGCCAGACAACTGGCGGCTTTTATGTGTCGCCTCGGTAGCTCAGCAGGTAGAGCACGTCCTTGGTAAGGACGGGGTCGGCGGTTCAAATCCGCTCTGAGGCTCACGCAAAAGTCATCAACTAAACCTAAAAAAAGAAACCGAAGAACCATGTCGAAAGAATCATTCGTCAGATCAAAACCACACGTAAACGTAGGTACTATTGGCCACATCGACCACGGTAAAACTACACTCACAACTGCAATCTTGAAGGTTCAGTCGGACAAGGGCCTGGCTCAATTTAAGTCTTACAAAGACATCGCCAAGGGCGGCACTGTTCGCGACGAAACCAAGACTGTTACAATCGCGGTAGCACACGTCGAATACGAAACTGCTACACGCCACTATGCGCACGTCGACTGCCCCGGACACGCCGACTTCGTCAAGAACATGATTACGGGTGCTGCTCAGATGGACGGCGCAATCCTCGTTGTCAGCGCGGCGGACGGCCCGATGCCCCAGACTCGCGAACACATCTTGTTGGCGCGTCAGGTCGGCGTTCCCCAGATTGTCGTTTTCTTGAACAAATGCGACCTCTTGGACGACCCCGAATTGCTCGAACTCGTCGAAATGGAAGTCCGCGAACTCCTCAGCAAATACGAATACGACGGCGATAACATCAAGATTATCCGCGGTTCGGCTCTCGGCGCGCTGGAAGGCACTGAATTCGGCGTAAACAGCATCAACCAGTTGATGGACGCAATCGACTCGGAAATCCCCGAACCTGCCCGTCCTATCGACAAGCCGTTTATGATGTCGGTTGAAGACGTGTTCTCCATCACGGGTCGTGGCACTGTTGCTACGGGTCGTATCGAACGCGGCGTTGTCAAGGTTGGCGACGAAGTCGAAATTGTCGGCTTGGGCGATACCCGCAAAACGACTGTCACGGGCGTTGAAATGTTCCGCAAGAGCCTCGACCAGGGGCAGGCTGGCGACAATGTCGGTTTGCTTTTGCGCGGCGTAGAAAAGAACGATATCCAGCGCGGCCACGTTTTGGCGAAGCCGGGTTCGATTACTCCGCACTCGAAGGCCAAGGCTCAGATTTACGTCCTGACCAAGGACGAAGGCGGCCGTCACACTCCGTTCTTCACAAACTATCGTCCGCAGTTCTTCTTCGGCACGGCCGACGTCACTGGCGTTTGCAATCTGCCCGAAGGCGTCGAAATGGTCATGCCGGGCGACAACATTGAAATCGAAATCGACCTTCAAAAGAAAATCGCTATGGAAAAAGGTCAGCGTTTCGCCATCCGCGAAGGCGGCCGCACCATCGGTTCGGGTCGTATCTCGGAAATCATTGCATAGTTTTTGTAATTGATGCATCGCCAGAAGGGCAAAAAATGCCCTTCTGGCTTTGGCGTCTTTTTTTTGCGGTTTTCAAAAATTTTCATTGACAAGCGGCGAAAAATAGACAGAACACTTTACCTTTTACAGGGGAATAGTTCAATTGGTAGAGCAACGGTCTCCAAAACCGTGTGTTGGGGGTTCGAGTCCCTCTTCCCCTGCGTTCTTTATCGGCGCAAAATGCGCGATTTTTTAACAAAAAGCACGATTGTGCGCACAAGAAAATGACAAATCCAATCAGCAAAATCAGACAATTTTACAAAGAAACCGTTGTCGAGTTGAAAAAGGCTTCGTGGCCTACTCGTCAGGAATTGTATTATTCAATAATAGTGGTGTTTGTCGCAATCGGTCTGTTGGGCATATTTGTGAGTTCGGCAGACTTTGCCATATACAATGTTGTGGATTTGCTTACTTGGTTGGTTAAAGGCGGAAAATAATTATGGATACTCCTGAAAATAAGGAAAGCGTTGAAGCAGTTCCCTCCCCCGCCGCGCAGGATAGCCTGCGTAAGTGGTATACGGTGCAAACGCGCTCGAATATGGAGCGCAAGGCGGTCGAAACCCTCAAAAGAATGATTGACCGCGAGGATATGGGCGAATACATCTCGAAAGACGACGTTATTGCGCCCGAAGAGACGGTTTCGATGCTCGTGCAGGTAAAGCGCAAGGGCAAGCTGGAACAGCAGCAGAAACAGGTTTCGAGAATGCTTTACCCGGGGTATATTTTTGTCCGCGTGAAGCTTTTTGACGAAGAGGGCAATTTTTTGGAAAAACCGTGGTATTTTATCAAAGGTATCAACGGCATTGTCAATTTTATCGGCGGAGATACTCCGATTGCGTTGAGCCAAGAGGAAATTACGAACATTCTTTCGCAAAAGCAGCAGGCCGAAGGCGCGGTTCGCCCGCGTATTGTGTTCTCGGTCGGCGAAATGGTCAAGATTACGGACGGACCTTTCCTTGGCTTGATTGGCAAGGTCGAGGAAATCAACGAGGAAACCTGCAAGATGAAGGTGACTGTCGACATTTTTGGCCGCTTTACGCCCGTCGAACTGGAATACAATCAAGTTGTGAAATCGGAAGAAATCGAATAGTCCGGCGGTTCGGCAGCCCGAATAAAAAATTTACGCACAGCCTCAGCAAAGTAAAAAATTCTAAGAAAAAATAAAATGGCTAAGAAAGTAGTAAAAGAAATCAAATTGCAGCTTCCCGCGGGCGCGGCGAATCCCGCGCCTCCGGTAGGCCCTGCGCTCGGCGCGGCAGGCGTCAACATTATGGGATTCTGTAAGGAATTCAACGCTCGCACCAAGGATCAGGCGGGAATGATTTTGCCCGTGGTAATCTCGGTGTATCAGGATAAGTCGTTCACGTTTATCCTCAAATCGCCTCCGGCCGCAGTGTTGCTGAAAAAAGCGGCTAAAATCGAAACCGCGAGCGCGAAGCCGAATGTCGATAAGGTCGGCAAGGTGACGAAAGCCCAGATTAAGGAAATCGCCAAGATTAAGGAAAAAGACCTTAACGCTACGTCTCCCGAAGCCGTCTGCCGTATTATCGAAGGCACGGCGCGTTCGATGGGTATCGAAGTCGTAGACTAATTTTTGGCTCGGGCGTCCGGATTTTCTCTTGGACGCTCGGTTTGTCGAAAGTAATCGGCAAAACAATCAATAAAAAAACAACCACACTACACAAAGTAGGAGACACAAAAAGTCATGGTAAAAAGAAGCAAAAGATACAACAAGTCGCTTGAAGCCGTCTCGGCCAAGCCGTTGGCTTTGGCTGACGCGGTAAACGCGTTGCAGTCGATGCCCAAGGCGAAGTTCGACGAAACGGTTGAAATCTCGTTCAAGCTGAATGTAGACCCGAAGCAGAGCAACCAGATGGTTCGCGGCACGGTTCGTTTGCCCAACGGCAGCGGTAAAAAGGTAAGAGTTGTGGTATTCACGGACCACGCCGAAACGGCGGTGGCTGCGGGTGCGGACAAGGCGGGGTTGGAAGACCTCATCAAGGAAATCGAAGGCGGCTGGATGGATTTCGACGTCGCAATCGCGACGACTTCGGCTATGAAGGAAGTCCGCAAGCTTGCGAGAATCCTCGGCCCGAGAGGCTTGATGCCGAATCCCAAGAGCGGCACTGTAACGGACGACGTTGAAGCTGCCATCAAGGAAGTCAAAGGCGGCCGCGTCGAATACAAAATGGACAAGACGGCGAATTTGGTCGTGATAGTCGGCAAGCGCAGTTTCGCAAACGACAAGTTGTTGGAAAATGCGAAGGCGGCTTTGGCGAGCGTTGCGGCGGGTCGTCCCGAAGTGATTAAGGGTAAGTTTGTGAACTCGATTTCAATCAGCTCGACGATGAGTCCGGCGGTGAAAGTCGCGCTCGCGGAAATTGCCGAATAAGGAAAGGGATAATTTAAATGAGACCGGAAAAGAAATATCTCGTAGAAGAAGCCCGCAATATGTTGGGCGCGTCGAGCCACTTGTTCATCGTGAACTTCACAGGCGTGACGGTTTCGGACGCAAGCGCGTTCCGCAAGGCCTTGGCCAACGTCGGCGCACAGTTCCACATCGCGAAGAACTCGATTTTGGCTATTGCCGCGAAAGAATTGAATCTGCCCGACTTCACTTCGGTGTTGAACGGACCTACCGCCATCATCAGCGGCGGCGAAGATTCGGCAAGCGTCGCGAAGGCGGTTTGCGAATTCTTCAAGGCGCGTGAAAACGCCACAATCAAGATGGGCGTTTTGGGCGAAGAATTGATGACGAAAGAACAGGTCGAATATTTGGGCAGTCTCCCGAGCCTTCCCGAAATGCGCGCGAAGTTCCTTTCGTTGCTCAACACTCCCGCACAGCAGATGGTTCGCGTCGTGTTTATGCGCTGCGAAAAGATGGGCGGCGGCGAAGAGGCTGCCGCGCCCGCTGCGGAATAATGTTCTCGCAGACGGCGGCGTGTTTTTGCGCGTTGCGGTTTGCGGTTTTTAATAAGGCAAATTTAAACGCCGCCGATATAAATTAGTTTGCGATATCGGCGGCAAATAAAAAACAATCAACTAAATGAACGTGCTTAGGAGGGGGAAACTCTCTTAATTGTCCCAAAAGGACGCTAAGCGTTCAAAGGAGAAACATAATATGGCAGACATCACAAAAGAACAAGTAATCGAATGGCTCAGCGCATTGACGGTTGTCGACGCGGCGGCTTTGGTAAAAGAACTCGAAGAAAAATGGGGCGTTAGCGCAGCTGCTCCCGTGGCGGTAGTTGCAGGCGGCGCGGCGGCGGCAGCAGCCGAAGAAAAGGACGCGTTTGACGTTATCCTCAAATCGGTCGACGCTTCGAAGAAAATTGCGGTCATTAAGGAAGTCCGCGCTATCACGGGTCTCGGCCTCGCGGAAGCGAAAGCTTTGGTTGAAGGCGCTCCGAAGGCCGTCAAGGAAGGCGCGACTAAGGACGAAGCAGCCGAAATCTCGAAGAAACTCAAAGACGCTGGCGCAGACGTCGAAGTCAAGTAGTCGGCTTGGGTCATATTTGCACATTTTCGCGGATAATCTGCGGCGCGGCGACGCGTCGCAGATGTTCCGCTTTTCTCGCTTATTGTCTCGGAGCGTAAAATTAGGGACAGACAAAAAATCCCCGCGGGCGCAGCGGCAAAAATTTTCGCGCGCTTCGGAGAGGGTAAACCCCAAAAAAATATCTCAAAAGTATGTCAGAGCGTTTAAACTTTGGAAAATTAAAGGAAGTCTTGCCAATTCCTAATTTAATAGAAAATCAGGTAAAGAGTTATGCCGATTTTCTGCAAAAAGACGTTCCTCCCTCGGAGAGGAAGATGATGGGGCTGCACGCTGTTTTCAGCGAGATTTTTCCGATTGAAAGTTATGACAACAAAAACAAGCTCGAATATGTAAAATACGAGCTTAAACAGCCCAAACTTTCCGAAGTAGAATGCATTAAGGAAGGCGAAACATACGCCGCAGCTTTGGAGGTCACTTTCAGAATTCGTCAGGGCGACCAAGCCCACGAAGAAACTATTTACATGGGCGACATCAATTTGATGACGGAAAGCGGAAGCTTTATCGTCAACGGAGCCGAACGCGTAGTTGTCAGCCAGTTGCACCGCAGCCCCGGCATTTGCTTTGAAGAAACAATGCACAGCTCGGACAAGATTTTGTATTCTTACAGGCTCATTCCCGACCGCGGCACTTGGGTTGAAGTGCAATTTGACCAGAACGACCTGCTTTATGTCTATATCGACCGCAGACGCCGTCGCCGTAAGTTCTTGATTACAACTTTGCTCAGGGCTTTCGGGCACAGCTCGAACCAGCAGATTATCGACTTGTTCTACAAGGTCGAAACCTGGAAGGTTGCCGACGCTCTCAAACGCGAAGACTTGTTCCGCTACGTTTTGGCGGAAGCCGTCTACAATGTTCGTTCGGCGAACAGTGTCGTGTTGCAGAAGGAATACGAAACGCTCACAAAACGCGCGGTAAATGAATTTAAAGAAGCGGGTATTGAAGAAATCAAGGTTATCGACACGACTGTCGACGACGGTGCGATAATCAGAGCCATCAAAAAGGACAAGACGCGCAACGAAGAGGAAGCGTTGAAGTGCATATTTATGCAGATTCGCCCGGGCGAACCCGTCAATGCGGAAAACTCGAAATCGCTCTTCCGCCGCACGCTCAGAGACGAAAAACGCTACGACTTGGGTCGCGTTGGCCGCTATAAAATCAACCAGCGTTTGGGGCTCAACACGCCGCTTGACAAGCGCATTCTGACGAGCGAGGACATTGTCGAAGCCACGAAGCAGCTCTGCAAATTGAAGAAGGGCGAAGGCGTAATCGACGATATCGACAATTTGAGCTCGCGCCGCGTGCGCACTGCGGGCGAACTGCTCGCGGGGCAATGCCGCATTGGTTTGGCGAAAACCGAAAAAAATATCCGCGAAAAGCTCAGCGCGACCGAGCAGGAAGACGAAATCAAGATTTCGCACCTGGTCAACGCCAAGACGATGACTTCGCAAATCCGCGACTTCTTTGCGCGCGACCAGCTTTCGCAATTTATGGACCAAATCAATCCGCTTTCGGAACTCACGCACAAAAGACGTTTGTCGGCGTTGGGCAAGGGCGGTTTGAGCAGGGAGCGCGCGGGCTTCGAAGTCCGAGACGTCCACTCTTCGCACTACGGCAGAATTTGCCCGATTGAAACGCCGGAAGGCCCGAATATCGGTTTGATTAACTCGTTGTCGTCGTATGCGCGAATCAACGAATTCGGCTTTATTGAAACGCCTTACAGAAAAGTCCAGGACGGCAAGGTTCTCGACAAAATCGAATATCTCGCTGCCGACCAGGAAGAGGGCAAGACGATAGCGCAGGCAAATAGCGAAATCGAAAACGGCAGGCTTGTGGGTCGTGTGACGGCACGCCGTCTGGACGAAGTAAGCGAAGTCGACCCGAAGGAAGTCGATTATATGGACGTTTCGCCGAAGCAGCTTGTTTCGGTTGCGGCGGGGTTGATTCCGTTCTTGGAGCACGACGACGCAAACCGCGCTTTGATGGGTGCGAACATGCAACGTCAGGGAGTGCCTCTGTTGCAGACTCAGGCTCCGTTCGTGGGAACGGGCATTGAAGGCAGTGTGGCGAAGGACTCGAAAACCGTCGTGCTCTCGAAAAGCAAGGGGAAGGTCGCCAGTGTCGACGCAAAGCGCGTTATTGTGACTTCGAACGGCGAAATGCCCTCGAAGAAGGGTTCGGAAAAAATCAGGACGGACGAATCGAAGGGCGTTTATGTTTACGAGTTGCGCAAGTTTATGCGCTCGAACAATTGCACCTGTTTTACGCAGAAGCCCGTTGTCAAGAAGGGTCAGTTTGTAAATGTCGGCTCGGTTATAGCCGACGGCGCGGCGACCGAAGACGGCGAATTGGCGTTGGGCAAAAACGTTCTGGTGGCGTTTATGCCTTGGAACGGATACAACTTCGAAGACGCTATTTTGCTTTCGGAAAAGCTCATTAAAAACGACGTGTTCACTTCGCTCCACATTGAAGACTACGAATGCACGGCGCGCGATACGAAACTCGGTATGGAGGAAATTACGCGCGATATTCCGAATGTCGGCGAAGAGGCGTTGAAGAATCTCGACGCCGAAGGCGTTATTCGCGTGGGCGCGGAAGTCAAGCCGGGCGACATTTTGGTCGGCAAAATCACGCCGAAGAGCGAAACGGAACTCGCGCCCGAAGAAAAGCTTTTGAGGGCGATTTTCGGCGAGAAGGCCTCGGACGTCAAGGATTCGTCTTTGACTGTTCCCTCGGGCGTCAAGGGTATTGTCATGGACGTTAAAGTGAACCGCAAGTCGGAACACGAAAACGAAAAGCAGAACCCGAGCGACCGCCGTCGCAGAATCAGAAAAATCAACGAAAAGCACCGCACTGATACAAAGAATTTGCATGCCGAACTGACGGAGGCGTTGTCGAACATTCTCTTGGGCGAAAAGATTCCGCTCGATGTCCGCAACTCGGAAACCGGCGAAGTAATCATTCCGCAAAACAGGAAGATTACGAAGACGTTGCTCAGAAGTTTGGCTTCGGTTCCGAACCAGATTTCGATTGAAGCCTCGCCCGTGCGCAACAAGATTATGGCAATTGTCGAGCAGTTCCAGTCGAAATTCCAGGAAATCGACAACGAGCGCGACAGGCAGCTTTATTCCGCCGAAAGCGGCATTTCGAGCGAAAACAACGTTATCCGCTCGGTCAAGGTTTACATTGCAATCAAGCGCAAGATTCAGGTCGGCGACAAAATGGCGGGACGCCACGGCAACAAGGGCATTGTCGCCCGCATTGTTCCCGAAGAAGATATGCCGTATCTGCCCGACGGAACGCCCGTCGAAATCTGTTTGAATCCTATGGGCGTTCCTTCGCGAATGAACGTGGGGCAGGTTTTGGAAACGCACTTGGGCTGGGCTTGCAAAAAGCTCGGGATCAAGGTTGCGACGCCGATTTTCGACGGTATCAGCGAAAAGCACATCAGAGAATACCTCGTGCAGTCGGGCATGCCCGAAAGCGGCAAGGTTCGCCTTATCGACGGTTTGACGGGCGACTATTTCGACCAGGACGTCGTTGTAGGCTACATCTATATGATGAAGCTCAACCACTTGGTTGCCGACAAGATTCACGCCCGCGCGGTCGGTCCATACAGTCTGATTACGCAGCAGCCGTTGGGCGGCAAGGCGCAATACGGCGGCCAGCGTTTCGGCGAAATGGAAGTTTGGGCACTCGAAGCCTACGGTGCGGCCTACATCTTGCAGGAATTGTTGACGGTAAAATCCGACGACTTGCAGGGCAGAACGAAGATTTACGAACAGCTCGTCAAGGGCGATGGTTCGTTGCAGGCGGGAACGCCGCAGTCGTTCAATGTCCTGATGAAGGAAATTCAGGCGTTGGGCTTGGACGTCAAATTGCGCAACAAGGACGAAGAACAGGAACAATAATCCGAATTTAGGAGCGTTTTTTATATGGAAGAAAATAACAACACAAATCAGGCGAGAGAAATCCTTGGTTTCGACAGCGATAAGAGATTTGATTGCGTGTCCATCGGCCTTGCGTCTCCGGAGACCATTAGAGAGTGGTCGCACGGCGAAGTGAAAAACCCCGAAACAATCAATTACAGAACGTTCAAGCCCGAAGTCGGCGGTCTGTTCTGCCAAAAGATTTTCGGCCCCGTGCGCGACTACGAATGCGCCTGCGGCAAGTATAAAAGAATCAGATTTAAGGATCAGGTTTGCGACCGTTGCGGTGTAGAAGTCACGACAAGCCGCGTGCGTCGCGAGCGCATGGGGCATATCGAACTTGCCGTCCCCGTCGCGCACATCTGGTTTTTGAAGAGCCTGCCGAGCCGTTTGGGCTTGATGCTCGATATGACTTCGAAGCAGCTCGAAGCCGTGATTTACTATGAACGCTATGTGGTGCTCAACAAGCGCAACACGTCGTTCGAAGACCGCCAATTCCTCACGGAAGAGGAATACCGTAAGGCCCGTGACGAAGGCGACGAATTCGACGCGAAAATGGGCGCGGAGGCAATCTACGATTTGCTCGCGGCCATCGACCTCGAAAAGCTCGAAACTGAACTTGTCGAGCAGATGAAAGTTACGCGCTCGAAGCAGATTAAAAACAAGCTTTCGAAGCGTTTGAAGCTGGTGCAGGGCTTTATACAGAGCAATTCGCGCCCCGAATGGATGATTTTGAAGGTTCTGCCCGTCATTCCGCCGGACTTGCGTCCGCTCGTCCCCCTCGAAGGCGGCAGATTCGCCACGAGCGATTTGAACGACCTTTACCGCCGCGTAATCAACCGCAACAACCGTTTGAAGTCGTTGAAGGCGATGAAGACGCCCGACGTTATCTTGCACAACGAAATGCGTATGTTGCAGGAATCGGTCGACGCTCTGTTTGACAACGGCCGCCACGGCAGACCCGTCACGGGCGCGGGCAACAGGGAGCTGAAAAGTATTTCCAGTATGCTCAAAGGCAAGCAGGGGCGTTTCCGCCAGAACTTGCTCGGCAAGCGCGTAGACTATTCCGGGCGTTCGGTTATCGTTATCGGGCCGGATTTAAAGCTCAACCAGTGCGGCTTGCCCAAGAAAATGGCTTTGACGCTCTTCGAACCGTTCATTATCCGCCGCTTGAAGGAACTCGGCTTTGTGCACACTGTCCGCAGCGCGCGCAAGATGATTGAAAAGAAGTCGCCCGAAGTTTGGGATATTTTGGAGGAGGTCACGAAAGGCCACCCCGTTATGCTCAACCGTGCGCCGACTTTGCACCGACTTTCAATTCAGGCGTTCGAGCCCGTGCTTATAGAAGGCGATGCCATCCGCTTGCACCCCCTCGTTTGCGCGGCATACAATGCGGACTTCGACGGCGACCAGATGGCTGTCCACGTTCCGCTTTCAATCGAAGCGGTTATGGAGGCGAAGCTTTTGATGTTGGCAAGCAACAACATTTTCTCGCCCTCGTCGGGCAAGCCTATTTTGACGCCTTCGCAGGACATTATTTTGGGCGTTTACTTCCTCACCTACGAGCCGAGCTTGAAGAAGGAAAAAGGTCAGCGTGTTCCCTTGTTGGCGTCTTTGCGCGAAGTTTTGGGTGCACACGCCGAAGGCATGCTGCACTGGCACGATTGGATTGACTATGTCAACCCCGACTATGGCAAGGAAACGCTCCACGGCGATGCGACAAAGAAGATTATCCGCACGACCCCAGGCCGCGTTATCTTCAACACCATTTGGCCCGAAAAAATGGGCTTTGTAAACGCGCTCGTCCCCAAGGGCAAGCTCTCGGAATTGATTTTGGACACGTTCAACATCTGCGGCAGAACGGGCAGTGCGCCCGTGCTCGACAGAATGAAGACTTTGGGCTTCCGCACGGCTACGCTGGCGGGTATTTCAATCGGTATCGGCGACATGAACATTCCCGCCGAGAAGAAGGACATTATTGCCGCCGCCCGCGCGAAAATCAAGGCTGTCGAAAACGAATACAGTATGGGCACTATCACCAAGGGCGAACGTTCCAACAAGGTTATCGATATTTGGAACGTCGCGACCGAGGAAATCGCGAAAAAGGCGTTTGAAAATCTCGAAAGGGTTCCCGAAAAGACGTTCGGCCGCCAGCACATCAACCCCGTTTACGTTTTGATGAATTCGGGTGCCCGCGGTAACAAGGCTCAGGTTCGCCAGCTCTGCGGAGCACGCGGTTTGATGGCAAAGCCCAACGGCGAAATTATCGAACGTCCTATTTTGTCTTCGTTCCGCGAAGGGTTGAGCGTTCACGAATACTTTATTTCGACGCACGGCGCGCGCAAAGGTTTGGCGGATACGGCTCTTAAAACCGCCGACGCCGGTTATATGACCAGAAAACTTTGCGACGTCGCTATGGACGTAATCATTGCAGAGGAAGACGACGGCAACCGTGACGGTATCACGAAACGCGCGATATTCGACGGCGACGACGAAATCGTGCCGTTGCGCGACAGAATTATCGGACGCTGTTCGAGCAAGGACATCGTCGACCCGACAAATCCGTCGCAGTTCATCGTCCGCGCGGGCGACATCATCACAGAGGAAGACGCCAAGAGAATCGACTTTGTGGGCATAACCGAAGTCAAGGTTATGAGCCCGATTACGCACCTCAAACGCAACTCGATTTCGGCGAGGGCATACGGTATCGACCCGTCGACGCAGAAGCTTGTGGAGCGCGGCACGGCTGTCGGTATTATCGCGGCTCAGTCAATCGGCGAGCCGGGCACGCAGCTTACGATGCGCACGTTCCACGTTGGCGGTGTTGCGCAGGCTGTCAAAGCACCCGAAATCCGCGTAAAGCACAGCGGTATTATCCGTTATGAGGGGTTGAGAAGCGTTCAGTTGAATTATCAGGACCCCGCAACGGGCAAACCCGCTTCGACAAACGTCGTCCTCAACAAGACTGGCGTTGTCAAGATTCTCGACGACGACAACAAGGAGCTTGAAAACTTCAAGATTGTCCAAGGGGCGATGATTTCGGCAAACGACGGCGACAGGGTTCAGAAGGGGCAGCTCATTGCGCGTTGGGACCCGCACAGTGTTCCGATTTTGTCGGATAAGGCGGGTGTGGTGAAATACAAGGATATGACCGACGGCATCACCTACCGCAGCGATTTCGACGCCGCCACGGGCAGGAGCACTATCGTCATTTCCGAGCACAAGGAAGACCTCGATCCGCGCATCGAAATTTGGGATGCAAAGATAAACAAGAGCGAACCTATCGGTATTTTCAAGATTCCCACGGGCGCGCAGGTTGCGGTCGAAGACGGGCAGAAGATTGTCTCGGGTATGGTTATCGCGAAAACTCCGCGTTCGGCGGCAAAAACGCAGGACATCACGGGCGGCTTGCCGCGCGTGTCCGAATTGTTCGAAGCCCGCCGTCCGAAGGACGCCGCCGAAATGGCGCGCGTTGCGGGCAAGGTCGCCGAAGGCAAGACGAACCGCAAGAAGAAGTGCATCGAAATCAGGGACGAAAACGACGAAGTTATCGACAAGTACCAGATCCCGACAAGCAAGCGCATTATCGTTCAGGACGGCGAATATGTCGAAAAGGGACAGCCGCTGACCGACGGCGGTTTCGACCCGAAGGAAATTTTGGAAATCAAGGGCAAAGAAGCCGTTCAGGAGCACATTTTGTGCGAAATCCAGAAGGTTTACCGCTCGCAGGGTGTCACAATTAACGACAAGCACATCGAAGTTATCATTTCGAGAATGTTGCGCAAGGTCAAGGTTGTCGACACGGGCGACTCGGACTACTTCTGGGGCGAACAGGTCGACGGCTACGAATTTGCCGAAACCCAAAAGCGCATCATCGAGGCGGGCGGTAATCCCGCGAAGTGCGAGCCGATTTTGCTCGGCATCACAAAGGCTTCGCTCGAAACCGAAAGCTTCATCAGCGCGGCGTCGTTCCAGGAAACGACAAAGGTGCTCACCGAAGCCGCAACGCTCGGCAAGGTCGACAACCTCGAAGGTTTCAAGGAAAATGTCATTATGGGTAATCTCATTCCTGCGGGGACGGGCTTGGCCGCCTACCGCCGCTTGAAGGTTATTCCGACCGCGCCCGAAATTGAATTGGACGACGAACAGGACGTCCAGCCCGTTTCGGAATCGGCGCAGGAATAAGCAAAAGCTTTTGACAGAGCAGATGCGGCGGGGTTGTCGGAAAACCGACCGAAGCCGCCGTATTTCGCAAAAAATCTCGGAGGATTTTTTTGAAAAAATTTTTCGGAAAGTTTGCTGTCCAGTGCAAAGTAGCTGGCGCGGGGTTCGAAAAAAAAGCGAAAAATCAGCCGACAGAACAAAAAAAATCGTAAAAATCTATAAAAAAACTTGCCAAAGGAAAAATGTTCAATACATTTCCCCCTTTCATTTTTATCAAAATAAACAAAATATGCCTACAATAAATCAATTAGTTCGCAAGCCGAGAACCCTCGTAAAAGCTAAGACGAAGGCTCCCGCGCTCAAATCTAATCCGTTTCGCCGCGGCGTATGCGTTCAGGTTATGACCAGAACGCCGAAAAAGCCTAATTCGGCTATCCGCAAAGTGGCGAAAGTGCGTCTGACTTCGGGTTTCGAAGTTATTGCTTACATTCCCGACGAAGGTCACTCGTTGCAGGAGCACAGTGTTGTGCTGGTGCGCGGCGGCCGTGTCAAGGACTTGCCCGGTGTCCGTTACCACATCGTGCGCGGTTCTCTCGACTGCATGGGTGTTGAAAAACGCCGCAGAAGCCGCTCGAAATACGGCGTAAAGCGTCCCAAGGAAAAGAAATAAATTTTAACATTAAAAGATAAGGCGAAATAATATGTCACGCAGACACAGAGCTGAAAAAAGAGAACGTATACCTGATTCCCGCTACAAGAGTCCGTTGGTTAGCCACCTCATCAATATGGTGATGAAGAACGGCAAGAAAACGGTTGCCGAACGCATCGTTTACGGCGCAATCGAACTTGTCAGCGAAAAACTCGAGAAGGGCGACCCGATTGATTTGTTGTTAGGCGCATTGGAAAATATCCGCCCCAAGCTCGAAGTAAAAAGCCGCCGCGTTGGTGGCGCAACTTATCAGGTCCCCGTCGAAGTCTCGTTCGATCGCCAGCAGACATTGGCGTTCCGTTGGCTTATCGAAGCCGCGAGTTCCAGAAAGGGCGTTCCCATGGCGAAAGCCTTGGCCAACGAACTTGTCGACGCTTACAACAATACGGGCACGGTTGTCAAGAAGCGCGAAGACGTGCACAAGATGGCGCAGTCCAACAGGGCTTTTGCGCACCTGCGCTGGTGAGTTCGACCGTATCGGTTTTACAATTTTACAAAGAAAGCTTACTATAAATGGCAAACTTATCTGAAAAAAATTCGCCGAACAGGGTCAAGCCCTTGGAATACACGAGAAACATCGGTATTTCGGCGCACATCGACGCGGGCAAAACAACTTGCTCGGAACGTATATTGTTTTATAGCGGCGTAGTCCACAAGATTGGCGAAGTTCACGAAGGCACGGCTGTCACAGACTGGATGGAGCAGGAACGCGAACGCGGCATAACCATTACGTCGTCGGCTATCACTTGCAACTGGAAGACCAAAGACGGTCCGTTCAAGGGTATCGAACACCAGATCAACCTCATCGACACCCCTGGACACGTCGACTTCACCGCCGAAGTTGAACGTTCGCTGCGTGTTCTCGACGGTGCAATCGCGGTATTCTGCGCGGTCGCGGGCGTCCAGCCCCAGTCCGAAACGGTTTGGCGTCAGATGAACAAGTACCACGTTCCCCGCATTGCGTTCATCAACAAGATGGACAGAACGGGCGCGGACTTCTACGGCGCGGTCGAAGACATCAAAACAAAGCTCAGCGGCAATCCCCATCCGTTGTTCCTCCCCATTGGCGCGGAAGACCAGCTCAAAGGCCTGATAGACCTCATTGCGATGAAGGCCTATGTCTATGACGAAAACGACCCGCAGGGCGTCAAGTACGACACCGTTGAAATTCCCGCCGAATACAAGGAAAAGGCGGAACAATACAGAGCCGAACTTATCGAAGCCATTGCCGATTTCGACGACGGCATTATGGAAAGATTCCTCGAAGGCGAAACAAACTTCACGGAAGACGAACTCCGCTTGGGCGTTCGTAAGGCTACGTTGTCGCTAAACTTCGTTGGTGTTGTTCCCGGTTCGGCGTTCAAGAACAAGGGCGTTCAGATGTTGCTCGACGCGGTTGTCGACTACCTCCCCAGTCCGCTCGATGTTCCCCCGATTAAGGCTTACGGCGAAGACGACGAAGACACGCCCTCGCTGGAAATCGTCCCCGACGACTTCGCGCCTCCGACGGCTTTGGCTTTCAAATTGTGGTCCGACCCGTTCGTCGGCAAACTCGTATTTATCCGCGTATACAGCGGCTGCATAAAGAAGGGTATGACAATTTACAACCCGCGTTCGCGCAAAACCGAACGTATCTCGCGCTTGCTCGTTATCAAGGCGGACAAGAGGGACGATATCGAAGAGGCATACTCGGGCGCAATCTGCGCGATTATCGGCGCGAAGGACATCGTAACGGGCGACACTCTCTGCGACAGAGACCACGAAGTCCGTCTCGAACCTCCGACATTCCCCGAGCCGGTTATCGCTATGAGCATTGAGCCCAAGAGCAAAGCCGACCAGGAAAAGCTATCGATTGCCTTGCAGCGTTTGGCGGAAGAAGACCCGACGTTCGTCGTCACGACGAATCAGGAAACGGGGCAGACGCTTATCGCAGGTATGGGTGAGTTGCACCTCGATATCATCAGAGACCGTCTTTTCAGAGAGTTTAAGGTCGAAGCAGACTCGGGCAAGCCCCAGATTGCTTACAGGGAAACGATTACCAAGAAGGCGCACGGCGTCGGCAAATTCGTCCGTCAGTCGGGCGGTCGCGGTCAATACGGCCACGCGGAAATCGAACTCGAACCGCTCGAAAAGGGCAAGCACTACGAATTCGTCAACGAAATTGTCGGCGGCGTAATCCCGAAGGAATACATCAAGCCGACGGAAGACGGTATCAAGGAAGCTATGATAAACGGCGTCGTGGCGGGGTATCCTGTTGTGGACGTCAAGGTTCGCTTGGTATTCGGTTCGTTCCACGAAGTCGACTCTTCGGAAATGGCGTTCAAAATGGCGGGTATTTTTGCCTTCAAAGACGCTATGAAGAATGCGAACCCGATTTTGCTTGAACCGATTATGAAGGTTGAAGTTACGACTCCGAACGAGTATCAGGGCGACGTTATGGGCGATATCAACCGCCGTCGCGGACAGGTTCAGGGTATGGAAACGAAGGGCAACGATACAATCATCAGAGCTTTCGTTCCGCTCGAAACAATGTTCGGCTACGCTACGGACATTCGCTCGCTTTCAAGCGGCCGCGCTTCGTATTCGATGGAACCGAGCCACTTTGAACAAGTTCCCGCGGCAGTCTTGAAGCAAGTTCAGGAAGGCGCCGCGCGCAAAACACAAAGATAATCAAATTTTGAAGAGAAAATAATATGGCTACTCAGAGAATTAGAATAAAGCTCAAAGGCTATGACTTCCGCACGATAGACCAAAGCGCGGGCGAAATTGTCGAAACGGCTAAAAGAACAGGAGCGAGAGTCTCGGGCCCCGTTCCGCTTCCGACGAAAATCGAAAAATATTCGGTGAATCGTTCGGTTCACGTCGACAAGAAGAGTATGGAGCAATTTGAATTGCGCACGCACAAGCGTTTGATTGACATTGTTAATCCTACGCCCAACACGGTTGACGAGCTTAAAAAGCTCAATCTCCCCAGTGGTGTTGACATTACAATCAATGTATAATTGATTGTAATTCCTGAGGTGTGGCGTGGATTGAATTTTCCTGCTACGCCTCTTAGCTCTCCGAGGTGTGGCGTGGATTGAATTTCCCTGTTATGCCTCTTAGCTTTCCGAAGTGTGGCGGATTTTTTATTTCCCGTCCGGCTTCTGACTCTCTGAGGTGTGGCGAGGAGTTAAGTTCCCTGTCGCGCTTTGGTGCGGAGGAGAGCGCGGCGATGGTTTAAGTTCCGTGTCGCGCTTCGGTTCTGAGGAGAGTGTGGCGGATTTTATATGCGCCGAGTTCTCGTTCGGATTGGCGGTGTGGATTTTTTTCGCGCAGCTGATTTGGAGAGGCGGAAGTTCTTTTTAGCTGGTGTGCACGAATTGGCTTTGATTTTTGCAAAGTCGGAGGCGTGTATGTTTGCTTTTCGGCGTGAGCCTCGGTGGAAATCGGGCTTGTGTCTTATACATTTTTTACAAATTTTGGCGTAAATTTTTTGAAGCATCTGTTCGGGATTTTTCCCAAAAAGAGCAGAGAACCGAAAAGTTTACGCGATATTTGTCGAAAAATTTTGCTAAAAACAAAAAAATTTGTTGACAGGGTTTATGTTTTTATCAACATTGTGCCCTTTACAAATTTTATCAACCAAAACAACTAAAGCAGGTTTAAAGGGGTTTGGCATTGTAGAAACTCTCCGAAAGGGTGCGGACAAACTGTTGTTCGGCTGAAATCGGGGTTTTGAAGATGTGAAATTCCGCCTGCCGCTTAGAAAATGAGTCAAATACTAATAGGTAAAAAGCTGGGTATGACCCAGATTTTTGACGGAGACAACAGCCTTGTCGCTGTTACTGTCGTTGAGGCAGGTCCGTGCCCCGTCACACAGGTAAAAACAGCTCAGAGCGACGGATATGAAGCCGTCCAGATTGGCTTCAATGCGCAGAAAGAACAGCGTATGTCGAAGTCCTCGCTCGGGCACTTAAACAAAGCGGGTGTGTCTCCCGTAACTGAATTGGTCGAATTCCGCGTCGACAACGCTTCGGAATTTAAGGCTGGGGACGTTATGACTGTCGCGAAATTTGCGGAAGGTCAGATGGTCGACATTATCGGCACAACAAAAGGTCGCGGTTTTCAGGGCGTAATGAAGCGTCACAACTTCGACGGTCAGCCCGAAACGCACGGCCATATGATGCACCGTCGTCCCGGTTCGGTCGGCTGCCGCCAGACTCCTGGCCACGTCTACAAGGGTAGAAAGATGCCCGGTCATATGGGCCAAGTTCGTTGCACGACGCAGAACCACGCTATCGTAAAAATTTTGGAAGACAAAAACATTCTCCTGATTAAGGGAAGTCTCCCCGGTGCGAAAGGCGATATGGTTATCGTCCGCACGGCTAAGAAAGTCAAGAAAGCACAATAAGGAGAGTCGCCGATATGAAACTTAAAGTTTACACAAAAGACGGTTCGAGCTTCGCGGAACAGGATTTCGCAAATATCCCCGAATTTGAAGAAAACAAGGGTTTGTTTGCCTTGAAGGAAACGCTCGTAGCCTATCAGGCGAATGCGCGTCAGGGCAATGCCTCAACTCTCGACTACGGCCACGTTAGCGGAACTTGCCGCAAGCCGTTTAAACAGAAGGGCGGCGGTCGTTCGCGTCACGGCACGATGAAGAGCCCGATTCACCGCGGCGGTGCTGTCGTTTTCGGTCCGACTCCCAGAGACTGGTCGAAAAAAATCAACCGCAAGGTCAAGGCTTTGGCTTTTGCAAGGGCGTTCTTCGACAAGTGCGTCGACGGCGGTCTGTGCGTAATCGAAGCGTTCGAAGCCCCCGAAAGAAAAACAAAGGCTGTCGCGAAAGTTTTGGCTAACATCAAGCCCGAAGGCAAGGTTTTGCTTATCGACGATGTTTTCGAAGACAATTTCATTTTGGCAAGCCGCAACATCGAAAGAGCCAACTTCTGCGAAAGCGCGGTCACAAGCGCGCTCGAACTCGTTCAGTTCGACAACGTCATTGTTTCGCGCAAGGGCTTGGACACGATGTTGGCAAGAATCAACAAGGACTAAGAAAGAGGTAGGTCATGATTAAGCCTGAAAATATTATTAAGGGGGTCCGCGTGACTGAAAAGGCCGCCAACGCCCAGGTTGCAAACAAATACACGTTTGTTGTAGCCGAAGACGCGAACGCTATCGCGATTTCGCAGGCAGTTGAAAAGCTTTTCAATGTCAAGGTTGAGAAAGTAAACGTCATTAACGCCAAGGGTAAAGTTAAGGTCTCGCGCATGCGCAAAGCCGCTCCCGGAGTTAAGGGCAAAATGAAGAAGGCAATCGTCACGCTCAAAGCAGGCGATTCTATTCAATTAGCGTAAGCAAGGAGATTTGAAAAATGGCAATTATTAAAAGAAGACCTTTGACTCCTGCCCAGAGATTTATGGAGTTGAGCCGTCCCGAAGTCGACAACAAGCGTCCGGAACGCTCGTTGACCGAAAGCAAGCACCGCGCGAAGGGTCGCAACTGCTACGGCAGAATCACGTCGCGCCGTCGCGGCGGCGGTCATAAAAGACTGTATCGCGTTGTCGATTTCAAGCGCGACATCGTAAACGTTCCCGCAACGGTTATGGCTATCGAATACGACCCGTATCGTTCGGCGTATTTGGCGTTGTTGCAGTATGAAAACGGCGAAAAGCGTTACATCATCGCTTTGGACGGAATGAAAAAGGGCGACAAGGTTATGACTTTGGACAAACGCCCCGACGAATTCCCCGTCGGAATGTGCATGCCTCTTAAATTTATCCCCGCGGCGACGAGAATCAGCTCGATTGAAATGCAGCCCGGCAAGGGCGCGCAGATTGCCCGCGGCGCAGGCGCAGGCGCGCAGTTGGTTGCCGTCGAAGGCGGCGTTGCCACTGTGAAAATGCCCAGCGGCGAAATTCGTCTTATCAATGCGGAATGCCGCGCCGTTATCGGCGTAGTCGGCAACTTGGAATACCGCAACCAGAGCCTCGGCAAAGCCGGTAGAGTGCGCTGGTTGGGTAGGCGTCCGAGAGTCCGCGGTGTTGTGATGAATCCTGTCGACCACCCGATGGGCGGTGGTGAAGGTCGCACTTCGGGCGGCGGTCATCCGGTTTCTCCGTGGGGGCAGTTGGCAAAGGGTTATCCGACACGTACCAAGAGCAAGCCTTCAAATTCAATGATTCTGTTGCGTCGCAACGGGAAAAAGGCCAAGAAATAGTTTACAGGAGAATAAATAATTATGGCACGTTCAATTAAAAAAGGCCCGTTTGTCGACCCCAGTCTCCAAGACAAAATCGACGAAGCCCAGAAGACGAACTCGCACAAGCCGATTCAGACTTGGTCGAGGCGTTCGATGATTACGCCCGATTTTATCGGTTTGAATTTCAACGTCCACAACGGTAAAAAGTTTTTGCCCGTCTATGTTACGGAAAATATGGTAGGGCACAAGCTTGGCGAATTTGCGCCGACCCGTTTCTTCAAAGGACACCAACCGCACACCAAAAAGGCAACTATGTAATATGGCTCGGCTGGGCAAAGTTTTGTTTTGTTTGATTTTTTCAAGCGCGATGGGCTTTGCCGAGTCTCCCCGTTGGATAACGAAAGACAACTGTTATAATCCCGAAAACGCGGGAAGGGTGGTCGAAGTTATCGCGGGCGAAAACGCCGACTTGGTGGTTATAGATACGGGCTTTAAGGGCAATATGCGCATAGGCGCGGTTTGCACTGCAAAGAATCCCGACAAGACAACGGCGAAAGTCGTGGTGGTCGAGGCAACCGAAGACGAAAGTATCGCACTTATAATTACCAACGCAGAAATACAACAGGGAGCTGCCGTTCATATTACAGCAAACTAAAAACAGAAAGATAACAATGGAAGTTAAAGCTTTAACAAAGTTTGCGCGCATGTCAGACAAAAAGGTGCGCGAAATAGCACGCGAGATTCAGGGCCGCAACGCTGCGGAAGCGTTGGAAATCTTGAAACTCGTTCCGCGCAAGAGCGCGAGGTTGTTTGCTAAGACGCTCGCAAGCGCGATAGCTAACGCCGAAAACAACAACGGTCTTGCGGCCGCCAATTTAACAATCAAAAGCGCGATAGTCAACCAAGGTGTGGCTTTCAGACGTTTCAGACCCGTTGCCAGAGGCAGCGCGCATCCGATTCGCAAGAGAACCAGCCATATTTTGGTAGTCCTTAGCGACCAAAAATAATTAAAAGAGGCAGATAATATGGGTCAAAAAGTAAATCCAAAAGGTTTCCGTCTCGCAGTTCGTCGCGACTGGGAGTCGCGTTGGTTCGCGAATAAAGGGGACTATGCAGCATCAGTAAACGAAGATTATCGCATTCGCGAATTTCTTCGCGGCAAGCTCAAAAACGCGTCTGTTCCCCGCATTTTCATCGAAAGAGCGGGCTCGCGCATCAGAGTGAAAATCTTCACGGCGCGTCCGGGTATGGTCATCGGTCAGAAAGGCGCGTTGCTCGACGCGTTGAAGGCCGACTTGGCGAAATTCATCGGCAAGGAAGTGATTGTCGACATTCAGGAAATCAAGAAGCCCGACCTCGACGCTTTCTTGGTTGCCGAAAGCATTGCTTTGCAGCTTGAACGCAGAATCTCGTTCCGCAGAGCCGTTAAAAAGGCCATCACGACTTGTATGGCAAGCGGCGCGGACGGTATCAAGGTTCAGGTCTCGGGTCGTTTGGGCGGCGCGGAAATTGCGCGTTGCGAATGGCAGAGAAAGGGCAGAATTCCCCTGCACACTTTGCGCGAAAACATCGATTACGGCTTCACCGAAGCTAACACCGTCTACGGTAAAATCGGCGTGAAATGCTGGTTGTGCTTGAAGTCGGAAGACAACATCTAATTTTAGGGAGAGAAAAATATGGCAAATATTCTTCCAGCAAAAACTAAATACCGCAAGATGCACAAGGGCCGCAACCGCGGCATGGCTAAGGGCGGAGATACAATCGCATTCGGCGATTACGCAATTCAGGCGATAGAACGCGGCAAGTGTTCGTCTTCGCAGCTCGAAGCCGCTCGTGTTGCAATCAACAGGCACTTCAAGCGCCGCGGTAAGGTTTGGATGCGCGTATTCCCGCAGAGGTCGGTAACCAAGAAACCCGCCGAAACCCGTCAGGGTAAGGGTAAGGGCTCGGTCGAATTCTGGGCGGCAATCATTAAACCGGGCAGCATTTTGTTCGAAGTTTCGGGCGTTCCCGCAAGCATGGCAAGAGAAGCTATGAGACTGGCGGACGGAAAACTTCCGTTTAAATGCAAGTTCGTGGTGCGCGAAGGCGTTGAAATTCTATAAGGAGATTTGAAAGATGAAATCGAAGGAAATTAGAGAGCTTTCAGCCGAAGAGATGGCGAAAAAATTGCGCGATATGCGCGAGGAATTGCTCAATCTCAACATTCGCAAAGGCACCGCACAGGTTGAGAATACCGGCCGCATCAGACAGTTGCGCCGCGATATTGCTCGGTTTGAAACCATTAAAGCTCAGAAATAAGGCAAAACAATGTCGGAAAATACAAGAAAGTCACGCAGAAGTCTCGTCGGCGTCGTAACGTCGAAGTCGGGGGACAAAAGCATAAAGCTTACATATTTCTACAAGGTTCCGCACCCGTTGTACCGCAAGGAAATTCGCCGCAAGACGGTTATTCACGTCCACGACGAAAACAACGAATGCGCGCTTGGCGACAAGGTCGAAGTTACGGAAACGCGCCCTGTCAGCAAGCTCAAAAGATTCCGCGTAGTTCGCATAATTGAAAAGGCTCCCGTAGTGGCAGCAGAATAAGGAGAGCACGATATGATACAAATGCAGACAAAGCTCGTTGTTGCCGACAACACGGGTGCGAAAGAAGTCGCTATGATTCGTCGTTTGGGTCAGCGCAGCAGAACCGCCAAGGTCGGCGACGTCATCGTCGTTGCCGTAAAAAGCTCGACTCCCGATGCGGCAGTCAAGAAGGGCACGGTTGCCAAGGCAGTCATAGTCAGAACAAAAGCTCCGATTCGCAGAAACGACGGTTCGTATTTGCGTTTCGACACGAATGCGTGCGTTATTCTCGACGGCACGGGCAATCCGAAAGGTACGCGTATCTTCGGGCCTGTCGCGCGCGAATTGCGTTCGAAGAACTATATGAAAATCGTATCGTTGGCACCGGAGGTCTTGTAATATGAAAAGATTTGTTAAAAAAGGCGACGAAGTAGTAGTTATCTCCGGTTCTTCCAAGGGCAAGCGCGGCAAAATCATGCAGGTTTTCCCGAAGGACGAACGCGTTTTGGTCGAGGGCGTAAATGTCCGCAAGCACCACGAACGCAAGAGCGAGAAAAATCCCGAGGGCGCTATCGTTGAACGCGAAGCTCCCATCCACATTTCAAACGTAATGCCGGCTGGGCGTTTCGATGCCAAGAAAAAATAGGCTCGGACGTAATCAGAGGCCAAAAAAGACAAAAAAATGAGCACACCCGTATTAAAGAAAATATATATGGAGAAAGTCGTTCCCGAATTGAAAAAGAATTTGGGAATCGAAAATCCGCATGTTGTGCCCAACTTGGAGAAGATAGTAATCAGCTCCGGTATCCGCAGCGAAAACGCTAAGGGTTGGGCGCAGGAAGTCGCAAAGGAAATAGCCAAGATTACAGGTCAGCAGCCTGTCATCACAAAGGCGCGCAAGAGCATCGCGAATTTCAAATTGCGCGAAGGTCAGGAAAACGGCGTGAAGGTAACTTTGCGCGGCGCGACGATGTGGGAATTCCTCTACAAATTCATCGCGGTAGTTCTTCCGTCGATTCGAGATTTCAGAGGCGTAAGTTTGAGGCTTGACGGCGCGGGCAACTATAACTACGGCATTGCCGACCATACAATCTTCCCCGAAATTACGGTCGACCCGAACAGGAAGAACATCGGTATGGACATCACAATCGTAACAACGGCGACCGACGACAAGTCGGGGAGAGAGCTGCTCAAATTGTTGGGTATGCCTTTCAGAAAGTCGAATTCATAGTCCTGAAAGAGTTATAATATGGCAAAAAAATCATCCATACAACGCAATTTGAAACGCCAGAAATTGGTTGCGAAATATGCTGCCAAGAAGGCGGAACTCAAAAAGATTTTGAGCAACCCCAACACAAGCGACGAAGAATTCTTTGAAGCTCAGCGCAAATTGTGCAAAATTCCGCGCAACGCATCGAAGATTCGCATCCGCAATCGCTGCTCGATTACGGGGCGTCCGAGGGCTTATATCCGCAAGTTCGGCTTGTCGCGTATTACTTTCAGAGAATTGGCTCTTGATGGTAAACTGCCGGGCGTAACAAAATCATCGTGGTAATGCGAAAGGATAAATAATATGGCAACTCACGACAGTATTGGCGACTTTTTGACAATAGTGCGCAACGCAAGCAGAGCCGGAAAAGAATCCTGCACCACCCAATGGTCGAGGATTCGCGAAGGCATAGCTTCGATTTTGAAGGACGAAGGTTATATTTCGAACTACGAAGTTAGCGGCGACGTTAAAAAGCAACTCACAATCACAATGAAATACATCGACGGCGTGCCCGCCATCACGGGCATCACGAGGGAATCGACACCCGGTTGCCGTCGTTATTTCGAATACCGCAGCATTCCGCGCGTTCTCAACGGTATGGGTATCTCGATTTTGACGACCTCGCAGGGCGTCTTGAAGGATTCCGACTGCCGCACGAAGAAAGCTGGCGGGGAAATTCTCTGCAAAGTTTGGTAAGGAAGGCAAGATATGAGTAGAATAGGTAAACTTCCAGTAAAAATTCCCGCAGGCGTGAAGGCGTCGGTGGTGGACAATGTGGTTTCGGTAGAAGGCGCGAAGGGCAAACTTTCGCAGTCGTTCAACAAGGCGGTTTCGATTGTTCTTGAAGGCGACGAAATCAAGGTTTCGACTGCGTCGGCGTCGCGTCTTTCGAATGCGATGCACGGAACTGCCCGCAGCATTATAGCGGCTATGGTCAACGGCGTTGTGAACGGTTACCAGAAGGTTTTGGAAATCAAGGGCGTCGGTTTTAAGGCAGACCTCAAAGGCAAGGTTTTGACGTTGTCGTTGGGTTATGCGCACCCCTGCGTATACAATCTGCCCGAAGGCATCAATGTCGTAATCGGCGAAACTCCCGACAGAAATCCGTTGGTCACGGTTTCGGGCGCGAGCAAGCACATGGTTGGGCAGGTCGCTTCCGATTTGAAACACTTCTATCCCGTCGAACCGTATAAGGGCAAGGGTGTCAGAATCCACGGAGAATACGTCCGCCGCAAGGAAGGCAAGAAAACTGCGTAATTGCGGATTTGAAAGGAAACATTATGAAATTTCTCAAGAAAAAAGAATTGCAACAGAAACGTCATTGGAGAGTTCGCTCGAAGGTGTGTGGTTCTGCGGAACGTCCGCGTCTTTCGTTGTGCTTGTCGAACAAGCACATTTATGCACAGTGCATAAACGACCACGAAGGCAAGACGATTGTTTCGCTTTGCTCGACTTCAAAGGAACTCGCGGGCGAAAAGCTTTTGCCCAATATGGCGGGAACTCAGGCTCTGGGTGCGAAGTTCGGCGAAAAGCTCAAAGCCGCGGGCGTTACGGCTGTCGTTTTCGACAGAGGTTCGCGCCGCTATCACGGTTGCGTCAAGAGCTTTGCTGACGCGGTTCGCGCAGCCGGTATTAACTTCTAACAGGAATAGATAAATGAGTAGAGAATTTAAAAACAGACAGGCTGCTGCCGACAAAGACGCGGGGCCGGAACTCATTGAAAAGGTTGTGCACATCAACCGTTGCGCCAAGGTCGTAAAGGGCGGTCGCCGCTTTACGTTTGCGGCTTTGGTTGTTGTCGGCGACGGCAACGGCAAAATCGGCGTTGGCACGGGTAAAGCTAAGGAAGTTCCAGACGCCATCAAGAAGGCTTCGGACAGAGCCCGCAAGGTGATGAAGTTCGTCAGCCTCAAAGACGGCTCGATTCCGCACGAAGTAATCGGTTCTTGCGACGGCGGCGTAGTTTTGTTGCGTCCCGCCAGCCAAGGTACGGGCGTTATCGCGGGCGGCAGCGTTCGCGACGTCTTGGAAGCGGTCGGCGTTAAGGACGTTCTGAGTAAATCGCTCGGTTCGAACAACCGTATGGCAATGGTAAATGCGACGCTCAAAGCTTTGTATCAGCTCAGAACTGCCGAAGCTATCAGCGCGTTGAGAAGCAAATAGGAGATTTAGAAAATGAAATTGCACACACTTTCCAATCCGAAAGGCGCGAAGCATTCAAGCAAACGTTTGGGTTGCGGCGTAGGCAGCGGCCACGGCAAAACGTCGGGTCGCGGACACAAGGGCGCGAAGGCTCGCAGCGGCGGGCACGTCCGTCCGGGGTTCGAAGGCGGTCAGATGCCTTTGTACCGCAAGTTGCCGCACCGCGGTTTCAACAACTACAAGTTCAGAGTCGAATACGCCACGGTAAATGTGGGCGACCTCGACGCGTTGGGCTTGGAGGAAGTTTCGAGAAACGACTTGGTTATGGCGGGTTTGGTCAGAGCCAAGGACGCTTTGGTCAAGGTGCTCGGTTTCGGCGAAGTTTCGAAGAAAATCGTTGTCCACGCCGACAAGTTCTCGGCGAGCGCGGTTGCGAAACTCGAAGCGGCAGGCGGCAAAGCGGTCGTCAACGATGCCGAATAAATTGAAATAAAGACAGGTAAGATATGCTTAGTGCTTTCACAAATTGCTTTAAAATTCCCGAATTGCGTCAGAGAATTCTGCTAACGTTAGGTTTGGTGTTTATTGCGAGAGTGGGCGCGGGCATTCCTCTGCCGGGGTTAGACCCGACTCCTTTGCAGGCCTATTACGCGTCGGCGGCGTCCGATGCGAGCGGCTTGGCAGGTTTGTATAATATGTTTACTGGCGGCGCGATGATGAACGGGGCGATTTTCGCCTTGGGCATTATGCCATACATCAGTGCTTCTATTATATTGCAACTTATGGGGGCGGTTATGCCGAGTTTGGCCAGACTTATGCAGGAAGGCGATTCGGGCAGGCAGAAGATAGCCCAATACACCCGTTATTTGACAATAGCCATCGCCTTGATTCAGGGCGTAATGATTACCTACGCTTTGGCGTATTCTCCCGAAACGATGTTCTCGGGGTTCGATAAGGCTCAGTTCGGCTCGATAATTGTTTCGAGTAACATGGCGGTATTCTTCATAGTCAGCGTCATTCTTATGACGACGGGCTGTATGATACTGACGTGGTTGGGCGAGCAAATTACCCAGCGCGGCATAGGCAACGGCGTATCTATCATCATTACTGTCGGTATTATCGACACTCTCCCGGGGGCGGTATCTCAGGCGTGGAATATGGTTTTTGCCAGAGCTGTCGGCGCGGAAAGCGCGTCGATGGGCGTTCCGCAGGCTGTGGTTATGCTCGTGCTTTTGGGGGTTGTAACGGCGGCGATAATCATGATTTTGCAGGCGGTTAGAAAAATCCCCGTGCAATATGCAAAACGCGTTGTCGGCAGAAGGATTATGGGCGGTCAAAGCTCGTATTTGCCTTTGAAGGTCAACTACGCGGGCGTTATGCCGATCATATTTGCAAGCGCGTTGATGTTGTTCCCGCAGCAGATATTCGGACAGTTCAACATCTCGACTTACAGCCTGATTTACGGCGCGTTGGTCTTTGTATTCAGCTATTTTTGGGTCTCTATTATGTTTAAGCCGTTACAGATTTCGGACGAGCTTAAACGCAATAGCGGCTATATCCCGGGGGTTCGCCCCGGCGAAAACACCGCAAAATTCCTCGATTATGTGATGACGCGCTTGACAATGGCGGGCGCAATATTCTTGGTTATAATTGCGGTCTTGCCCCAGATTTTGATGTCGTATTGGGGCATTCCCTCGAAAATTGCGCATTTCTTCGGCGGCACGGGCGCGCTTATCGCGGTAGGTGTTTCGTTGGACACAATGCGTCAGGTCGAGACTTATCTGTTGCAGCGTCACTACGACGGCTTCCTGAAAAAGGGAAGAATCCGCGGGCGCAGCGTGGGGCAAACCCGCCAGATGCTCGATACGAGCGAGGTTAAAAACATTTGGTCTTTGTTGTCGGTTATGGCCGCATTTTATGTGGTCGGACTGGCGGCGTGGGCAATACGTTCGTTCGCCTAATCCGAAAGGGTCGGGACGGAAGGAACAATTCGTTCTTTATATTAGATAAATATTGATAGATTGTATGATACCGATAAAATCCGAAAGAGATTTGCGTATTATGCGTAGGGCTTGCGCCGTTGCGGCAAAGATCTTGGACAGACTTTGCCAAATGGCGGAAGAGGGAATCTCGACTTGGGAGCTTGATCAGGCTGCCAAGTCTTTTATGTCCGAATACGGCGCGAGGAGTGCTTGTTATAAATACAAGTGCGACACGTTGCGGTATCCCGGTTATGTCTGCATTTCGGTAAACGACGAAGTTATACACGGAATCGGCCGAAAAGACGTGATTCTGAAATCGGGCGACATTGTCAGCTTCGACGTGAGCGTAATCTATCAGGGCTTTGTGGGCGACAATACGCGAACTGTCTGCATCGGCGAGGTTTCGCAAGACGTCAAAAATCTTGTGGAGGCAACCGACAAGGCACTCCGTTTGGGAATCGCACAAGCAAGACAGGGCAACAGGGTCGGGGACATCTCGGCCGCCATTCAAAAATATGTAGAGTCTTGCGGATACGGTATTGTCGAGGAATTTACGGGGCACGGCGTTGGCAAGCATATGCACGAAGAACCCCAAATTCCGAACTACGGCAAAGCTGGCACTGGGCCGCTTCTGAAAGCGGGTATGACTTTGGCGATTGAGCCGATGATTACTATGGGAAGTGCCGAAATATTTATCGGAGATGACGGCTGGACGGTCTACACGTCAGACGGCAAACCGAGTTGCCATATGGAACATACGGTGCTCGTTACAGACGGAGAGCCGGAAATTCTGACGCTTCCGACAAATTTCTAAGCGAAATTGTCGTGCGAAAGGTTTTCGGAGAAAATGAAAAATTTATAAAAAGGCAAAAAAAGTCTTTTCAAAACAAAAAAAAATTGTCATATTGGACAGTCTTTTTTAACAGAAATATAAATATGCCAAGATTACTCGGAGTAGATATTCCCAATGACAAGCGTGTAGAATACGCTTTAAGATACATCTATGGTATCGGTCCGGCCCGCGCAAAGATTATTTGCAAGGACTGCGGCATACCTGAACAAATGCGCGCCAACGAGCTGACGGAAGAACTAATCAACAAGATTATGAATGTCGTCGCCGAACGCCAATACAAGATTGAAGGCGACCTTCGTCGCGAAATCGTGGGCAACCTCAAACGCCTTACGGCAATCAAATCATACCGCGGCTTGCGCCACGCAAAGGGCTTGCCCGTCCGCGGCCAGCGCACGAGCACAAATGCCAGAACGCGCAAGGGCGCACGCAAGACTGTCGGCGTCGTAACAAAGAAGTAAAGGTTCACAGATGAGCGAAGAAGAAAAGAAACAACAAGAAGTTGCCGCAGCAGCCGCGCAGGCTCCCGAAGCGGCCACCGAAGAAACAAAGCCTTCACAGCCCAGCGCGAGCGATTTGCTTTCGGCCGATGTCGGCGAAATCAAGGTTCGCAAGGCCAAGGGCAGCAAGAATGTCCACTCGGGCGTATGCCACATAAACGCGACTTTCAACAACACGAAGGTGTCGTTCACGGACGCGCAGGGCAATGTTATTAGCTGGTCGAGCGCAGGCAAGATGAGCTTCCGCGGCTCGCGTAAGAGCACGGCTTATGCCGCTCAGGTCGTTACGCAGGACGCAGGCAAAGTCGCAATGAGCCACGGTATGAAGGAAGTTGCCGTCGACGTCAAAGGCCCCGGTATGGGTCGCGATTCGGCTATCCGCTCGTTGCAGGCTTTGGGCTTTATAGTAACATCCATCACGGACGTAACGCCGGTTCCGCACAACGGTTGCCGCGCGCCGAAACGTCGTCGCGTATAATAAGCAGATAGGAGAATTTTAGTTATGTCTCGTTATACAGGACCTACAACAAAAATCAACCGCCGCTTCGGTATGGCGTTGTTCCCCGCGAACAAGGCGATGACGAAGAAACCGTATATCCCCGGTCAGCACGGCCCGCGTTTGCGCCGCCGCGTAACAAACTACTCGACTGGTTTGAACGAAAAGCAGAAGCTCCGCTTTATGTACGGTTTGAGCGAAAAGCAATTCCGCCTCACGTTCGAAAGGGCAAAGCGTCAGCGCGGTATCACGGGCGAAATTTTTATGCAGTTGCTCGAAGTCCGTTTGGACAACATCATCTACCTTTTGGGTTTTGCGTCTACGCGTAAGGCTGCCCGCCAGTTCGTAACGCACGGACACGTTCAGGTTAATGGCAAAAAGGTCGATATCCCGAGCTACTCGTGCAAACCCGGAGACGTTGTCGAAGTTCGCGACAGAGCGTCCTCGCGCCAGTTGGCGCAGAAAGCTTTGGACGAATCGCAGCTCAAAGCAGCTCCCGCATGGATTGACAGAGTTGACGAAGCCTACCGTGGCACAATCAGCCGTTTGCCGATTCGCGACGAAATGGATAAATCCATCAACGACCAGCTTATCGTTGAATTCTACTCGCGATAGTAATTAACCAATAATAGAAACGGAGAAGACAATGGCAAAACGCCTCGGTAAATTTGAACTCCCCAAGCGTCTCGTAAAAGACGAAGCAAGTGCCACAAGCACATATGCGAAGTATGTAGCGGACCCCTTCGAAACAGGTTTCGGCCACACGATAGGCAATGCGCTACGCCGCGTTCTTCTTAGTTCGATTGAAGGTGCAGCTATCAGCTCGATAAAAATCGACGGTGTCGACCACGAATTCCAAAGCGTGGACGGCATAGTCGAAGACGTAACGGACATTGTGCTCAACTTGAAGAAAATCAAGTTAATCAGCCATTCGCGTGAAAACAAGCGTTTGATGATTGACACCGACAAGGAGGGTGCAATTACCGCTGCCGATATTCAACAAGACGCCGACATCACGGTTGTGAATCCCGAACAGGTGATTTGCACTCTGGATTCGAAGCGCAAATTCCACGCCGAAGTCGAGATTTCGTGCGGCAGGGGATGGCGCCCGGCGGAGGAAAACAAGCTTGAAGACCAGGCAATCGGTGTTATTCCGATTGACTCGCTTTTCAGCCCGATTGAGCTCGTCAAGTACACGGTCGATGCAACGCGCGTCGGTCAAATGACGGATTTCGACAAGCTCACGCTTGAAATCTGGACTGACGGTAGAATCACTCCCGACGAAGCTTTGAAAGAAGCCGCCGTCATCTTGAAGCATCATATCGACGTCTTCGATAGCGTAAATCAGGAAAATATCGAGTTCGAAACGGCGGGCAAGGAAGTCAGCGAAGAACAGAACAGACTCAGAAAGCTCCTCAATATGAGCGTCAACGAAATCGAGTTGTCTGTCCGCGCGGCGAACTGCCTGAACAACGCCAATATTACAACCGTCGGCGAACTGGCGATGAAATCCGAACAGGAAATGCTCAAATACCGCAATTTCGGCAAGAAATCTTTGAACGAAATCAAGAGCAAATTGGAACAGTTGGGATTGTCGCTTGGCATGAAAATCGACGGAAGCTTGATAGATTCAACAACACTCTAATTTAGAAATTAAACAAAATGCGTCATCAAAAACACAGACATCAGTTGGGCGTAAAAAAAGAACACCGCCAAGCCATTATGGCTTCGTTGGCGTCGGCTCTTTTCCGCCACGATAAAATTCAGACAACTCTCGGATACGCAAAGGCACTTCGTCCTTTTGCGGAAAAAATGATTACTTTGGCAAAGAAGGCTGCCGCCACCGACGACACCGCCAAGAAACTTCACCTGCGCCGTCAGGCGTTGTCGAAGATTCGCGACGTCAGCGCGGTTCACTTCCTCTTTGCCGAAAAGGTTTCGAAGTTCCTCAAACGCGAAGGCGGTTACACCCGCATTTACAAGCTTGTAAAGCGCACGGGCGACGCCGCGGATATGGCGATTATCGAGCTTATCGAAGCCGACGACAAAGGCTACAAGGCTGCCCCCACGAAGGCTGAAAAGCCCGCCGCAGAAGCCGCCAAAGCTCCCGTAGCGGAGGAAACCCCCGCGGCGGAAGAAGCCAAGAAACCCGCCAAGAAAACCGCTACAAAGAAAGCGGCTGCCAAAAAGACGGCTACTAAAAAGGCCGCCAAGAAGGCTGCGGGCGCGGAAACAAAGGAATAATCGATCTTTTATCGAATTGTCAAACGCACTCGCCAATAACGGGTGCGTTTGTGTTTTTTCACAATGAGTCTTTCGGTTTATTTCGCGTGGATATTGGTTTCGGCAATTTTGATTGTCGCGGCGTGGTCGCTTTGGGCGGCGGCAAAACACAGGAAAGTTTACGAAAAGATTTCGAAAACCTCCACATTCTACTGCCTGAAATGCGATTCGGTCTACGTTTCGCGAGAGGGCGAAAAGGCGAAGGCGTGTCCGAAATGCGGATACAAAAACGCCGAAATGAAATTTTAACATACAATCCGTAAATATCATTATGAATCAAAAGATAGCTGTTTTAGATTTCGGTTCGCAATATACGCAGGTCATAGCGCGCAGAATCCGCGAGTTGAACGTGTATTCGGAGATTATGCCGTTCAACACAAAGGCGTCGGTGCTCAAAAAGCAGGGCGTTTGCGGCGTAATTCTTTCGGGCGGTCCCGCCAGCGTTTTGGCGAAAGGTTCGCCGCGTCCCGACCCGAAGGTTTTCGAGCTCGGAGTGCCCGTGCTCGGCATTTGCTACGGATTGCAGCTGATGGGTAAAATGCTCGGCGGCGCGGTGGTTTCGAGCAAGCAGCGCGAATACGGGTTGGGAAAATTGTCGTTTACGGAGTCGGATAGCGATTTGCTCAAAGGGATAAAGTCGCCGATTCAGGTTTGGAATTCGCACGGCGACAGAATGGACAAGCTCCCGACGGGGTTCAAGGCGATTGGCACGACCGAAAATTCTTCGTGCGCGCTTATCGAAAACAAGGCGAAGCGTTTTTACGGAATGCAGTTCCACCCCGAAGTCGCGCACACGCCGCGCGGCATTGAAATCATCAAGAATTTCCTCTACAACATTTGCGGTTGCACGGGCGACTGGAAAATGTCGGACTATGTCGAAACGTCGATTAAGCGCATTCGCGAAACTGTCGGCGACAAGAAGGTTATTTTGGGTCTTAGCGGCGGCGTGGACTCGTCGGTGGCGGCGGCTCTTATCCACAAGGCTATCGGCGAGCAGCTCACCTGCGTGTTTGTCGACAACGGTTTGTTGCGCAAGGACGAACGCAAGAAGGTTGAAGCACTTTTCAAGAACAATTTCAAAATCAAGATGAAGACCGTTCGAGCCGAAAAGCTTTTCCTCGGGCGTCTCAAAGGCGTGAAAGACCCCGAGCGCAAGCGCAAGATTATCGGAAAGACGTTTATCGAGGTCTTTGACAAGGCGGTTAAATCAATTGGTCAGGTCGATTTCTTGGCGCAGGGGACACTGTATCCCGACGTTATTGAGAGTGTGCCGATTGCGGGGAATCCCGCCTCGCTCATCAAGAGCCACCACAATGTCGGCGGGTTGCCGAAGAAAATGAAGCTCAAATTGCTCGAACCCCTCCGTGAGCTCTTCAAGGACGAAGTTCGCGCGCTCGGCAAAGAGCTTGGGCTTTCGAAGGAGGTTTTGTGGCGTCATCCGTTCCCTGGGCCGGGTCTTGGTGTTCGTGTTGTCGGCGAGGTCAAAAAGTCTTACTGCGACGTTCTGCGCGAAGCCGATGCCATTCTTATGGAGGAAATGTATGCAAGCGGTCTTTATTATGGTTTATGGCAGGCGTTTGCGGTATTTGTTCCCGTCAAGACTGTCGGTGTAATGGGTGATGAGCGCACGTATGACAATGTTATTGCCTTGCGCATTGTCGAAAGTCAGGACGCTATGACTGCCGACTGGGCGCACGTTCCCCACGACATTTTAGGCAAGATTTCCAATCGAATTATCAATGAGGTCAAAGGTGTCAATCGTGTGGTTCTCGACATTTCTTCGAAGCCTCCTGCGACAATCGAATGGGAATAATTTTATAGTTTCGAAAGGGGCGGCGGTTGCCAACGGCAATCCCGCCTTTGACTATTTATTAAAGTAAAGCAGTTATTGCGAAGCAATCTGCGCCACTTCACAACATTTAAAATACCCTCGACGGAGAGCGGGGTGCTTTGCCCCCGAGGTTGAATTGGCGAAGCCAAGAGCTGAGCGACGATAAGAGCGAGTTAACTCCTACCCGCGAAGTATTTCCGTCCTTCCCCCGTTTGGTAAAGCAGTTATTGCGAAGCAATCTGCGCCACTTCACAACATTTAAAATTTTTCGAAAGAGGCGGCGATTGCCAAAGGCAATCCCTCCTTTGTTTATTTATTGAAGTCGTATCTATAAATAAATCCACTCAAAACTCCTCACGGTTTTCACGCGAGGAGTTTTTTAAGAACGTTTTCGGCGTCGATTTCGACAAGTTTATCGCGGGCGGTTTCGCCTGTGCGGATTATTATGGCATTTTTTTGCACGCCCAATGTTTTTGACAGAAATTTTATGAGTTCCGCGTTTGCTTTGCCGTCGACTGCCTGTGCTGCGATTTTGATTTTTACGGCGTCGCCATACATTCCGACGCACTGGCTTTTGGGCGCGTTCGGAACGACTCGAATTTTGATTATTTCCGACATTTTATATCAGGCGCTGTGGCGCGTTTTTGCGGTGTCGCGGCAGCTTACATCGGGTAGCTGCCGAGCCACTTAACCATAGGCAGGGAATATTTGAGGTATGATGCGACATCGCGCACCTTTTCGTCTTCCCAATGGCCCTCGAAGTCGATGAAAAAGAAGTAGTCCCACGCCTTTTTATGGGTCGGGCGCGATTCGATTCTCAGAAGGTTGATGTCGGCCTTTTCGAACGGCGAGATGACTTCTCCGAGCGCGCCAGGGCGGTCGTTAATCGAAACGACAATGCTTGTGCGGTAACGCACGCCCCGCGCGGGTTTGTCTGATTTTTTGCCGATTACGAGGAAGCGCGTTTGGTTGTCCTTTTTGTCCTGAATGGAATGTTCGAGAATCGGAACGTCGTAGCAGGGAGACGCGACCTCGCTTGCGATTGCTGCGATTTCGGGGTTTTCCACCGCCATACGGACTGCGGTTGTGGTGCTGTCGACCGACTCCAACTGGACATTCGGCAGGTTGCGGTGCAGCCAGCCGCGGCACTGTCCGATTGCCTGGTCTTTGGAGCAGACTTTGCGGATAGTTTCCAAGCTGCCGCGCGAAAGCAGGCAATGCTCGATGGGCAAATAGATTTGTCCGACAATCATCAGCGAAGTTTCGGCGAGCATATCAATCGAGTGCAGAACCGCGCCCTCGGTTGAATTTTCAATCGGGATAACGCCGTAATCGGCATCGTTTGCCTGAACGGCTATGAACACGTCGGGGATTGACGGCATCGGTGAATACGCGACGCTCGAACCGAAATTTTTTATCGCCGCCTGATTCGTGAAAGTGGCTTTCGGCCCGAGGTAGGCGACGCGCAAACGCTTTTCCGCCGAAATCGACGCCGAGATTATTTCGCGGAAGATTGACTTCAACGCTTGTTCGTCGATTTTCCCTGCGTTCTTTTTGATCAGGTTTTCGAAGACGGTTTTTTCGCGGCTGGGCACGTAGATATCGTCGCCCGCGGCGGATTTTATCTTGCCGATTTCTCTGGCGCACGAAATGCGTTTTACCAGAAGTTCCAAAATTTGCGTGTCGATAGAATCGATTTCTTTTCTGAATGAATCCACGGTTTGCCTTTTGTTTTTAGGGTTGGTCTGGTTGTGCTGTGGGGGTGTTGTTCGCGCTTGTGTTCGAGCTGTCCCGCGCGGGCTCGGCGGCGACATTAGTGCCGTCAGTGCCGTTTGTGTCAGTTGTATCAGTTGTGTCTGCGGAAGTCTGTTCGTCTTCGTCCTCCGAGGGCAACCCAACGTCTTCGTCTTTGGGGGCGGGCGCGCTTGCGCGTTTAATCCACTCCGAGATTTGGTTGGGGCTTAGAACGTCCGACGACGGCAATTCTTCGAGGCTGTTGACTCCCACGAAGTCCAAAAAAATCTGCGTTGTCGAATACTGTATCGGACGCCCCGGCAAGTCGGCGCGGCCGCTTATGAAAATCAGGTCTTTTTCGGACAGGCGCGAAATTGCGCTGTCTGCGCTCACTCCGCGGATTGCCTCGATTTCGGCGCGGGTGACGGGCTGTCGGTAGGCGACAATCGCAAGCGTTTCGAGCGCGGCGCGCGAAAGCCGCTGCGGACGCGGGTCGTTGCGCAAAAGGCGCACCCAGTTGGAGTATTCCTTCGAGATTACGAGTTTGAAGCCCGACGCGCTTTGCACGAGGCGGAAAACCTCTCTTGCCTCGTCGAGTTCGGCGGCGATTTCCTCCATAGCCTCGCGGATTTGCGTTGCCGTCAGCAGTGTGGGGACTTGGGCGATGATGTCTTCGATGATGCCCTGTTCGTCGTCGGCGACAACCTCCGAGATTTCGTTTTCGTCGCGCGGTTGCGACTTGTCGGCGTTGTCGTTTTCGGCGTGGTAGCGGGCTATTACGGACTGGATATCCTTAATTGTAAGCGGCTCGTTCGTCGAAAACATCAGCGACTTTAAAATCTTTTTCAGGTTGAAGCTCATAATAAAAATTTTGCTCCATAATGAACCAATCGCGCAAAACACTCAACACAATTTTATTAAAGCTGTTGACGTTTCGGCGTGGCCGTGTTTGAATGCTCGGGTTAATTCAAAAAATTTTATGCCCGAATATCGTTCAAAAAAAAGTTTTACAGGTAGAAATATGGCCGGCGCGCGCGCTTTGTGGCGCGCAACGGGAGTGAAGGAGGAGGACTTCGGAAAGCCCGTAATCGCGGTCGTGAACTCGTTTACGCAGTTTGTCCCCGGACACGTGCACCTCGACAAAGTCGGCGCGTATGTGCGCGAGCAGGTCGAAAAGGCCGGCGCGATTGCCCGCGAATTCAATACTATTGCAATCGACGACGGCATTGCAATGGGGCACGAAGGCATGCTCTACTCGCTGCCCTCGCGCGAGCTGATTGCCGACAGTGTCGAATATATGTGCAACGCCCACTGCGCCGACGCCATGATTTGCATTTCAAACTGCGACAAAATCACCCCCGGAATGATGATGGCTGCTATGCGCATGAACATTCCCGCAATTTTCGTTTCGGGCGGGCCTATGGAAGCGGGCGTGGGCAAGCTCAGCACGGGCGAGCGCAAGCTCGACCTAATCGACGCAATGATTGCGGGCGCGAACCCCAATGTTTCGGACGCCGACAGCGAGATTATGGAGCGCAACGCGTGCCCGACTTGCGGTTCGTGCTCGGGTATGTTCACGGCTAATTCGATGAACTGTTTGGCGGAGGCAATCGGTTTGGCTCTCCCCGGCAACGGGACGATTGTCGCGACCCACGCGGCGCGTAAAAACCTCTTCGCGCAGGCGTCGAAGCGCATTGTCGAAATGGCGAAAGCCTACTACGAAAACGGCGACGAAAGCGTTCTGCCGCGCTCGATTGCCACGCGCGAAAGTTTCCTCAACGCCATGCGTTTGGACATCGCAATGGGCGGCAGCACGAACACCGTCTTGCACCTGCTCGCGATTGCCCGCGAAGGCGAAGTCGACTTCTCGATGAAGGACATCGACGCGCTCTCGCGCAAGACGCCCTGCATTTGCAAAGTCGCCCCCAGCACGCAGAAAGTCCACGTTCAGGACGTCCACCGCGCGGGCGGCATTTTCGCGATTTTGGGCGAATTGGCGCGCGCCGACCTGCTCGACCTCGGCGCGAAAACCGTCCACGAAAAGACGATTGCCGACGCCATCAAAAAATACGACATTTTATCGCCCGAATGCTCGGAGGAAACAAAGCATATGTTCCGCGCCGCGCCCGCCAACAAATATTCGGTTCAGGCGTGGACTCAGGAAACATACTACGACTCCAACGACACCGACCGCGCGGGCGGCGCGATTAGGTCGGTCGGGCACGCGTTCAGCAAAGACGGCGGGTTGGCGGTTCTCTTCGGCAACATCGCCCGCGACGGCTCGATTGTAAAGACTGCGGGCGTAGACGAATCGATTTTGAAATTCCGCGGCACGGCAAAGGTCTACCACTCCGAGCAAGCCGCAAGTTTGGCGATTCGCGGCGGAGAGATTGCCCCTGGCGACGTTGTCGTGATTGTCTACGAAGGCCCGCGCGGCGGCCCCGGCATGCAGGAAATGCTTTATCCGACAAGCCACCTGAAAAGTATGGGCTTGGGCAAGGTTTGCGCCCTGCTTACCGACGGGCGTTTTTCGGGCGGCACAAGCGGGCTTTCAATCGGGCACGCTTCGCCGGAGGCCGCTGACGGCGGCGACATTGCGCTTGTCGAGAACGGCGATATGATTGACATCGACATTCCCGCGCGCAAAATTTCGCTCGAAATTTCCGACGCCGAAATGCAGGCGCGGCGCGAAAAAATGCTCGCCAAGGGCAGGGACGCCTACAAGCCCGTGCGCGACCGCAAGGTTTCGAAGGCGTTGCAATTCTACGCGCAATCGGTCTCCTCGGCGGCGGACGGCGCGGTTCGAAAAATGTAGCGTTTTTGCAACGGACGATTGCCCCGCGCGGGGCGTCGTCCTTTTTTATTTCCGAAAAACCTCCAAATTAGAAACTATCCAAAAATAATGAAAAGTATGACGGGCTTTGGGCGCGAATGCGCCGACTTCGAAGATTTTTCGGTGTCGGTCGACATCTCGTCGGTCAACAAAAAGGGTCTCGAAATTTCGGTGTCGCTGCCGCGCGAATGGGGCGCGATGGAGCGTCTTATCGGCGCGGAGCTCAAAAGGCGTTTTTCGCGCGGAAAGTTCAATGTCGCGCTCAATGTCGAGTTTAAGCTTGCCGAAAGCGGCGTGTTTGCCGACGCCGATATGCTTGCGGCGTCGCTTGCAAAGCTGCGCGATTTTTGCGGGGCAAACGGCATTGACCCGCGTTTGACTTCCGCCGATGTGCTCGAACTCAACCGCCAGCTTTCCGAAAAATCCGTGCGGCGCGTTGTCGATGTCGAAGCCCAATGGGGTAAGCTTTTGCCCGTTTTTGCCGCCGCCTGCGAAAAGCTTGACGAAATGCGTGGCGTCGAAGGCGCGGCGTTGAAGCTCGACCTCGCCGAGCGCGTCGGCAGAATAAAAGCCCTCGTCGCGCGCGCGCGTGTGTTTGCCGCGGAATCGCCCGCCAAGTATCGCGAATCGCTTATGCAGAAGTTGGCGGCAATCGGGCTTAATCTCGACTTCAATGACGAGCGCGTTTTGAAGGAGGTTTGCATTTTTGCCGACAAGTGCGATGTCGCCGAAGAATTGACGCGGCTCGAAAGCCACGTTGCCCAATTTTATTCGATTATTGAGCTTGACGAAGCCGTCGGGCGCAAGCTCGATTTTCTTTGTCAGGAGATGGGGCGCGAAATCAACACGACGGCGAGCAAAGCCAACAATCTCGACCTCACCAAAATCGCGATAGACTTGAAGAACGAGCTTGAAAGGGTACGCGAGCAAGTCCAAAACCTCGAATAAAAAAACGGGCGAGGACGTACGCCTCCGAGGCAAATTATTTCATTATTTACCTGAAAATGTTTCCCAGTCGGGAAACATTTTTTGTATTTAAATTTGCCCCAGAGGCGCACTCGCAGCCAAAAATGACTCGCGTTTGCTACGCAAACCGTTTGACACGCTACTGCGTGCCCTTCGGGTGCGTTTTGCAAACGCATCTATACGCGCCTTCGGCTTGTATTCGCCCCTACGGGGTCGTTGCTTGGCAACGCTCAAACGCGCTACGCTTGTTTTCGGTTTCGCTTCGCCTCACATACCTAAGTATGCTTCGGCTCGAATGGACATTCGGAGAGTTTCGGGGTATGCGATATTGCCGAAGGCAATCGCATAGGGGATTTTTATAAGTTGGGAAGTGGCGCGAATTGCTACGCAATACCGCTTTGCTTTAATAGATAGACTAAGGCAAATCGGCAAAGCCGATTGCCGCCACTTTCGAAAATGCAAAAGACCCAGCAAGCCGAGCCTCGCTCGTTTTTACAGTTTCCACGCTGGTTTTAAGCCGATAAATAATGCAAAAGTCTTTCCCATACGGGAAATCCTTTTTTATTTCGTTAGATAAAAATGCGGAGGATTGCTGGCACAACCGTCCGTGGATATTTTATATGTTGGGAAGTGGCGCGGATTGCTATGCAATACCGCTTTACTTTAATGAATAGGCAAAGGCGCAAATTACCTTTGGTAATTCGCCGCCGCTTTAAAAGGAGTAAAAACCCCCGCTCTCCGTCAAGGGGTTTCCCTTTGCTGCTCGAAGTAGTGTTGGGCGGAGAAGGGGGGTAGGGATTTGATTTCGGGGGAGGCGTAATATGCGCCGTTGGCGTGGAGGAGGGTGGCGAAGGTGTTGTCGCGCAGGAGGGCGTTGAGAATGTCGATAATTCGGGCTTTCAGGTCGGGGGCGCGGACGGGGAAGAGGCACTCTATGCGCTTGAACATATTGCGCGTCATAAGGTCGCCGCTGCCAGCGTAGATGAGGGGCTCGCCGCCGTTTTCGAAATAGTAGATGCGGCTGTGTTCGAGGTATTTTCCGACAATGCTGCGCACGGAGATGTTTTCGCTAAGCCCCTTTACGTCGGGCACGAGCGCGCAAATTCCGCGCACGACAAGCTCGACTTTTACGCCGGCCTTCGACGCCCTGTAAAGCGCGTCGATTGAATCCTTTTCGACAATCGAGTTGACTTTTATCACTATTCGCGCGGGTTTGCCGTGATTGGCGTTTTCGATTTCGCCGTCGACAAGCTCGACGAATTTGTCGTGGAACGAGAACGGGGCGACAATCAGGTTTTCGAACTTCGGCGATTTAGACTTGCCCGTGAGGGTGTTGAAAAGGTTTGCGACCTCGGCGCAAATGTCAACGTCGGCGGTAAGGAAGGAGAGGTCGGTGTAGATTTTTGCAGTGATTGAATTGTAGTTGCCCGTGCCGATGTGCGCGTAGCGGCGCAGCGTTCCGTCGGGCTCGGAGCGGACGACCATACAGACTTTGCAGTGCGTTTTAAGCCCGACTATTCCATAGACGACGTGCGCGCCGGCCTCTTCGAGTTCCCGCGCCCACTGGATATTGTTTTCTTCGTCGAAGCGCGCTTTGAGCTCGATTAGAAGCGTGACTTGCTTGCCGTTTTTTGCCGCCTCTTTGAGGGCTGCGAGAATGGGCGAATGTTTGTCGGTGCGGTAGAGGGTTAGTTTTATGGCCAATACGGACGGATCCGTCGCCGCCTGCGAGATGAAGTTTTCGACATATTGAAAACTGTCGTATGGGTGTTGCAATAAAATGTCCTTTATTTTGATTGCCTCGAATATGCTCTTATAGCCGTCGAGAAAGGCGCATTTGTGCGGTTTGAAGGGGGCGAATTTGAGGTCGGGGCGGTCGATTGCATCGAACGCCTTGCCGAGCCGCGCGAGATTCAACGGGCTTGCGGGCGTTTTGAAGACGAAGTTTCCGTCCAAGTCGAGGGCGGAGACGAGTTTTTTTAGCGCGGGGTCGGAGACGCAGTCTTCGATTTCAAGACGCACCGCCGCGCCCTTGCGTCGGTTGAGCAGTTCGCGCTCGATTGTCTGCAATAGGTTTTCGGTCTCCTCTTCGTCGAAGTATAAATCCGAGTTGCGGGTTACGCGGAAAATTGCGGCGTTGCGGACCTTGAAGCCGTCGAAGAGCGACTGGGCGAAATACTTGATTGTGTCGCCGAGATACGCGAAAACAACGCCCTCGCGCTGGTTTTCGATTTTTATCAACCGCGGCATAATCGGCGGAATGGCGACGATTGCGGTTTCGGATTTTGCGCGGGGCGCGGACGCGTCGGCAATGGAAAGAAGGACGTAAAGCCCCTTGTTGCGCAGATGCGGGAAGGGGTGGGCGGGGTCGATTAACATCGGCGTGAGCGCGGGGAAGATGCGTTCGTCGTAGTATTTTTTCAGCCATGCGCGTTCCTGCGCGGAACAGTCTTGCGGGCGTTTGAAGAAGATTTTTTCCTTTTTGAGTGCGGGCAGAAGCGTGTTTGTCCAGCAGTCGTGGGAGTCTTTTACGAATGCGGACGTGATGTCGGAAATTTTCGAGAGCTGCTCGCGCACGCCCATTCCGTCGAAGCCTGCGTCGGGCACGTTCGATTCGAGCTGCTGCTCGAGCCCAGCGACGCGTATTTCGAAAAACTCGTCGAGGTTGTTGCAGGCAATCGAGAGGAAGCGCAGTTTTTCGAGCAGGGGGAAGTCGCTTTGAGTGCACAGATTGAGCACGCGGCGGTTGAACGCCAGCCAGCTGAGTTCCCTGTTGAAATATACGGGCGGTATTTGCTTGTTGCGTTTTTGCGGAGTCTTCATCGGCGATAGTTTCTCGACAAAAGCGCAGTTTTTTCAAGAAATAATTTACACGGGCAAAAATGTGTTGCACAGGCGCGGGCTTGCCCTAAACTGGGCGCAGTTAAGTTTTTATTATGAAAAATCCCCTTGTAAGCATAGTTATAGGCAGCGTCAGCGATTGGGACACAATGCGCTTTTGCGCCGAAATGTTGGACAAATTTTCAATCCCCTACGAGCGCAACATCGCAAGCGCGCACCGCACTCCCGAAAAGGCCGTGCGGATTGCTTCGACTGCCCGCGAACGCGGCGTGAAAGTTGTGATTGCGGCGGCGGGAGGCGCGGCGCACTTGGCGGGCGTTTTGGCGGCGCACACGCGCCTTCCCGTGCTGGGAGTGCCAATGAAGGGCTGGGCGACCGACGGAATGGACTCTCTGCTTTCGACGGTTCAGATGCCTCGCGGAATACCCGTGATGACCCTTGCAATCGGCAAGGCGGGCGCGGTGAACGCGGCGATTGCGGCGTTGCAGATGCTCGCGCTTTCGAATCCCGAATACGACGAAATTCTCGACGAATTCCGCAAGAAGCAGACTCGCGACGTTCTCGAAACGAAATTTCCCGACGAGCAATAACCGTGAGCGGACTGGATAAATCGAGGCAAGGTTGCGGCGCGAATGGCGGAGGCTTGGCGCAGAATTGCGCTCCATCGGGTTCGGAAAACGCGGCGCGGAAATCGTCGGGATCGCTTCCGAAGCGGATCGGGTTCCCTGCGGGATTTTTGGTTGATGGGCCTTTGCGCGTCGACGTTGCGGCGGCGCAGTTCGGAAAATTCGCGGTTGTGGACAAGCCCGCCGACGTGCTTTTCGACTCGTATCTGGGCGCGCCGAAGCGTACTTCGATGATGCTTGCAATGCGCGAGCAGTCGGGCAAGGGCGAGTTCGCGCGGCTCGGAATCGAAAGTCCGTATGCGGTCAACCAGATTGACTACGAGTATTCGGGCGCGTCGATAATGGCGGCAAACAAGGACATTGCCACTGCCATGCGCAACGCGATGTGGTCGGGGTTTTTCACTTTCAAATTCCTCGTGCTAACACGCGCATACCGCAAGGATTCGACGCGCTTCGATGTCGAGTTGCCCGTGCTTATGCACGAAGAACGCCCCGTTTGGATAGTTTCGCACCGCTTCGGCAAGAAGGCGAAGACGTCGTTCGAGCTTGTGCGCTCGGCGGGCGACTACCAGCTTTGGCAGGCTACGGCGAACACCGTGCGCCCGCACCAGATACGCCTTCATGCGGCGGAGGCGGGGCTCGACGTCGTGGGAGAATGGATTTACTCGAAGACGCCCTACATATTTTTGTCGAAGTTAAAGGGCGAATACAAGCTCGCAAAAGACGCGCAGGAAAGGGCTTTATATCCGCATTTGGCGGTGCATTTAAGCGGTGTGGAGTTCGACGGGGCAAGTTTCGGCGAGCCGTCAATCGGGAAGGTTTCGGCGACGGTCGCGCTGCCGAAGGGCTTCGAAGTCCAGCTGCGCAAGCTCGAAAAGCTTTCGTAGAAATTGATTGATTTTCGCTTTTTGTATCTGGCGCGGATAGTTTTTATTCGCGTCTTTTTTTTGTCGGAATGCGCGGCTGTGCGGGCAAAGAAGTGTAGTTCTGCGCGGGCGCGGTGCGGTGTGGCAGGGATTGAAGCGCTCGGTGGCGGATAGGGGCGCGTTGCGTGTGGCGTTGTTTTAGGGCAAGCGCGGAGGATTGCGGCGGAATCAGCCGACGAATTCGAGCGCGATGTAATCGGCTATCTGGCGTCCCCGTCGGGTGAGTTTTATGCGCGAATGTTCGCGCGCAAGAAGTCCGTCGCGCGCGAAATTCTCGATTGCGGGCGCGTATTTTGAGATGTCGGCGTTCGGGAAACGGCGGGCGAGTTCGTCCAAGTCGACGCCGTCGTTCATTCGAAGACCGAAAATCAGCGAGCTTGAAAGCATTTCGGCGTCGTCGAGCGCGACGATGTCCTCCAATGCGGGGGCGCGGTTTTTTATGCCGTCCGCCCATTTTTTTATCGACGGACAGTTGCGGTATCTGCGTCCGCCGAACTGCGAAGCCGCAGCGGGGCCGAAGCCAATCCACTGCGCCATGTGCCACGTGGAAAGATTGTGCAGGCAGCGGGCAGCGGGCGTTTTGGCGTAGTTCGAAATTTCGTATTGCGCGAAGCCGAGGGAGGGGAGTTCGAGCATTGCCTCGTCGAACAATTCGGCGTCGGACTCGTTCTTTTTCAGGGCGTCGTCGCTATTGCCGCAGGGCGAGCCTATGCACGAGCTCGTGCCGCTTTCGAATTCAAGGCAATATGCGCTGATGTGGTCGACGCCCGAAGACGCCGCGCGTTGCAGGTCGCGGGCGAACATTTCGGGGGTCTGCCCCTGCGCGCCGAAGATGAGGTCGAGCGAAAAGTGCGCGAAGTTTGCGCGGGCGGCGGTGTCGATTGCGCGGAGGGTATCGGCGAGCGTGTGGGCGCGTCCGAGGGCTTTGAGCGTGGTTTCGTCGAAGCTTTGCACGCCAAGCGAGATTCGGTTCACGCCCGCGTCCTTAAAGGCTTCGAGCTTGTCGGGGGTGACTGTCGACGGCGAGACTTCGACACTCCACTCGGTTGTCGGCGCGAGGCGTTCGAGGATTCCCGCAAGCCGCGCAATTTGGCTCGGGTCGAGTATCGAAGGCGTTCCGCCGCCGACAAACATTGTATCGGGACGGGCGCGAAGTGTATGGGTGTCGAAGAACAGTTCAACTTCCGCCGCGATTGTGTTCAGGTAGAATTCGATGTCGTCCGCAGTCGGAATCTTTTTGTAGAAGCGGCAGTATCCGCAGGGCTTTGCGCAGAACGGAATGTGAAGGTAGATGCCGGTGTTTTCGTAGACGGGTTTCATACGCGGATGCGGAGCAGGGCGAGATTTTAGCTACAAAAAAGCGTTAAAATAGCTTGCATTGCAACTATTAAATTTATAGAAGTGTACCATACTTAATAAATATCCAGATTATGAAAAACGCAAAAATTATAGTTTTTGTTGCCGCGTTGTCGGCATTCGTTCTCGGCGGGTGCTCGTCGATTCGCAATACTACCCCCAAGACGTTCCCGGAATCCCCCTCGCGCACGTATACCCTTTCGGTTAATGTCGATGTCAAGGACGGCGACGTCTCGAAAAAATCCTACAAGCCGTATATCGTCATAGACGGCGGCGTCTTCCCGATGCGCGATATGGGCAAGGGGCTTTATCAATACGACTATGTTATGCCCCGCGGCAGAAACAGCGCGAAATACTACTTCCAATTCGACTACGACCTCAACAAAATCGCAAGCGGCATACCTTCGGCCAGAACCCTCAAAAGCACCGAAGTCTACGAGTTCTCGACCGAAGGCAAGTTTGTCGTGAGTATGGAAAGCGTCCGCGGCAATGTCGGCTCGAAAATTACGGTTCTGGGCAAGGGCTTTACTGCCGACGACAAGATTTTGGTCGGCGGCGTTGAAGCTAAGACGGACTTCATTTCCGAAAGCACGCTCAACTTCACTGTTCCCGCGCTCGAATCGGGCAGGGTTTACAAGGTAGAGCTTTCCACTGCCGAAAAGAAAATCTACATCGGCGAGTTCCGCATTGACGACGCCGCTATGGTTGTAACCCCGTCGTTCCTCGAACTGCGCAGCGGCGAGACTACCAAGCTTACTTTCAATATCGGCAGCAGAGCTCCCGCGGGCGGCTGTGTCATAGATGTAAAAACGAACATTCCAAGCTCGCTGATTATGGACGACGTTGTTGTTCCCGAAGGCAAGCGCAGTGTTGTTGTCACAATCAAGGCGGGCGCGAAAGGGCAGGGCTTCATTTACATCAACAGTTTCGGCTATAAGGAAGTGCGCATTCCAATCACCGTCAAATAGCTAAAAAAACCGCGAGTCCGTCCCGCTGGGCGGGCTGCCATTGCGGGGGCTTTGCCCCCGATGGCGGATTTTGCGTCCGCAAAATGTTTCCGCCATTCCCCCGATTTTCAGGAGGCGCGATCAGCTGGGCGGGCTGCCATAATTTGGTAAGTGGCGGCAATCGGCTTTGCCGATGTGTCTTTGTCTATTTATTAAAGCAAAGCGGTCATTGCCGTAGGCAATCCGCTTCGGTGCCCGTCATATAAAAAATCCGCGCCACTTCACAACATATAAAACACCCCTTAGGCGTTTGCTTCGCAAATGCGCCTATTCCCAAACTCTCCGTTTGTTTGTTCGGTTTTAAGCCGATAAAATAATGTAAAAGCTTAACTTCGTTCCGCTTTTATTTTTTTTATTAAAAATAAGAAGTCTTTCCTATGCAGGAAAGACTTCTTTGTTTTAATGTTTGTAAGGTGGTGTTATTTCTGGTCGGGGTCGGAGGAAGACGTCGACGAAGGTTTCTTTGCTTCATCTTCTTTCATTGCCTCTTTAAAATCCGCCTCGACTTCGCTTGTGGCGCGTTTGAATTCCTTTATCGACTTTCCCAAGCCGCGCGCCAATTCGGGCAAACGTTTTGCCCCGAAAAGCAGCAATGCGATAAGGAAAATGAAAATCCACTCGGACGGGCCGGGCATACCGAAAGCTAAAAATGTGTTCATCATAACTGCGAAAATTTAATTTAGCTGCGGCGGTTGTCAAGGTTTATTTGTCCGATGCGGCGCTATGTTTTTTTGAATATTTTTGCAAAGCGGTCTCGACTGTTTTTGCGGTTTTTCTGGCGCGTTCGAACTCCGCAAAAAATGTTTCGAGCCTCTGGCGGTATCCTTCGGTGTCGCCCTTGATATACGCCTCGTAGACGTTGCCCAAAGCCACTGCGGCGTTGAAGAATATGGGGTTGATTTTTGCAAGCAACAGTTTCAATTCTGTCAGTCGTGTTTTTACCGCGTCTGTGTTTTGAGGGTTTGCCGAAATGAGGGTATCGCAAGCGACAGTTCGGGGAATGCCGTTTTCGAAAATGCGGACATTCGCCAAACGGACAAGTTCGTTTAGCGAATCGCGCGGGGTGTCGACGCCGCCCTTTCTCGCGTAGATTTCGGAAATCATCACGCACCCCAGAATCATATCCGTATCTTTGTCGGCGGGGAGAGCGAGCAGTTTTTGCAACTCGGCGAAAGTTTCCGCGCCCGTCAGGTTTTGTGCGATTGCGGTTTCGGCGAATTTTCCGAATGCGTTGCGGTCGGACATTTTTATTACCGCCTTTACGAGCCAATATGCGTGCGCCCGCCGCGTCGCAAAATCAATTTGCGGGGGTTGTTCTGCGGTGTAGTCGAAGATTGCTCCCGCGCTTTCGGGCGGCGTTTGCGCCGCCAATCTTGCCGAGTGGGACGGAATGCCCAGTTGGATTTTTTCAAGCGAAGCCAAGCGCAACGCCCGCGAAAGCCAAAATGGAATTTTTCTACTTTCCCGATTTTGCGGAGTCTGTCCGTCTGATTTAACCCTTTCGGCAACATTGCGCAAGACGACGGTTTCGGCGAGGGTTTGGCAGACATCGCCGAGGTCGAGGGTTTTATTCCAGCGCAAGTCGATTGTCGCGGTCGCGGCGGAAGTAGAAACGTTGATATTGCGTTCGGTCTGGCTCTCGTCGAAAATGTTTATGTTGTTTTTTATTTCCGCCTGCGCGGTGTAGGTTTCGGTTGGCAACAATTCGGCGAGTGCGGCCTCGACCGCCGTGGCGGCGTTTTTGACCGCCGAAACCGCGTTGCGGTTTTTCGACGTTATCAGGAAGAATTTTGTCTGGGCAAAGTTGAGCTCTTGCGCGTCCTTTGCCGCAATGTCGGCGGCTTGCAATGTTTCGAGCATCTCGCGCTTTTCGGACTCTGTCTGTCCCACGCGCCCGACGAATTTTCCGTTGATGAAGTCGCGCTCGGTGTCGACAACGTAATGCGCTGCGGATTTTGTTTTGCTTGTTTCGTGTTGCGGTTGCCGCGGCGCGGGCAGGGGCGCGTTTTGCGCGGATTCGCCTTCTGCGTCCGCCGAATTTTTCGGCGCAAGCAATGCGTCGCGTTCGGTCTGCGTAAGCGGCTCGCCGCGGGCGTCGGCCTCGGCTATTTTACGCGCCGCCGCGATTTTCTCTTCGAGCGTCAATGCGGGCGCAATGCAGCAAAATAGTGTCAGCAAGGTTGTGGCTAATGCAAAAATTTTCATTTTTTCAAAATGAATTTAGAGCCGTTTTTCGACACGCCGAGACGGGCGATTCTTTCGATGTCCGCCTTGCAGAAATCCGCGTAGTGCGCTTCGAGGGACTCTTCCGCGAAGCGTCTCAGACAGCGCGGAATTTTCGCGTTGCCCAGTGATGCCGATTTCAATTCGATTCTGCCGTTTGTCGAAAAATCGCACACGACTGCCGAGCGCACCGCACCAGCGATTGTCGAAAACTCGACGGGGATTTCCGCCCGCAGTCCGTCGGCGGTTTCCGAAATTATTGGGATTGCCGGCATCACGACCGCGCCGCTTGTCTTGGCTGCGGCCTGAGCGCGTTTGAGTATTATGCCCGTGATTCCGTCGCCCAGCTGTTTTGCGGTAAACTCGCGCGACTTTGCCGAAGTGTCTTCGAGAAAATCGCAAAGCTCGGGCGACGACTCATGTCCGCACTGCCGCGGTTCGAACGAAAACGCCAGCCACGCCGCCGCGCACATAATGCCGAAAATGCCGTAGATTGCCGCCGAAAGGCAGATTGCAAGCAGTTTGAAAATCGCGCGTTTCATTGTGTCCGAATTTGGTGTTTTTTGCGTCCGGTATTGCAAATTTTTTATTGAGATTTTTTAAAGTCTTTGGTTAATTGCAACAATGAAAATTATTTCGGGCGCGATTTTTCGTAGTTTAGGCCCGAAGGCAGTCTTTAAGATTTAAAAAACAGAACGGAATCGGAAATGAAAAACGGAATCGGAAAAATCATATCGATGTCAATCGCCGCGCTTTTGCTTATGTCGGGGGCGGTCTCGGCGCAGAACAAAGTCGGCGACATCGTGAAGTCGGGCAACCAGTATTTCATATATTTGTTGGAGCTTAGAACCCCCGAAGCCAACGAGGAATTCCAGCGCAACCTCTCGATTATTCAGGCGCAAAATTCGCAAATCAAGCACCTAAAAGACCAAATAGCCGCCGAGAAGGACGCCGAAAAAAAGCTCTATCTCGAAGCCACAATGAAGAAGCTTGAAGCCGAGTATCGCGAAAACGAAAAGCTTATGGCGCAAGCCTATCGCTTTGCCGAAAACCGCACCTACAAGCAGGTTTATTTCAAAACCAATATATGCGTCGTGCTCACTAAAAATGAAATCGCCGAAATGAAGATGTCCGACGGCACGCTGCTCGATCCCCAGAAAATGTCGAACAAAAGCAATTTCTCGATGTATCGAATCACTGAAATCAACGGTTCTCTCGAAAACGACAAATTGCAGAATGCGCTTGCGGGTTTGATGAACAAGCAGCTCGAAATAAACAAGCTCAGGAAGCAGCTTTCCGAGACGAAAGACGCCGTTGCGCAGAAATCGCTCAACGAAAAAATCGTCGCCGCCGAAGCCGAAATCAAGAAGCTCGACGGCGCAATTCGCAAAGACTACAAAGTGCCTGCGGGGCGCGACTATGCCGTTGAAGTTTCGAACTCGCGTCTCTATATGTTGCTGACCGACGCGGAGGTCAAGGACATTCTCTCTAAAACCCGTAAATAAGCTAAAAACCGCGATGACGCGTTTGCGAAATATTTTTTTATAGTGCTGAAAGAAGTTCCATACGGAACTTCTTTTTTGTATTATTATTAAAAGCGAAATTGGTAATGCAAAAGGGGGAAGCGCGGAATTATTACGCGGACGCGTAATCCGCGCTCGGGGGCAAAGCCCCCGCAATGGCAGCACGCCCAGCGGGGCGGCCTTGCCCGTTTTTAGGAAAAATAGGGTTGAAAAGGGTTTGCTTTGTGTTTGAATGGGGGCATATGCAAAATTTTTCAGGAGTATGGACGGCTTTGGTCACGCCAATGACCGAGTTGGGCGTCGACTACGACGCTTTGAAAGAGTTGGTTGAAGCCCAGATTAAGGGCGGTGTCAGCGGCTTGGTTTCGGTCGGAACTACCGGCGAATCGCCCACGCTCGACCCCGTCGAGCACATTGTCGCAATCCGCAAGACAATCGAATTTGCCAAGGGGCGCGTTCCCGTTTTGGCTGGCACGGGCGCGAACTGCACGAAAGAGGCAATCCACCTCACGCGCGAAGCCGACGAGGCGGGCGCGGACGGTTTCCTCATCGTCGCACCCTACTACAACAAGCCGTCGCAGGAAGGCGTTTTCCTGCATATGTGCGAAATTGCAAAATGCACGAAAAAGCCGATTATGCTCTACTCGATTCCGGGGCGTTGCGGCATAGAAATTTCGAACGATACCGCAATAAGGCTCGCGCAGGCGTATCCGAACTTCAAGGTTATGAAAGAGGCGGGCGGCAAAGTCGAGAAAGTCGCCGACCTCTGCGCGCGCTCGAACGGACTTCTTGACGTGTTAAGCGGCGACGACGGCCTGACTGTCGACTTTATGAAAGCGGGCGCATCGGGTGTCGTTAGCGTAGCCTCGAACCTCATTCCCGCAACTATGGTGAAGCTTGTCAATCTCTGCAAAGAAAAAAAATGGGGCGAAGCCGAAGCGTTGAACGACAAGCTCAAAGGCTTTTTCAAGGCGTTGTTTATCGAGCCGAACCCCGTTCCCGCGAAAACTGCAATGGCTCTTGCGGGAATGATTGAAAGCCCGTATGTTCGTCTGCCGCTTTGCAAAATGGCGGACGACAAGCTCGAAATTCTCAAAGCTGAACTCAAAAACATAGGATTGCTCTAATATGGTAAAGATTTTGCTAAACGGCGCGAAGGGCAGAATGGGCGCGGCAATATCGGCCGCCGCCGCGGGCGCGGGCTGCGAAATTGTCGCGGGCTGCGATGTCGGCGATAATCCCGCGGACAAAATCGCCGAATGCGATGTCGCCGTAGATTTTTCGTTCCGCGACATCACCGCCCCCCTTGCCGAACTCTGCGCAAAACACGGCAAGCCGCTTGTTATCGGCACTACGGGGCACACCCCAGAACAGCGCGCCGCGATTTTGGAATTTACAAAACAAATTCCGATTGTATGGGCGGGCAACTATTCGCTCGGCGTAAACCTTCTCAATTATCTGACTAAGATTGCCGCGCGTATTTTGGACGATTCCTACGATGTCGAAATTGTCGAAATGCACCACAGGATGAAGAAAGACGCCCCCAGCGGCACCGCGCAAAAGCTCAAAGAAGTCGTTTTGCAAGAGCGCGGCGTCGGCGAAGACGTTGTTGTTTACGGGCGCGAAGGTCTTGTTGGCGAGCGTCCGCGCGGCGAAATCGGCGTGCACGCATTGCGCGGCGGCAGCGTTGTCGGCGACCACACCGTGATTTTTGCCGCCGACGGCGAGCGTCTGGAACTTGCACACAAGGCCGCCGACCGAAAGGTTTTCGCCCTAGGCGCATTGCGGGCGGCAAAGTGGGTTGTTGGCAAGCCCGCGGGATTGTTCGGAATGGAAGATGTCCTGAATATAAAATAACCGCGGTTGATGGGCAATGATAGTAGGTATTAAAGGCAGGCTCGTGTCGTCGACGCCCGTTTCGGCGGTCGTCGAAGCCGGAGGGTTGTTCTACGAAGTCAACGTTCCGCTTACAACGTCGGAGCGTCTGCCCGCTTCGGGCAGTGAGGTTATGCTGCATACGCTCGCCGTCTACCGCGAGGATTCGCAGTCGCTCTACGGCTTTATTTCGGCGTCCGACAGGGATTTTTTCAAGCTGGTTGTCGAAAAGGTTTCGGGCATCGGCCCGAAAATCGCCCTCAATATGATGAGCCGCATGTCGGCGCAAACCCTGCAAAGCGCGATTGCCTCGGGCGACGCCGCGCTTCTTTCGAAGTGTCAGGGTATCGGCAAGAAAACCGCCGAACGACTCGTGCTTGAATTGCGCGGAGCTTTCGCGCCCGCGGGTATGTCGGTTTCGGGCGGAGATTTCGGCGCAACCGAAGCCTCCACAATTTCCGACGCCGTCGCCGCGCTTTGCGCTCTGGGTATGAAGCCCGCCGACAGCGACAAGCTTGTGCGGCAGGGTTGCGCGGCTCTGGGCGGTTCGGCAACTGTTGAACAGCTCATCAAATACGCGCTTTCGAAATAAAAATTCCTCATTCGCATTACTATGACAAACAACGAAATTCTCGACGCATTGCGCGCCGTAAAATATCCGCCGTATTCGAAGGACATCGTGTCTTTCGGAATGGTGAAATACCTGAAAGTCGACGGCAATTCCGCCGAAATCCGCATTTATACTGGCGGAGAAAAAACGCTTGCCGAAAGGATTGCGGCGGAGGCTGCGGAAGTGCTGAAAACGAAATTTCCGACTTCCGAATTCAAGGTCGTTCTGCTTGCCGAAATGCCGAAATCCGCGCCCGCTCCCGCGGCGGCAGCCCCGCAAAAATCGAACGCGCTTGCGGGTGTAAAGTTTAAGATTGCGGTCGCTTCGGGCAAGGGCGGTGTTGGCAAAAGCACGGTCGCGGTAAATTTGGCGCGGTCGTTCGCGCGTATGTATTCAAAGGACGGCGCGGCTCGCGTCGGGCTTATGGATTGCGACATTCACGGCCCGAGTGCGTCGATTCTCTTCGGCGAAGAAGTCTTTCCGACTATGGACGAGAGCCAGAAAATTATTCCGCCCGAAATCGACGGAATAAAAGTGATGTCTATGGGAATGCTTGTGAGCGACGAACAGCCTCTTCTGTGGCGCGGGCCAATGGTCACAAGCGCAATAAAACAGTTTGCCGAAGACTTCAAATGGGGCGAGCTTGACGTTATGGTTTTCGACCTTCCCCCCGGCACGGGCGACGCCGTTTTGAGCGTCGTCCAGCTTATGCCGCTCGATTGCGCCCTGATTATCACAACCCCCAACGAGCTCGCCGCAAAAACCGCATTGCGCGGGGCTATGGTTTTCACAAAAAGCGACGTCAAAATTGCGGGCATCGTCGAAAATATGGCGTATTTGCAAGTCGGCGATAAACGCGAGTATATTTTTGGCGAGGGTTGCGCGGCAACGGTCGCACAGAAATTGGGCGTCGATGTGGTCGCGACAATCCCGCTCGACAAGTCGCTGCATACGCGCGAAGTTTCGCCCGAGATGCAGGCGATTTTCGACGCGCTCGCCCATCGGCTTGTCAAAGACTTCGCAAAATAAAAAACAGTAAATTTAAATTTCAAATACCACAAAAAGGCAACCTCGCAGAGGGTTGCTTTTTTTTGCGTCTTATAAAAACGGAACGCCGTCAGTCTGCAAAACAAATTCTCCTTGCATTTCAAAAGGCGTTTTGGCATTCGGCGCGGAAAATTTTTCAAGAAAAAGACGTACAAGTTTCTCGGGGGGGGTATGTTAGTTCGCGCAATAAAATCAATAAAACAGGAGTAGGAGTAAATGAAAGACGTTATAGCGGAAACAGCAAAAATACGGGCACTATGTAATGTCGCATGTATATGTATTTTTCTTACGATTGGGGTGCATGTTATGTATGTAGTATTACCTCTGTTTTTTCCGAGATATTCAAAAAATATGGAGATTTTGGGGATTATCATTACATATGTAACCTTTGCATATGGCGTTTGTTTTTACTATCGTATTTGGAAACTTGTTGAAGCTCCAAATGATAAATTAGGAGCTGGATGGAGAATTTTTTTAGTATTCATCCCCTTAGTGAACTGGTTTGCATTTTATTATCTTCATTATGGATTTGCAAAACGTGCTAACAACAAATTGATGATTTTAAATCAGAAAAAGCAAATGGACGAGGTTTCTTCTGGTGTGCTTGGGGCACTTAATTTTATATGTTGGAGTTCGAATAAATCTTCATTGTGGGAAAAGGTAGATTTAGGGATGTGTATGTTGCTTTTTTGTGTGTACATACTATTTATATTTCTTCTGATAAGGTGGTTAATTCAAGCTAAACGTGCCGCAATAAATATCATTTTGTTTTCCGAGTTTAATAGAACGGAAAGATTCTAATGTCGCTCAGCTCTTGGCTTCGCCAATTCAACGTGAGTGTGCCTTCGTTTAATGGGGGGAAGCGCGGAAGAATTTTGCGGATGCAAAATCCGCGCTCGGGGGCAAAGCCCCCACAATGGAAGCCCGCCCAGCGGGTCGGGTTAGAACCAGATTCGGATTGTAAAACGGCTGAGGCTCGTTCTAAAAGACGCGGCTTTTCAAACCGTAGCGTACTTGGGTACGTAAGGTGAAGAAAAACCGTCTTTTAGTCGAGAGCCTCCCGTTGCGAACACAAAAGTTGCGAAGCAAGCTTTTGGGAAGAATAAAACACAAAGTGTTTTACCCGTAGGGCGACCACGTTTTACGTGGGAAGCTTTGCCGATAGGCAAAGAGCCGAGCGAAGCGAGTGCCGAGACATTTGTGAAACAAATGCGAGTTCAAAACAGCGCGGATTTTGCATAGCAAAACCAAGCGAGCGAGTTCAATCTAAAAAAACAAAGGCGGAATCGCCGCATCTTCACTATATTTAAAAAATTCGCAACGGGAGGCGTCCTCAGCCGTTTCAGAAGAGGCGGGTGAGGGCGGCGTGCGATATCTCTTTGATTGTGGGCTTGCCGTCGGGCGATGTGGCGTAGGACGGGCAACGGGCGAGACTGTCGAGCAGGGCGCGGAGATTTTTTTCGTCAAAGACAAACCCCGCAGTGGAGAGCTTCGAAACCGCGGCGTCGGCAAACGCGGCGTCGGAAAGCTTTTTTGCGCGGACACTCTTGGATTCCTCGCGCACAACTTCGACAAAATCGCGTATGAATTGCTCGACACGCTCGAATTGAATCCAGTCGGGCGCGGCGGTTATGCGGTAAAAATTCTTGCCGAACTCTTCGATGTCGAAACCGCACGCTTTGAACGTATTGAAGTTTTCGGCAAAAACCTCGGCGTCGGCGCGCTCGAATTTCAGATTTACGGGAATGAGCAACATCTGGCTCACGGGCGAAAGCGAACGCAAATTTTCGATAATCCGCGCATAGCCGACACGCCGCAAAGCACCGAGAACATTGAGAATTTCAAGCCCCGCGGACGTCTCGAAAAGCGCGAATTTCCTGCCGATGCAGCCGAGATACCGCCAGCGGGCAAACATTGTAGAAACGCCGCCATTTTCGCCATTCTCGGCATTTGCGGAGGATTCGCCACCACAACGGCAATCCGCAACACTGCCGCCCGCGCCCGAATTTTCGCCATTCGGGGCTTCGAATAAGTCGGCAGTCCGCGCGTCAACTCCACCGCCCGCGACATCGGAAAACCCGCTTAAAAACGGCAACGCTTGCGAAATGTCGTCGTCCGATTCAGCTTCGAATTGAACTTCCGCCGATTCCGCGACGGCGTCGGCATTGTCGGCAATGCTCGGTTTGAACACTGGGCGCACGGCGATTGTCTTTATACGTGGCGTCTGTGCTGAAACGGTTTGCGCGCGCCCGCCCATTTCGGACGCGCAGCCTTTTGTTACTCCGCGCACCGATGCGGCGGGCAAACCGTCTTCGTTCGTATCGGCGGGCGAAAAAAGCGGACGCAGCGGCGCGGCGACTTTCCCGACCGCCGCTCCCGAACGCGCCCCTGCCGCGCCTTCAACCGCGCCGTCGCCGTCATTGCCCCTTCTGCCGAAAACTCCCGCGCCCGTAAATTCGGCGAGGCGTTTTGAGATTGTCGAAAACAGAAAGTCGCGCACGGCGAATTCGTCGCGCAAACGCACTTCGCGCTTGGCGGGGTGGACGTTTACGTCGACATTTTCAAACGGAAGCTCTATAAACAAAAACGCCGCCGCAAAACGACCCTTTGGGACGATTCCCGAATACGCCTCTTTTATAGCAGAAAACACTGCCTTGCAGTCGACGGGGCGCGAGTTTATGAAAGCGCAGATGTTGCGGCTTGTCGGAAACGACGCCCCGGGTTCGAGTATCGCGCCCGAAACCGCCATTTGTCCCGATTCCGCGCGTTTTAGCGGCACGAGCTGCGCCGAAGACTCCGCGCCGAAAATCCGCTTTATGCGCTCAACGATTCCGAGATTTTTTTCGGAGCGGAAAATCACCCGCGCGTTTTCTATCAGCGTTATCGAAATTTCGGGCAGCGCGAGCGCGTAAAGGCGGCAGAGCTTTACGATATGCGAGGCTTCGACATTGTCGCTTTTTAGAAATTTGCGCCGCGCCGGCACCGAGCAGAAAATATTCTCGACCACAATCTCCGTTCCGCACGCCATACCGCAATCCTTGACGCTTTCGACAGTCCCCGAGCGCACCAGAATTTCCGTGCCCATCGGTTGCGCTTCGGGGCGCGTCTTGATTGAGAAAACGCTCACGCTCGCAATCGACGGCACGGCCTCGCCGCGGAAGCCGTAGCTCGAAATTTTGAAGATGTCTTCGGGCTGCCTGATTTTGCTTGTGGCGTGGGGTTCGAGGCTCATCAAAGCCTGTTCTCGCGTCATACCGCAGCCGTCGTCGGATACCTTCACGAAAGTCTTTCCTCCGTGTTTGAACTCCACGGTAATGCGCGTTGCGCCCGCGTCGATAGCGTTTTCAAGCAGCTCTTTTACCACCGCCGCGGGACGTTCCACAACTTCGCCCGCCGCTATTTTGTTTGCGACGTTTTCGGGAAGTATGCGGATTTCGGGCGGAAGTTTTTTCATTCTGCGAAATTTTCCGAAATGCGGCGGCGCGTAGCAAGAAAAAATTGACTTATTCGCAACACACGCGGATACTCGGGGCAAAACATAGACGCTTTAATTTTTCGATTTTACGATGAAAATATTTTTTATAGGAATCTGCGGAACTGCCGTCGGCAACGTCGCTATTTTGATGAAACGCCTCGGACACACCGTTTCGGGCAGCGACACCGGAATGTACGAGCCCATGAAGGGTGCGCTTGAACGCGCGGCAATCGACGCCCGCGAGGGCTGGAATCCCGCGCGGCTCGACGCTTTCGCGCCCGATTTGGTCGTTGTCGGCAACGCCGTAAGCAGAATGAATCCCGAGGTTGAATTTGTGCTTTCAACGCGCAAATACCGCTACACGAGCCTGCCCGATCTGATAGGATCGCAGCTGATAGGTTCGCGCAATTCGCTCGTAGTTAGCGGCACGCACGGCAAGACTACCACGTCGACAATTTCCGCGTATCTGATGCATGGCAACGGTGCGGACTGCGGCTGGCTTATCGGCGGCATTCCCGCTAATCTGCCCGAGGGCGGCTCGAATCTGGGCGCGCCCGACGCGCCGTTTGCAATCGAGGGCGACGAATACGACACCGCGTTTTTCGACAAGCGCAGCAAGTTTTTGCACTACCGCCCACACATTTTGGCAATCAACAACATCGAGTTCGACCACGCCGACATCTTCCGCGACCTCTACGACGTAAAGCGCACATTCACCCACGTGCGCCGCATTGTCCACCCCGACGGCGCGATTGTCGAAAACGGCGACGACGAAAACATCGCGAGCCTCGAACCAACCCCTTGGACGCGCCGCGTAAAAGTCGGTGTCGGGCACGGAAACGACGTGCGCATTTGCGACTTCGCCCAAAACGGCGAGACATCTTCGTTCCGCCTCGTCTGCGGCGCACGCGAAAAGCGCGTCCAGTGGCGCATGCAGGGGCTTTTCAACGCCCGCAATGCGGCAATGGCGGCGGCGGGCGTGTCGCTCGTTTTGGGGCGCGAACTGCTCGATTTGGATTTGTCTTCGCTCGCCGACTTCACGGGCGTCAAGCGGCGTCAGGAGGTAATCGGGAGCGGGCGCGGAATCGTCGTCGTGGAGGATTTCGGCCACCATCCGACGGCAATCGCCCTTACGATAGAATCGCTGCGGCGCAAGTATGCGGGCGCAAAAATTTTTGCGTGTTTCGAGCCGCGCAGCAACACCGCAAAGACAAACATCTTGCAGGCGCAGTTTGAAAAATCGCTCGATATGGCGGACAGGGTTTATCTCGGTTTTGTCAACGCCAAGAAAATTTCCGACGACAAAAAATTCGACACCGCGCTCGCGCAGAGCCGACACCCCGACAAGTTTTTCGCGTTCGCCTCGAACGTGGAACTTCTCGACAAACTCCGCGCCGACACCGCAAAGCCCCTCGGCGAAACCGTGTGCGTGTTTTTCAGCAACGGCTCGTTCGACAATATTCACAAGGAGTTCGCCGCCGAGATTTCCGAATCGAAATAGTCGGGCGGCGCGGCTGTGCATTTGCGGCTGCACTCCGCGCAAAGCAACAAAGGCAAAAAAATGTTTTTCAGACGTAAAAAGGACTTATTCGTGCGCAAAAGCGCGGGCTCGGTGCGCTCCAAAGATCCGCTTTGCGAGTTCAAAAAAGCCACCCGTGGCGAAATGGGCAGATACTCGATTGAGGGCGAAGTCTGGAAGGCGGTTCGCAAGTTGCTGCTGCTTGCGCTTGCGTTGGCGGCGGTCTTTTTTGTCTACGAGTGTTGGCTGTCGTGGAATATTTTTCAGTAGCGTCAGAAAAAAGTTGAAAAACGGTTCGGTTTTCAACAGTATTTCGGGGCAATATGAGTAAAGAAATCGAAGAAGGTTCGAGCCTGTCGCTCGACTACACAAAATTGAAGAAAGTCGCGGCATGTTCCGAAGACGTAATTCCCGCAATCGCACAAGACGCAAAGTCGGGCGAAGTGCTCATTGTCGGCTATGTCAACGCCCTCGCGCTCGAAACCGCCGTCAAGGAAGGTATGGCGACGTTTTGGAGCACGTCCAGAAACGAACTCTGGATTAAAGGCAAAACGAGCGGCGACTACCTCGAAATTGTCGACATTCTCGTGAACTGCGAGCAGAATTCCATTGTCTATAAAGTCAATATGAAGGGCAAAGGCTCGTGCCACACCAAGAAAAAGGACGGCACAACGCGCACTGGCTGCTACTATCGCCGCATCAAAATCAGGGACGGCAAAATCGACGGTCTCGAATTTTTGGCGGGCGAAGAATAATCCGCGCGGGCGCATCAACCCCCGCGGCTTTGCGCCACGCGGCGGGGTGTCTCGGCTTGGATGGGTCGGAGGTCTTTCGTTTCCCGCGCCGCGATTCCCCGCGCGCCTTTCGGACTCCCGATTTATTCGGGGCACGTTGCGGGGGTCTCTGAAATGCCGCGCGGCATATTTTGTCGATTCGGATTTTTTTGCTGGATTTTCGGCGGACGCTCTTCTAATCTACAAACATTACCAATTCAATTACAGGTTATGAAATTCAAAATCAACAAAGAACATTTCATTACGGGCTTGCGTCAGGTCATAAATGTGGTCGGAACAAACACGCAGTTCCCCGAGCTTAAAAATGTCCTGATTAAGGCTGAAAAGGGAATTGTCGCGCTCACAACCACGAATCTCGACTTGGCTATCCGCTGCGCAATCAAGGCGGAAGTCGAAGCCGAAGGCGAAATTACTCTGCCTGCAAAGACCTTGGCGAAAATCGTTATGGCGGTTCCCCAGCAGGAAATCACCGTCGAATCCACCGACGGCGTTTTGGCGAACATTCGCTCGGGGCGTTCGAGCTTCAAGCTCAACGGTCTCAAAGCCGAAGGCTTCCCCCCGCTGCCGAGTTTTGTCGACCAGCACAACTACGAGTTTAACCCGCAGGAGCTGCTCGGTATGTTGCGTTCGGTTTCGTATGCGCAGAGCACTGACGAAAACCGCTATGTCCTCAACAGTGTCTACTTCAATTTTTCCGAAAACAAGCTTTCGCTCGTAGCCACCGACGGCAAGCGTCTGGCGTTGATTTCGCGCGAGCTCAAACTCGACCCCGAAGAGGAGGGCAGCATTATTCTGCCCGCCAAAACCGTCGCCGAGCTCGAAAAGCTTTTGACGCAGGGCAAGGCGTTGAAAATCAGTTTCAACAACCGCCAAGTCGCCTTCGATATTGCTGTTGACGAAGACTCCGAAAGCAACGGTCTGACGGGTTCGATTTACCTCGTCTCGAAGATTCTCGAAGGCAACTATCCCAACTACAAGCAGGTTATCCCCAAGGAAGCCGAGCAGCGCATCAAGATTGAGCGCGAGCTTATGCTCGAAGCTGTCCAGCGCATTTCCCTTATGGCGAGCGACAAGCAGAAGTTGGTGCGCTTGAAGATGTCCAAAAATCTTCTCGAAATCTCCTGCCAGAGTGTCGATGTCGGCGAGGCGAACGAGCCCATTGAAATCGAATACGACGGTCCCGAAGTCCGCATTGGTTTCAATCCCGACTTCCTCCAAAGTCCGTTGCGCAACCTCACCAAAGACGAAGTTTACTTCGAGTTCAAGGACGAAAATACCCCCGGTGTTTTCAAAACGCTCGACAACTTCCTGTGTGTGGTTATGCCTATGCGCCTCTAACCTAAAAACCGCGAGGGCGTCCCGCTGGGCGGGCTCCCATAGCGGGGTTTTTTATAAGTTCGG